>Ga0114967_10003363_pt1 | contig 13169 bp, 8 predicted proteins | sample M_130628_MF_Meta_FD_92639 | JGI IMG/M metagenome (GOLD analysis project Ga0114967, IMG submission 92639) | Freshwater microbial communities from Lake Montjoie, Canada to study carbon cycling - M_130628_MF_MetaG | ecosystem: Environmental > Aquatic > Freshwater > Lake | place: Lake Montjoie... | reverse complement strand
TGAACGGTTCCGATCATCCGCTGCTGGGCTGAAACCTTCCCGCGTAGCCAGGGCAGAATCGAAAGCCAAAGGGCCTTCCTCTCTTTTTCACCCGGGGATTTATATTTTTCCCCACCGAAGGTCTTTTCACCGCGATCTTTCTTTGCAATCGCCTCTGCCGCTCTTCCAACCAACTCCAGCGTCAACTCGTAGCACTTCTTATCGTCCTCATGCCAGTTGATCAGCCCGTGTTGCCCCATGATCGCCCCTTTGGCTTTGGGATGATCCTTGCACACTTTTTCCAGAATCAGTCCCAAGTCGAAACCAGGCCTCTGCCATTCGGTCCAGATCACTTCGTCCCCATAAATCTCTTTCGTCAGCTCCTTGCCCTTCGCGCAGGCTGCGAGAGAAATCGCCGCGTTCGGATGGGTATGATCCACATGCCGTGCTGGAACAAACCCGTGCAACGGAGTGTCGATAGAGGAAGGACGGGGATTAAGATTGAAGGTGCAGTGGGCGTAGGCTCCCACCATATCGTCCTCGATCTGGGTCTTCGGCCCCTTGGTCTTGGAACCCAAATAATTTTTCTGCAACCCCTTCAACTTCTCCATGTAGAGGGAGGAAAACCCGTCTCTTTTCGCTGTGCGCAGATCTCCACCCGATCCCTTTACCCACATAACCTCTGTTTCCTGACCGGTTAAAGGGTCTGCCTCTTTGATCTTCGACGAAGTGTTCCCCCCACCTGTGTTCGTCAGGGTTGGATCTTCACCGATTAGGTTGGAGCGGTAGACGAGGCGGGCGACGGGATCGAGGGTTTTTGCCACGGAATCTTGCCAGCGGTTTTTTGGATGGTTTTTCATATTTTTTATTTTCCTTTCGGGGTGCGCAGGATTTGGAAGCGTTTCCACGCCTCCTCCCACAAGGGGTTGGATTGAGGTTGAAAGACTTCGATGGGGAAAGAGTCCCGTACAACAGCACGAATTTCTTGGTGGCTCTTGAGGTGACCCAAACCGTAGGCCTGAATCAGAAGATTACCGACGGCAGTTCCCTCGATCGGCCCCGTTACCACCGTTCGCCCTGTCGCATCGGCGGCCATCTGATTCAAAAGCTTGTTCTGACTCCCTCCCCCAACGATGTGCAAGGTCTTGATTTTTTCTCCCGTGACCTTTTCGATCGATTCCAGAGTCTCCCGATAGGCCAAAGCCAAGCTCTCCAAACAAGCACGAACCATGGCACCGTCGGAGGTTGGCACCGGTTGACCGGTGGACTTCGCATAATCCGCAATTCGCCGCCCCATTTCCCCGGGGGCATTCCACGAGGAAAGAAAAGGATCCAGCAGGGTGACCAGCGGAGCTGCCTCGGAAGCCAATTGGGTGATCTTGCTGTAATCCATTTCCCGCCCCTGTTTTGCAAAATCCCTTCGGCACTCCTGCAATAGCCATAGCCCTGCGATATTTTTCAAAAGGCGAATGCTGTGCCCAAAACCAACTTCGTTGGTCAGTTCCGCCTCGGCACAAGCGGGTGTCATCCAAGGTTTCGGGCTCTCCACCCCCAGGAGAGACCAAGTGCCAGAGCTTAGATAAGCCCATCCTTTCCCTTCAGCAGGAACGGCCGCCACCGAGGCCCCTGTGTCATGCGAACAGGACGCCACAACTTGGCACGAATCAGGAAGTCCTGTGGCTTGAGCTGTCTTTTTCGAGATTTTCCCCAGAACTGCTCCCGAAGAGACCACTTCTGGAAGAAGCAAAACTGAAATCCCTACCTCTTGAACCAAATCCTCCGCCCACTTGCGATTCTTGGGATCGTAAAACTGCGTGGTGCTTGCCAGGGAAACCTCACTGGCTGGACGACCCCCCAGAAAATAGTTCAGATAGTCCGCTACGGGTAAAAAGGCCGAGCTCTTCCCTATCTCTGCCCTTTCGCTCTCCACATCCGCAGCCAATTGATAGAGGGTATTGAAAGGCATGAACTGGAGACCAGTTCTTGCAAAGATTTTCTCTTTCCCGATTTTGTCGACCACCTTCGGAAAGATTTTCTCATTCCTTCCATCCCGGTAGCAGAACGGATCTTTCGCACGTGACCCGTCTTTCGGCAGATACACAATGTCGACGCCCCAACTGTCACAACTCACTGATTCCAGCGGGATTTTTCGATCCCCGATCTTTTTCAATCCCGCCAAAATTTCACCTTCAAGATGCCGCAGGTCCCACTTCAAACCCCCATCTTTCTCACCCATTCGAGTCGGAAACCGATGAATCTCCTCGATAGAAAGTCGCCCCTTGCTCAGTGTCCCAAGAATGACCCGACCACTTTCCGCTCCAAGATCGACAGCGGCATGATGAGTTGAGGCCGTGCTCATTCCAACTTCAACACCTTTTGCCGATAAAGTTCATCCGGCCGACCTGATATTCTACGAACTTGGGCATCAGGCATAAAAACCGGCCCGCCTAGCGAGGCGGCTCCGAGAAAGATTTTTGCCGACTTCTCGGCCATCCTTGTCGTGGCCTCGACGGCTCCGGCACTTGGCCCAATGGCAATCAATCCGTGATTCTGAAGTAGAATTATCCGGGGCAACCGACCCTGCTCTTTTTCAAAGTTTTCCACCCCTTGTCGGATCGCCTTTGCCAGCGGAACTCCAGGGTCAGTGTAGGGCACGAGCACCGACTGCTCTCCTCCACAAACGATCTCATCGGGAAACATTCGAAACTTTGCAAAGTCGGCCGCTCTCGGGGAACAGAGAATCCCATTTACTGCGACCGGATGAGTGTGGGCCACCCACTCGATCCCCGGCAGGGAGAGCAGATAAGAGTGAAACAGTGCCTCGGTGGAGGGCTTGCGATCCTTGGGTTTGAATCGGGATTCGAGAAGTTTCTCATCCACCTGTGAATCAGAGCGAACGGACGACCCCCATAGGGAATCTAGAACCGGTCGTCGGCATTCGGTGAAGGAATCCTTTTCGGCCGTGGAGAGGGAGGTTCCACTGGCCTTGACCCAAAACGTATCTTCTCCCGACCGAGTCGAGGTGTTCCCTTCCCCCAGAATGGCAAAGGATTCAGGGGCTGTGCCAATTCTCCTGGAAAGCTCAACCAGCTGCTTGAGTCGTTTGTTTCGATCTGCTGCTTTCATAGCTTCTCCATTTCTTTTGTGGGGATATTTTCTGCAGCCAACTGTCGCGCTGTCGCATCGGTGATAAGCCGCAGACCAGCTTCCCAAGAGGCCAGCAGAGCACCCGTCCGATGACCGATTTTTTCCGCCGTGACCAAAACAAAGTTTTTATTCGAATTTTCCATTGCTGCCTTTTGCAAGGCGACAACCTCGGGGGCGCTATTCCAAAATCCAGCCTCCGTCACTCCTTCCGCCCCTAGGACAGACACATCCATTTTCCAATCCCGTAGGGCTCGAACGGCCCGCTCTCCAATCAGCAACGACTGCCGTGCTACCAGATCCCCTCCTGGAATATGTAAAGAGACCCCGCTTCCCGAAAGAAGCTCCACCACGGGCAAACTATTTGTCACGACCTTGAGTCCAGGAATTTCTGCCTCGGGCAAAAGCCGAGCCAACGCAAAAGGAGTTGTTCCTCCGTCGATGTAAACCGTCGACCCTGAAAGAAGATGGGGCAGAACTTGCCGGGCCAAGGCATTCTTCCTGTCCGAATCCCTTCCCAATCGCTCCGCAAAGCTCGGAAATTTATCCGAAAAGTCGGACAGGGCTCCACCGGGGGTTCTGCGAATTCTCCCCGTCCGTTCGAGCTCGCTTAAATCTCGCCGAGCCGTCGCTGCACTGATCGATAACCGAATACAAATCTGCTCCAAAGGGAGATACCGCTGGTTCTGCAAAAGATCGGCCAGCAGTTGCCTGCGCGCTTCCACCACATTTTTAGGTACCCTCATCGAAATTCATTCTGCCCTTTATATGATCGATTTCAATCATATAATTTATACTAAAGAAAACAAGGTTTTTAGATTTAATATTATGTTTCTATGGCTTATATGTATGCCTGTTAGTGCTTTACAGTTTGCTTAAAAAACAGGCAATTTCCGCAAAACATGTTAGAATATGAAAAGTGATACATACGTACCTACTATCACTTTTATGCCTTCTCTTAACTAGTCAGACACATGCTGGGGTTGGCCTGATTGAGGGCTTGTACACCATTCCGAACGCAACGTTTTATCAACAGAAGAATGAGGTCGTAGCAACCATTGACGATACTTCGGGGTCGATCGACAAATTGCAACAGTCAATCGACAGTGCTCGTAAATCCGATCCCACACGTCTCCTCATCATCAACCTGAAGGCAACTACCTACCTCATTACGAACAATCCCCTGACCCTAAGCTCTAGAATGTGTTTAACAGGTACAAATAATTCGATAATTCGTGCGGCATCCTTTTCTAGTTCGGCAACAAGTTTAATTAAGATCGCTGATGGCTCCAGTTACGTTTCCGTAAATTTTCTTACCTTAGATGGGAACCAAGCAGATCTGGCAGGAGTGCAAGGATCTGGACTGAACAGAGTAAGCATGGATCAACTGCAGATTCGTAATACAAGCAGAGACGGGCTTTTCCTCCAAGGCCTAGGCGCCACAAGTTTTGATAATCAAATCACCGTTTCTAGATGCGATATCGCTGCCTCGCCCCAATCCGCCGCCATTCATCTTTCTGGCACAACCCAATCCCTCTGCATCGATAATGTATGTCGGAATAGCTTATACGGAATCCTTCTAGAATCGAGCGCGCATGCAACCTTGGTCAATAATCAATCGCAATTCAACAGTGGAGCAGGCATCGCATTAACAAATACCGTTTGGAGTAAGGTCACCCACAACCTTTGCAATGGAAACGTCATAGGCATCTCTCTGGAAGGATCTACAATTGAGAATCAGTGGAATTTCATTGTATCGAATAAGATCGAAGGGGCGGACAGCACAGGAATTGCCCTTGGGGGATCCGCCAATGTCCTCTACGATAATTTTATAGCATCGGACGTTCTTCTGTCCATGCGTAGCGATGCTGGAGTCAACCGCATCATCCCCACTTCTGGCCCCCTCCCCGCTGGAGGACAAGAATACTTTTACCCCCCCACCACCCTCAATCGCCACTCCTTTCCTATTATGAATGAAAAGGGCCGAACCGACATCATCACATCCGCCACAACCTTGTCTACCATCCAATCCGCTTATGATGCCGCCCGATCTTCCTATCCGAGCAATGTTATCGTCCTTCAGCTCACCGCCTCCACCATCACGGGCGACGTCCCGCTTTCCTTATCCTCTAACACCTGCGTACTCCTAGATGGAACCATTAAGTTAAACCCAGGGATCAGCGCCTTTTCCGCCACCAACAGAACTTTTGTCAGCATTTCTGGAGGAACGGTTGACGGTCAGAGCTCCACCGGACGAAACGGCCTGACTTTCAGCAACTGCTCCCGCTTCATCATCGATCAGGTAAACTGGCGAAACTTTGGCTTTAAAACCACGCGAGTCACTGGATCCGATGTGCTGGCCCTTCTCAGTTGTAATACTCCCAGCATCGTTCAAAAATGCACCTTGGATGGCGGGGCCGCCCGTGGAATCTGGGCCAAGGGTGGAAGTGGCCATATCCTCAGCGATAACTCCAGCGCCAACATGAACATGGATGGAATCGATGTGGACGCTTTCGCCTCCTACTCGCTGGTTCAGTTTAATTCTACCTTTGGCAATATTCGTTACGGGCTTTTTGTCGAGGAGGCCGCCAAATACAACCAGCTCGTGGGCAATCTCAGCAGGTCAAACTCTATGGGTATCAACGTGTACTCCTCCGTCGTGGGTCCAACCGCGTATAACAGTTTTGTGGCCAACACTTGTCAGGCAAACGCTCGCGGCATTCGTACAGGCGGAGCGATCACTCGGTCAACCAACCCATCCACTGGAGCCGTGACCACTAAGACAAATAGCACTGAGCATAACTTCTTTTTTAATAATGTGATTCGCGACACGCCCACCTCAACCAACAAAAGCGATGCAGGTATCTGTGCTCAGTTTCAAGGTGGTGAGAATTACTTTTCCCGTCAACACTTGACTAATAATTCCCCCGACTACAGTGACACCAATACGGCCGTTTTTTTTAATCCCCCGTTTTCAATTACACCACTGAGCAGTTCCTATGCTTACCTCGATTGGCAAACGGCACAACCTTGGTCGACCCCAAGCAACCTCCCCGAAGCGGATCCAAACAAGAACGGCGTCCCCAACCTTCTCGAGTATGCCCTCGACTTAAACCCGTTGAGCCAAAATCCCCCTACCCTCCCATTGGTGGGGTGGGATACAAATTCCCCGGACGGACCTTGGCTGACCTTCACCTACCGCCACAACTTGAAGGCGCAGGATCTAACGTATGAAATCCTCGTTTCGGAAGATCTCCAGACCTGGTCTGTCCTCAATGTGGACGAAATCAGCACCTTCTTCGAGACAGTCGAAGCCAACCCCGATGGGGATGGATCCAGCGAACTTCTTAAAGTTCGGACGGCTGTAAGCCCATCCTCAAATAAGTTGTTTCTGCGGCTCAGAGTACAAAAAAAGTGAAAGCTTTTGATTATGGCCCGACCAGATTCAGCGAAACATTACTCAACTCCACTGAGTCGACCGACAGGACTTCGTGGGTGACGAACCCGAGAGCATCGAAAGAGGGGGTCGCCGGCTCGTTATCGATCCCCGAATAGCTCACGGCAGGGACCGTAGGATTCAATTCCGAAACAAGCATCGATTTCACCTCCATATTGATACCGACTTTCTTCACATCGATCGTCAGGGTGTAAACTCCATCCTTGATCGACTTCGGTCCCGCGATTGCTTCCCCCAACGAGCGGGCCGTATCCGCCCCTTTATCATCCTTCAAGCCATCGAAGGATCCGTTATTCTCCGGCAAACGGGCCAAAAGATTTCCTTTGGGCATATCCGGACGGAACCCGGCATAAAAACAGTACCCCAACCAGCCCCGAGTATGATCCGGGGAGCGTTTTTGAAAGATTCCGTAACGAAAAGCCCCGACCGTCGAAACCCCCGAAAACTGAATATTGCTCTTAAAGCTCAGAGTCTGGCCATCGGCCAAGATGGTTTTCCCGAAATAACCGGCAAATGACTTACCTTTTTTTCCGAAATCGGCCCCACTGAAAAGAATCTTCCCTCCCTCCTCCTTCGGACCAAACGCCTTGGCCTTGTCGCCGATCACCGCCCAGCCCGAAATAGCGAGGGGCTTAGAAGTGACTGCCGGAGTGGCGACAGGAGAAGGTGCGGGTTCATTCGTTTGAGCCGTGGCAAGATTTGCCAGACATAGAGACAAAAAGAGAGGATAGAACTTTTTCATATCGAGAATGATTACGAATCTTTCTTTTTTCATACAAGCTTAAATTACAGGAATGTTCACGAATCTGACAAAAAAGATCAAATCCGACTTGTCTTAACGATGAAATCAGCCTCAAGATTGGATATGTTTAATTCTAACTCTTCGCAGAATCACAATTTGCCTATGTCTTCTTCTCTTTCTACTTCCTTTTTATTTCTAGCTCTTTGTTTTCAGGCCCTGCTACCCACCCATTCGGCGGAACAGTTCTTCACCCCGCCCGAAGCCCCCTTCATTACCGGACCGAAGGAGGAAATTCACCGCGTCCCTCTTCCCGCTGGTACCGCAGACGCAGCCCAAGCCCTGATCGATGCAGCGCGAAAAGAGAAGCCGGAAGCGGTGCTGGTTCTCGAACCTGCTGGCAACCTTGAGGTTGGCGCTACCCCTCTTCGCCTCAGCAACAAAATGTGTCTTCAACTTTCCCCATCAGCAGGTCTCACCGCCGGCGCGAACTGCTCCGCCCCTAGCCTGATCTCAATCGACAAAGCCGAGTTCGTTTCAATCTCTTCCAGAGGTCCCAGTCCCGCAACCCTCGATGGAGGCAGTAAAGCCGTCAACGGCATCCAGATCACTGAAGGTTCCCGAATCAACATGGATCAACTCAATGTTCTCCGATGTGCAAAAACGGGCATCGACTATCGTGGCACGACCAATGTCAACTCCCTGAATGAAGCCGCCAGCGTCACCCGTTGCCACTTCGAGAAAAATGGCACCGCCCTCCAAGTCGATCAGTCCGGCGGGTTCCAGTGCCTCGACAACGTGTTCAAAAATCAAACCGAAGCCGCCCTTTCCATCAACTCCCTCAATAGCATGGTCGCCGGCAACACCTTCTCAGAAAACAAAACAGACATTCGGACCAGCTCCGACCGTGGCATCATCACCCGCAATCGGTTCGGCAAAAGTGAGCTCACGCTCGATCTCACTCCCACCAGTAAAGGAAATCTGATCTCAGAAAATCGTGGAACTGCCCAAGGCCTCACCCTCTCCATCGCGGGAGAATCGCACCAACTCTTCCACAACACCCTCTCCGGATCCGCCAAGCTCGCATCTGGCACAAAAGAGGCGTTCCTCATTTCGAATGAGAATCTCCAGATCGATCCCACCACTCCTGGCCTAAAGTTTTTTAATCCCCCCACCCTCAACCGACCCCACACCAATTCGGTCATCGTCGCAGGAATGGGTCGCTTTGATCTCCCCTTGATTGCTGGCGGAAAAAAAGAACCCAAGCCCGCCGACAAGGACAAACCCCCGAAAATCGTCCCCGTCGATCTCTCCCTCGTGGAGGCGGAAATCGCGAAAGCTCAGACAGAACACCCCAACAACGTGCTGGTCATCCGACTCGACGGAGAATACATCTGCAAAAACCCCAAAGGGTTAGAACTCCCTCCCAACAGCTGTCTCCTCATGGCTGCCGATGCCCGCATCTTGTCTGACCTGAGTATCCCCCTCGAGCCCCCATGGGCACGGGCCGATCCCCTCACCCAGGTTATCCTTCTTCCTAAGACAGGATTCTGCTCTGTATCAGGCGGAAAACTGGACGCAAATCGCCAAGCCCACTTCCCCATCAACGCAAACACAGGAAGCATCGCACTGATCGAAAGCACCAGCCTGATTGCTGGTGCCCGAGATGGAATCAATACCAAGGGCCGCAAAGGCAGCGATCCGATCTTCCTCTATCGCTGCAATGTGTATGGAAACAATGGCCGTGGAATCTGGAGTCACGTTGCAAACCGCGTCCACGCCATCGCGAATGTGTGCACCGGGAATTACATGGACGGGATTGATCTGGACGCCCATGCCATCAACTGCACCGCCCTCTTCAACACCTGCACCGCCAATCGCCGCCACGGGGTCTTTATTGAGGAGGCGATCGAAAACAACATCGTGTTCGGAAACGAGCTACACGGCAACGGCACGGGCGTGCACGTCTGGAATGAGGAGGTCGAAGGTAACACCGGACCCAACCTGATCTCTGCCAATCGCTGTTCGGGCAACCGCCGCGGCATCGGACTTGGAGGCCGGGCAGACGACAAAACCTCACATGGAAACCTCTTCTTCAACAACGTCTGCACGGAAAATCGCGAAGACGGGATTCTCACCGGCAACTCGAAGGCGAAAGAAAACTACTTCAGCCAGTCGGTCGCGTTTGGTAACGGGAAGGAAAACATCGGGGTCTCTGGCTCAGCCTTCTTTTTTAACACCGTCGTCCCCACTCCATGATTCGATTCGGCACGCTAGGGTTCCCGCCCTCCAAAGAGAGATGGACGACCTCGCTCACTCAAGGCAGGGTTCGAGCAGGTTTGATCAGAATCTAATTGGATGAACCCCATCTCCTCCATTCACCTCGGCCCGGTTGATTACGGAATTTTAGTCATCTACTTTGCCTTCGTTCTCGGGATCGGCTTTGCCCTCAAACGCTCCATGACCGGGAGCAAGGAGTTCTTCCTCTCTGGCCGTTCGATTCCCGCCTGGGTCACCGGTCTCGCCTTCCTCTCTGCCAATCTCGGAGCCCAGGAAGTCATCGGTATGGCCGCTTCCGGAGCCAAATACGGTCTTATGACCTGCCACTTCTACTGGGTGGGCGCCATTCCAGCGATGGTCTTCCTCGCGATCTTCATGATGCCTTTCTACTACGGCTCGAAGGCCCGCTCGGTTCCCGAGTATCTCAAGCTCCGTTTCGACGAAAAGACCCGAGGGTTCAACGCCATCTCCTTTGCCGTCATGACCATCTTCTCCTCTGGCATCTCGTTGCATGCGCTGGCCAAGCTTTTGGAAACCCTAGTTCACTGGAACTACTGGACCTGCATCACCGTTTCCGCCTTGATCGTCCTAGTCTATATCTTCCTCGGAGGCCTCACCTCCGCCATCTACAACGAGGTGCTCCAGTTCTTCATGATCGTCATGGGTTTTGCCCCCCTCGTCTACCTGGCCCTGCAGGACGCCGGAGGCTGGACCGTACTCAAAGAGAAACTTGTCCCAGTCGCCACCTCCCAAGGCTATGCCGCCGGGACATGGTCTCAGTCTTGGGCCCATCTCGGAAATCCTGTGGAAAATCCTATGGGCGTGGGTTGGTTCGGCATGGTTATGGGTCTGGGCTTTGTTCTCTCTTTCGGTTACTGGTGCACCGACTTTCTGGTGGTGCAACGCGCTATGGCCGCTGATTCCATGTCCGCCGCCCGTCGCACTCCTCTCATCGCCGCCATTCCCAAAATGCTATTTCCCGCTCTCGTGATTCTTCCCGGAATGATCGCCATCGCACTTCATCAACAAAGTGGCGGAATGTTTCTTCCTACTGCGGCGGACGGCACCCCCGACTACAACATGGTCATCCCCACCCTGCTGGCCAAATACCTGCCCACCGGCCTGCTCGGAATCGGCTTCACGGCCCTCATGGCTTCCTTCATGTCTGGCATGGCCGGCAACGTCACTGCCTTCAACACGGTCTGGACCTACGACATCTACCAGAGTTACTTCGCCCCAAACAAATCGGACTCCCACTACCTCTGGATGGGACGCTTCGCCACGGTCTTTGGCATTGTGGTCAGTATCGGCGCCGCCTTCCTTGCCTCCCAGTTCAACAACATCATGGATATGCTTCAGCTAGTCTTCGGCTTTGTGAATGCCCCCCTATTTGCCACCTTCCTGCTCGGCATGTTCTGGAGACGCACCACGGGTCACGGAGCCTTCTTCGGCCTGATCGGTGGCACAACAGCCGCCGCTCTCTTCCACGGCCTCGCCCTCGCCAAGGGGTGCGTCCCGGGAATCAAAGGGGGTTGGTTCCAACCGATGTTTTCTTTCCAAAGTGAAATGGGCCAAAACTTCTGGATGGCCATCGTGGCCTGGTCGGCCTGTTTTGGCCTCACCATTCTTATCTCGCTGCTCACCCGCCGAACCAAGAGTGATGAAGAGCTCAAAGGTCTCGTGTATTCCCTCACCCCCAAGCCCAAGGCCGAAGATGAGGCTTGGTATAAGCGTCCCGTCCTCGTCGGTATTCTCGTCATGGTGGCCGTCGTAATCCTCAACCTCCTCTTCCTCTAATGAACTTCGATCTCCGACTTCCCCTCGGCCTCATCTTCTCCCTCTACGGGATCATTCTTATCGGTACCGGCCTGACCTCCACCCCCGAAATGATCCGCCAAACCCTTGGACAAAACATCAACCTCGGTTGGGGCGTGGTGCAGTTACTTTTTGGACTGACGATGCTGTTTCTCTCACGCCGGAAGAAATAATAAGCGTCCTACATGCTTTCTTTTCCTCCTCGCTGGATAGGACAAGTCCTCTCTCTTGTTCTGCTGATCTCTTTTTCCGTTCATACCCAGGCCAAGGAATCAAAACTAACCGCTGACGTCCTTGTGTACGGGGCAACCTCGGCTGGGGTCACAGCCGCTATCTCCGCCGCTCGAAATGGAGCCAGCGTTATCCTGCTGGAGCCCGGTCGCCATGTCGGAGGAATGCTTTCCGGGGGCCTCGGTCGAACGGATATGGATCGGCAGGAAAATGTGATCGGAGGTCTGGCCAAGGAATTTTTTCATCGGGTGGGCCGGCACTACGGACAGGAAGTTGCCTGGACCTTCGAACCTCACGTCGCCGAAGACGTTCTGAAGGGCATGCTGGCCGAACAAAAGATCGAGCCAAGATTCGGCCAAGCACTCGGCTCCATCGCTATGAAAAACGGACGGATTGAATCCCTCAAGACCCGTGACGGCCACGAATATTCAGCCGGGGTTTTTATTGATGCCACCTACGAAGGCGACCTAATGAAAGCTGCCAAGGTTTCCTACGCCATCGGGAGGGAGAATCGGAGCCTTCACGGGGAGTCCTTGGCGGGTCGCCGGGATCTTCTCCGCAGCAATCATCAGATCAATTATCGCATCTCTCCGTGGAAAGAAGGAAAGCTTCTTCCCCATGTGACGGCGGAAGAGGATCTCGTTCCCACGGGAACGGGAGACGGAAAGATGCAGGCCTACTGTTTCCGCCTTTGTCTGACCGATGTGCCTGAAAACCGTCTACCCGTTACACCGCCCCCAAATTACAATCCGGCCGACTACGAATTGCTACGGCGTTGCTTTGAGGTCGGTGGCGAGAAGGTGGACGGCATTCTTGGCATCAAGAGAATGCCCAACGGTAAATCAGACGTGAATGCCGGCGCTCCCATTTCCCTCAATCTTCCCGGCGCTAACCAGGAGTACCCAGACGGCACTCCGGAACGTCGCCGGGAGATTTGGGATCAACACCTCCACTGGGCCCAAGGTCTGGTCTACTACGTGCAGAATGATCTCTCCGTACCCAAGAAAGTGCGCGAGAAGTACGCCCCGTGGGGGCTTTGCAAGGATGAGTTCACCGACACCGGCGGATGGCCCCACCAGATGTATATCCGCGAAGGGCGTCGGATGCAGGGAGAACACGTTCTGTCCCAAAAAGACCTGATGACCGATCGGCACAAGGACGACTGCATAGGAATCGCAGGTTACAATATCGATATTCGCGAGGTGCAGTGGCTATCCATGCGAACGTTCTTTTTCCCCAATGCGGCGGACGAGTTGTACATGGAAGGCTACGTCAGCCAGCCGGTGGATCCTTGGGATATTCCCTACCGGGCCCTCCTTCCCAGATCCAAAGAGTGCCGCAACCTGCTGGTTCCGGTATGCCTCAGTAGCTCGGCGGTCGCATTTGCTTCCTTCCGCATGGAACCCCAACTGATGATCGCAGGACAAGCCGCCGGAGTTGCAGCCGCCTTAGCCAACCAGGACAAGAAATCAGTCCACTTAGTCGATGTAACCGAACTGCAGAGGATCCTGACCTCGGAAGGAC
>Ga0114967_10003362_pt1 | contig 13170 bp, 10 predicted proteins | sample M_130628_MF_Meta_FD_92639 | JGI IMG/M metagenome (GOLD analysis project Ga0114967, IMG submission 92639) | Freshwater microbial communities from Lake Montjoie, Canada to study carbon cycling - M_130628_MF_MetaG | ecosystem: Environmental > Aquatic > Freshwater > Lake | place: Lake Montjoie... | reverse complement strand
TAGCATCTACAGAGTATACATACAACCAAGCTACTGTATCAGGTACAGCTACTTACGTTGGTGACGAACACGCTGCCTTAGCTGTTCTAATCAACCGTGTTGCTAACTTGATCGCCCAACGTACACGTCGTGGCGCAGGTAACTGGGCTGTTGTTTCTAGCGCCGCATTGACAGTATTGCAATCTGCAACTACTTCAGCGTTTGCTCGTACAACAGAAGGTACTTTCGAAGCTCCAACTAACACTAAGTTCGTTGGTACATTGAACGGCGCTATGCGTGTGTTCGTTGACAGTTATGCTCCTGATACTACACCAGTATTAGTTGGTTATAAAGGTTCAAGAGAAACTGACGCGGCAGCATTCTATTGCCCATACATTCCATTGATGAGCAGTGGAGTTGTTCTAGATCCATCAACATTCGAACCAGTCGTATCATTTATGACAAGGTACGGATATATCGAGCTTACTAATACGGCCTCATCGTTTGGTAATGCCGCCGACTACGTTGGGGAAATTGCGGTTCAGAACCTCACCTTTCAGTGAAATTCAGCACATTTTAATATCTTTACAGATATTATCAATACAAAAGGGTACTTCGGTACCCTTTTTTGTATCTAAAAGTAGTGGAATGTAGTATTATGTATAAATACTATTATGCTAACAAACAAATATTCCAAACTCTATTACAATATAACTTCCAATGCGAAGCAACGCACTACTGAGGGCTATACAGAACTACATCATATTATTCCACAATCAATGGGCGGTAGTAATGACAAAGAAAACTTAGTAGAACTAACAGCAAGAGAACATTTCATTTGTCATTGGTTATTAATTAAAATGACAGAAGGTGAAGATAGAAGTAAGATGTTATACGCACTTAACGGAATGAAAGCAGAGAATAGATATCAACAAAGATATCATACAAAGATCACCGCAAGAGTATATGAGAAGTATAGAATAGAACACGCAGAGAACCATAGTAGAAGAATGAAAGGTAGACCTGCTTGGAACAAAGGTAGGAAGTTGGAAGAACACGAATTACAAGAACATATTGAGCGAGCAAGAAATAGAAATGTTGATCCCGTTAAACAAGCAGAAGGACAGCGCAAACGATTAGAAAAAATCATAGGTCAAACAAGGACAGATGAGACTAAAAAATTAATGTCATTAGCGTCAAAGGGAAAACTCAAAGGTCCTCAATCAGATGAACATAAACTTGCTATTAGTTTAGGTGGTAAAGGTATAAAGAAAAAAGATGGTCACAGCACCAACGTAGCCAACGCAGTATTAGGCAATATCAGTATCAACAAAGACAATACTGAGAAGAAAGTAAAGAAAGACACACTACAAAGTTACTTAGATGATGGTTGGCAACTCGGTGGCAAAAAGCGTAAGATAGCATAAATACAATATCTCAACGGGATGGGAAGTTACAATCAAGCACTATTCGTAGTTCTTTTTTGTTGGATATTAATTTAATTTTGATAAATAATATAAAGGATAACTATTATGACAGTAACAATAACAGGTGGATTAACAATGAATGGTGGTGGATTTACATTCACACCAGTGCCGGCGGCTAGTGGTAATAAAGCTATATTTGGATATGGATATAATGCTAGTAATCTTTCAATGACTAATTTAGTATCAAACACAGGAGTTGTTTCTACTGATACAACAGGTGTTGGAACAGCTAGACAATATCTTGCAGCCGCAGGATATGGTACTGATAAAGCTATATTTGGATATGGGTATGGTAGTGACGCCGCATCAATGACCAACCTAGTATCAAACACGGGCGTTGTTGCTACTGATACTGCAGGTGTAGGTACAGCTAGGTATGATTTAGCAGCCGCAACATATGGAACAGATAAAGCTATATTTGGATACGGTGATCCTCCCGGACCAGTAACATCAAAAACCAACCTAGTTTCAAATACAGGTGTTGTAGGTAATGATGTGACTGGAGTCGGTACTGCTAGAAGTGCATTAGCAGCCGCAGGTTATGGGACTGATAAAGCAATTTTTGGATATGGATTTGTTGTATCAATGACCAACCTAGTATCAAACACAGGAGTAGTTGCTACTGATACCACTGGAGTGGGCACTGCTAGAGCATATTTAGCTGCCGCAACATATGGAACAGATAAAGCTATATTTGGATATGGAATCCCAGGACCAACATCAATAACCAACCTAGTATCAAACACAGGAGTTGTTGCCACTGATACATCTGGTGTTGGTACTGTTAGACAAGGTTTAGCAGCCGCAGGTTATGGTACTGATAAGGCTATATTTGGATATGGGAATAATAATGGTGCTCCTGAGTATGCAATAACCAACCTAGTAAGTAATATAGGTGTAGTTGCTAACGATACTGCAGGTGTAGGTACTGCTAGATCTGGCATCGCAGCCGCAAGTTACGGATACAGTTAATCATCAACTACATATATGATTGACTTAACAGATTTAAACATAAATACAATATCATAAAGGAGATTGTAATGATAGACTTAGAAAACATGCCTGCTCCAACCGCAGAACAAATCGCAGAAGCAAGAGAAAACGCATTCAATGCAGAGCGTCCGTCATCATGGACATGGAATGAAGAACTAGTATCATATGTTGCACCGGTTGCTGTTCCAAATGATGGTTATCCTTATTTATGGGATGAAGCTACAGGTACTTGGACACCATTTCCAGATTATCCTAGGGAGTAATCTATAATGAACTTTGATGGAATGACAATATCGGGTGGGGTGTCAGTAGTTTATACCCCACCCCCTACAAGCAAGGCTATATTTGGATATGGCTACTCGACTGGCCGAGTATCAATCACTAATCTAGTATCAACCACAGGTGTTGTTGCTAACGATACAACTGGAGTAGGCACTGCTAGATATTTTTTAGCAGCCGGCGGTTATGGTACAGATAAAGCTATATTTGGATATGGTGACATAGGTGCAACTACAGCAGTAACTAATAAAGTATCAAACACAGGAGTTGTTTCTACTGATACAACAGGTGTGGGTACTGCTAGAAGCCAATTAGCAGCCGCAACTTATGGTACTGATAAAGCTATTTTTGGTTATGGCTTAATTGATGCCGGGTCTGCTGTATCTTTAACTAACTTAGTATCAAACACAGGTGTAGTTGCCACTGATACCACTGGTGTTGGTACTGCTAGAAAAGGATTGGCGGCAGCAGGTTATGGTACAGATAAAGCACTTTTTGGATATGGATATGAAGCCTTTATTTTTTATTCACTAACTAATCTAGTATCTAACACCGGTGTAGTTGCTACTAATACTACGGGTGTTGGTACTGCTAGATATCGACTGGCCGCGGCAAGTTACGGGACTGATAAAGCAATTTTTGGATATGGAGATGCGGCTGCCGGAACTTTATCAATGACCAATTTAGTATCAAACACAGGTGTTGTTGCTACTGATACTACAGGAGTTGGCACTGCTAGAACTTTATTAGCAGCCGCAGGGTATGGGATAGATACTGCTATCTTTGGATATGGTAATAACAACGGTGGTGCAGCCGTATCAATGACTAACCTAGTATCAAACACGGGAGTAGTAGCAACTGATACAACCGGTGTTGGTACTGCTAGACAAGGATTAGCAGCCGCTACGTACGGTTACGCATAAACCCTAAAAATTTTTACTCACACAAACTAGCACATAAATATCTCTATACACAACCTATAGAGAGAAAAAAATGGCATCAAATCTAAATTCAGAATTTAACTACCGTTACCAGGTGATCGGTTCAACACCCTGGGAAAAAATCAAAACACTTCAAGGCTTCTATGTCGGCCGCAAACGAGCGGCTGTATTAGAAGAAGTTGCGGCATTAAAATATCAAGCCAAACTTGAAGAACTGAAACATCTAAAAACAGTTCCAGCACTACCCCATATTGTACTCAATCTACAAGCAGAAATCATTGAGTTGGAATCACATTTAGATGACCAACGTCACGCTTTTGAACTCAATCGCAAAGAAATTAAGATATTAGAAAAACTGTTAGCTGAACTCTATGCTGAAGTAGAACCGTCTAGACTTTCTCATCCAGATGGTACTCCATATAGTGATGACGAAATGTTTGAAGCTAATGCTAACTATGAATTCACAGTAACGATTGGTCGTGAGATACAATCTGAAATCATTGCTTTGGGCAGACCTAGTCCAGCTAAACTACTAAACGCTATGAGTAATCCAGAGACATTACAATCATTACAGATGGTTGGTCTTGTACCACAAGGCACTGTGTTATTAGAACAGAAAGACATTATGTTACAGCTTGGTAATCAAACAACTGCTACTGTTGAGCCTATAAAAGAGGAAACACCAGTATCTAAAAAGAAAATAAAAAGAGCAAAGTGATATAATTCTTTTGTACAAAGAGGCTCACTATGAGCCTTTTTTTGATAAATAACATAAAGGAATACTATTATGGATATTGGACAAGGAATCTCATTTGGTCAGGGTGTAAGTATTACACCAAATCCTCCACCCTCATATAAAGCAATTTTTGGATATGGTGAAACATCTGGCGGTTATGTTTCACTGACCAACCTAGTAAGTAACACAGGTGTAGTTGCCAATGACACTGCTGGAGTTGGTACTGTGAGAAGTTATCTTGCAGCCGCAGGTTATGGCACTGACAAAGCCATATTTGGATATGGATTTAATACATCTTTTGCACCAGTATCAGTGACTAACCTAGTAAGTAACACAGGTGTAGTTGCCACTGATACTACAGGAGTTGGTACTGCTAGATATGGCATAGCTGCCGCAGGTTACGGTACAGATAAAGCTATATTTGGATATGGATTTAATGCATCTAGCAACCCAGTATCAATAACCAACCTAGTATCAAATACAGGTGTGGTTGGCAACGATGTTACTGGCGTTGGTACTACTAGAGGCAATTTAGCAGCCGTTGGTTATGGCACAGACAAAGCCATCTTTGGATATGGGGCTACTAGCGGCCCATATACAGCAATAACCAATCTAGTATCAAATACAGGTGTAGTTGCTACAAATACTACAGGTGTTGGTACTGCTAGACAATATTTAGCAGCCGCCGGTTACGGAACAGATAAGGCTATATTTGGATATGGAGATACCGGCTCGCAAACCTCTGTAACAAATCTAGTATCAAACACAGGTGTAGTTGCTACAAATACTACAGGTGTTGGTACTGCTAGACAAGGACCAGCAGCCGCGGGTTATGGAAGTACCGGTCAGGCTATTTTTGGATATGGATTTAGTAGTATTGGATTTGTATCAATGACCAACCTAGTATCAAACACAGGTGTAGTTGCAACTGATACTACAGGAGTTGGTACTGCTAGAAGTAGTTTAGCGGCCGCAAGTTACGGTTTAGCATAATCAAACACAAAACAAAGGCTATACACAGCCTTTTTTTCATAAATAACATAAAGGAATACTATTATGGACTTTACAGGTGGAATAACATTTACAGGTGGAATGAGTGTAACTGCACAACCTCCACCTCCCTCAAACAAAGCAATATTTGGATATGGGTCACAATTTGTGACTAATCTAGTAAGTAACACCGGAGTAGTTGCTAATGATGTAGCAGGGGTCGGTACTACCAGATTTACCTTAGCAGCCGCAGGTTATGGAATTGATAAGGCCATATTTGGATATGGACAGAGTTATGGTTATATGTCAATGACCAACTTAGTAAGTAATACAGGTGTGGTTGGTAATGACGTTACCGGTGTCGGCACAGGTAGATTCCAACTTGCAGCCGCAACTTATGGCCTTGATAAGGCCATATTTGGATATGGACAAGCCAGTGGTGCCGACGGCGGCCCTACTGCAATAACCAATAAAGTGTCAAACACAGGAGTAGTTGCCAATGACACTGCAGGTGTTGGTAGTGGTGGACCTCAACTAGCAGCCGCAGGTTATGGTACTGATAAAGCTATCTTTGGATATGGTAGAGGTTTATCAGTGACAAATTTAGTAAGTAATACCGGTGTGGTTAGCAATGATGTTACTGGTGTTGGTACTGTTAGAGGATTTCTTGCCGCCGCAAGATACGGCACAGACAAAGCAATATTTGGATATGGATTTACTACTGTCAATGTATCAATGACTAATTTGGTAAGTAACACCGGAGTTGTGGCAACTGATACTACAGGAGTTGGCACTGCTAGAAATAAATTAGCCGCTTCAGGCTACGGAGTAGACACTGCTATATTTGGATATGGTGGTACTTCAGTTGACGTATCAATGACTAACCTAGTATCAAATACAGGAGTAGTTGCTACTGATACAACTGGCGTTGGTACTGCTAGAAATGGATTAGCAGCCGCAACTTATGGTTACGGTTAATATTACAAATACAAAACAAAGGCTCATCAGAGCCTTTTTTCTTATCTAAAATCTATTAGACTATATAATACTATGATTATACACGCTCCAATCTCAATCGGTGAACTAATAGATAAAATAACTATACTAAAAATTAAATCTATTTTAATAGTAGATACCATAAAACTTAAAAATATAGAACAAGAACTACAACTATTAGAAGAATTAAAAGACAGTCTTAATATAAATGTTGATTCACTACAATCTAAACTTTATGGAGTAAACTTAGAGCTATGGCACATTGAGAATTATAAACGAGAATGTGAAAAGAATCAAAGTTTTGATGATAAATTCATTGACTCGGCACGACAAGTATATCTTAAAAACGATTTGCGTGCCAGTCTTAAAAAACAAATCAACGAACTTGTAGGTAGCACAATCATAGAAGAAAAAAGCTATTAAAGAGTATAGTCGGTATCACTTGTGATATCCAAAATACTCTTACGTTTTTCTTTAAGTTTCTTTTGAAGTAATCTATTACAGTTGGCACACAGTGTTTTAAGATTACGTTTATCCTTATTCTTCTTGTTATCGTCTTTATACACAATGTCTAATTGACATTTATCTTCTGGTACAAACCCGCACTTCTCACACTTATCTTTTTTGTGTAATAAGTAACCGTACTTACTGTTATATGCCCCCTTAGCACAGTCAACACAATACTTGTGCCACTTAGTAAAGCCATGTTTACTCACACCGTTTGGTTTAGCTAATGATACTTTACAATGTTCACATAGGGGTCTGTTCGGTTGTCTTACAAGCATCACTTATTTAATAAAAAAGCACACCAGGATGTTTTTTTTGTACAAAAAGAAAAGGGAAAATAGATAAATAATATATTAGATAAATTTTAGGATGAACAATGGCATTTGAACCTTTCGGTTTAGTTGGTGGATTATCAGTTGGTATACCACCAATACTAGTTATAAATGATAACGGTGTAGCCACCCTAAACGGGTTAACTGTTAATGGTATATCAAATTTAGGACCTATTGGTAATGTAATCATTACCGGTGGCGAAAACGGATATTTCTTACAAACAGACGGAGCAGGTCATTTAACTTGGGCTCCGGCTAGTGGCGGCAATGGTAGTAACGGTACCCCCGGTGGTGCTAATACACAAGTTCAGTTTAACAACGCTGGAAACTTTGGCGGTGACGCTGGATTTACTTATGACAGTATAAACAATGTTTTATCTGTATCCGGTAATATCGTATCTAATAATTTCATTGGCACCGGCAATATAACTATTGCTAATATAAATGCCAATGGCAATGTTACAGCAAATTATTTCATTGGTAATGGTAGTCAATTAACTGGTGTAGTATCAGCATTAGCTAATGTTGCTAATTATGCGGGTAACATTACAGTAGCGGCACAGCCCAATATCACCAGTGTTGGAACATTAACAACATTATCAGTAACAGGTAATGTAACAGCAAACTACTATATAGGTAATGGCTCATTATTAACTGGTATTGCTAATGCAAATTACGCACCTAATGCTAATTTTGCTAATTTTGCAGGTAATGTTACTGTAAGTAGTCAGCCAAATATTACTAGCGTTGGAATACTTACTACATTATCAGTAGCAGGAAATGCAAGTGTTGGTAATCTATCAGCCAATGCAGTAGTTTCAAATTTAATACCAAATAGTAATGTAACATACAATCTTGGTAATAGCACCAATCGTTGGAACGATTTATATCTTTCAGGTAACTCTGTTTTCTTAGGAGAAGTTACACTTAGTGCTGATGGCAATAGTTTATCTATTAACGGTGGTACAGGTAATATAATTTCTAATAATTTAAGTAATGTTCCGGCAGCAAATGTTATTGGACAAGTATCTAATGCATTAGTTTCTAGTAAAGTTTATTCAAATGCACAGCCAAATATTACCAGCGTAGGTACGTTAATCAGTTTGTCTGTTACAGGAAATGTAACAGCTAATAATTTTATAGGTAATATATCAGGTAACATAGCTAATGCTAATTTTGCAAGTTATGCAGGTAATGTTACTGTAAGTAGTCAGCCAAATATTACCAGTGTTGGTACACTAACTGGTTTAACATCATCAGGTAATATCACTGCACCAAATTTTATAGGTAACTTTGTTGGAAACTTAAGTGGTAACATAGCTAATGCTAATTTTGCAAGTTATGCAGGGAATGTTACAGTAGGATCACAGCCTAATATTACCAGTGTTGGTAATTTAACAAGCTTAATATCATTAGGAAATGTCACCGCACCGTATTTTATAGGTAATATTATTGGAAATTCTACTTCTGCTAATTTTGCTAATTATGCAGGAAATGTTACAGTATCAGCACAACCAAATATTACCAGTGTTGGTACGCTAACTAGTTTAAATGTAACAGCTAATATTAATGCTAATAACATTAATGCAGTCAATAGAGTTACTGCAACTGAGTTATCTGGTTTAGTAGTAACTGCAACACAACCTAATATTACCACATTAGGTACACTAACTAATTTAAGTGTTGCTGGCAATATTATTGGTGGTAATTTAGTTTCTGCTAATTTCTTAACAGGCACATTAACTACTCAAACTCAAGCTAACATACATACAGTTGGTAATTTAGGATTTTTAAATGTTGATACAAGTTTACCGGGCGCAAATGGTAACATAACATTCAATGGTAGTATGCATGGTAATGGTACTCAAAGTGATATTACTATTTCAGGGGATATCACAGCATATCAGGCATTCACTACATTATTGACCGGTACTCTTACAACCAACGCTCAACCAAATATAACATCTTTAGGAACATTGATAGAATTAAATGTCAATGGCCCAACTGATTTAGGTCTAGTAGGTAATATTACAATTGATGGTGGTTCAAATGGTTATGTATTGAGTACCGATGGCACTGGTAATTTAAGTTGGGTAGAACAATCAGGCGGTGGTGGTAATGGTACTCCTGGGGGTTCTAATACACAAATTCAATTTAATAATGCAGGTGCATTTGGTGGTAATTCAGCACTAACGTTTAATAACACTACTAAACTATTGCGTGTTGATGGTAATTTACTAACAATTAATAATGTTCAAGCTTCAGTATTAGTATCAAATGTTGCAACTGGTACCGCCCCTCTTATAGTAACTTCAACTACAAAAGTAGCAAACCTAAGTGTAGAAACGGCAAATACTGCTACATTTGCAAATACCTCAACTACTGCGAACGTAGCAATTACTGTATCAAATGCGGCACAACCAAATATAACAAGTGTTGGTAATTTAACAAGTTTAAATGTAACCGGAAATATATTAGTTGGTGGAAGAGGTAATGTTACTGGCAATTTAACTGTTGGTAATTTAGATACAAATGGTACAATAGTAGCTACTACAATGTCAACAACCGGTAATTCTACTGTTAACGGTGTATTACAAGTTGGGGTATCTGGATCACTGAAAGTATTGGGTAATGTTAATACATCATCTTCTAGTAACGTATTTTTGGGAAATGTCGAAAATATTCACATCAGTGGTGGTATAAATGGATATGTATTAAGCACTGACGGTACCGGCAATCTTTCTTGGTCAGCCGGCGGCGGAGGAGGAGGTAACGGAACGCCAGGAGGTAGTAACACTCAAGTTCAATACAATGATTCCGGAGCATTTGGCGGCAGTGCATTCTTAACATTTAATGAAGTAACTAATACTTTACAAGTAGCCGGTAATGTAATTGCTAATAGCACTCAGATTGGTGCCGGAGTGTATAAATTCTCAACTCAATATGTATATTTTGCAACCACTACATCTACAGCCTCTGGTCAGTTATTATGGTCTACGCCGGCTGCAAATGTATCAGGTGTAGATTTTCATATTATAGCAACTGATACAGCCGGCTCAACAAGACAGTCATCTAAAATATCAGCATTGGTATATGGTAGTAATGTCGTTTGGAATGAATACGGAAGTCTACAACTCAACGGCGGTACCGGATCATTCTCAGTAGAATATGAAGCAGGTGGCATCATCACCCCTTCAATAATTAAACTTATAGTAACGCCTGACTCGGCTAATTCTACAACTTATAAGATGATGATTACGGAGTATTCACCATGACAGATTATAAATTTCAGATAAATATGATTAATAAAGGAAAAGATTATGGCAATTAAACCATTTAACTCGGTAGGCGGTTTCTCAGTTGGTGAGATACCGGCCAACGTTGTCTTAGCAAATGGTGACATAATTACCGGCAACATACAAGCCAACGCAAATATAACTGCTAATGGCAACATTACAGCTAACTTCTTTTTGGGTAACGGTGCTTATTTAACAGGTATTGATGCTACAAGTATTCAAAACGGTAATAGTAATGTCAAAGTTTACGCTAACGCAAATGTAACTATTAGTTCTGCAGGTAATGCAAACGTAGCTATCGTTACAGGCACCGGTCTTATTGTTGCAGGTACAGTAAGTGCATCGGGTAACGCTATTGTAGGTAACTTAAGCACAGTTGGTAATGTAAGTTCAGGTAACTTAATAACAACTGGTCTAATAAGCGCAATTGGTAATGCTAATGTTGGAAATATTGGCGCAACTGCAGGTGTATTCACTACGGTAGAAGGTACATTAACAACAGCCGCACAACCTAACATTACAAGTACAGGAGCATTAGCAAGTCTATCAGTAATTGGTAATGCCAATATTGGCAATATTGGATCAGCCGGAGTCATAACTGCTGTAGGCAATATTGGAGCCGGAAACATATCAACAACCGGTTTAATAACTGTAGGTGGTAACGCTAATATAGGTAATATTGGTACAGGCGGATTTATCACTGCTACTGGTAATATTACTGGTGGTAATTTATTCACAGTTGGAAATTCAATTAGTTCTAATGCAACGGTTAATTTACAATTATCAGGTAATACAGCAAATTTTACTGGAAACGTAACTGCTCCAAACTTCATTGGTAACATAGTTGGTAATATTTCTGGTAACATTATTGTCCCGGGATCAAATACAGGTGTTGTATTTAATGACCAAGGTAATGCTAATTCAAGTACAGCATTTACATTTGATAAAGTATCAAATGCAGTTACAGTAACTGGTAATATTACTGGTGCTAACTTAGTAACAGCGGGCAACGTACAAACTGAAAATATAGTTAATCCAACAGCTAACACAAGTATTGGAATGGGCAACGGTAGTGGTATCGTAGCAATCTACTCAGCTGGCAACGCAACACAATTTGCCCCAAGTGGTGTAATAACATTAGGTGGTTCATCACAAATTGTTGGTGGAACATTTGGTGGATCTGGACTTACATTAGGTGGCAGTCAAACAGACATATTTCAAAATCGTGGTGGTAACGTAACTGTACAAGTTGGTACAAGTGGAACGATTGCTAACACTTGGACATTTGCACAAGATGGTTCATTCACAAGTCCTGGAGCTGTTTCAGCAATTGGTAATGTAACTGGCGCAAACTTAATAACAGGTGGATTGGTCAGTGCAACTGGTAACATTACTGGTGGTAATTTAAGTATTACTGGTACAAGTACATTATCAAACATAATTGGTGCAAATATTACAACTGCAAGTAATGCTAATCTTAATATTGAACCTAATGGTACAGGTGTAGTTGTTATTGCTAACACCGCAGGTGGCGCAACAGCAATTGCAATGGGTGATCCTACTCAAGGAAATCTTGTAAGTAATGCAGTAACTCTCTCAAATAGTTCATCAGTATCTAACGCAGTTGCACAATTAAATGTTGTATTAGGAAAACTTGTTCCATCTAGTCCTCCTAACTTCCCGTCAAGTCAATCTATTTCTATTGCCAGTTTGTCAACTTATCGTATGGCAAACTATGTACAAACTGATAACACGCCCGGCGCAAATAAATCAGTAGCAGGAGGCACCACAGTCTCATCAGTTCGCAGAGTAGCAACATATTCTACTAACAGCATTACAACAACAGGCCCGGGAGATAGTGGTACAATTACTGCACAATTAAATGGAGCCAACGCAGGTGGTAGAACATTAACAACTGCATTAAATGGTAATGGTACATATAGTAATTTGACTATATTCAACAATTTTGATTACAACAGTGCTAACGCAAACATTGCCGCAGGCTTTTGGTCAGTATTCTCTGCTAACGCAGCCGGTACGATAACAGAAGGTTGGAATGAAGTTTACATGGCTGACAGCGCCGCAAGTAATACAAATACAGCAAATTGGTTCTATGATTCTAGTGCTCCAGGAACACCAACATTCAGTACACTGGGTATCACTCCTCCTGGATCACCGTCATATGTATATTCAAGCACTGTCCCTCACTACGATAGTACTAACGTATTCAATGTTACATTTAATGTAAACAAATTGAGTGGTAATATGTATCCAACAAGCGATACGTTTGTTACTGGTACAGCAGGTGGATCATTTGGTGCACCAACTAGTATTACATATTCTACTGCAGGTATATCTACACCATTGGCACAGAATTTATATGTGTCAAGTGGTAATGCTTCTGTAGCTACAACATCAACAATTATTTCAGGATTTGGTGCAAGTACAACTGGCCCAAGTGTAAGTGTATTCAACAGTTATAATACTGGTACACAATCATTTACTACACAATTGGCTGCAAATGTATTGTACAAAACAGGTACAACAAGCAGTGCTACTAGAATTGAAGAAGCTAACGTCTTTGTAGGATCTACTATTGGTAGTGGCTCTGGATTAGCATTTAGAATTGTAAGT
>Ga0114967_10003359_pt1 | contig 13175 bp, 11 predicted proteins | sample M_130628_MF_Meta_FD_92639 | JGI IMG/M metagenome (GOLD analysis project Ga0114967, IMG submission 92639) | Freshwater microbial communities from Lake Montjoie, Canada to study carbon cycling - M_130628_MF_MetaG | ecosystem: Environmental > Aquatic > Freshwater > Lake | place: Lake Montjoie... | reverse complement strand
CAAAGATTGCAAAGAGATATATCCCAACCGCCAAATCCTGGAACTCGCGTTTGCGAAAGGCGTGCCCATCACGTTTGGCTCGGACGCGCACAAGCCCGAGGAAGTCGGTATGAGCTTTGCCGAAGCAATCCAACTCGCGCGCAGCGTTGGTTACAAGGAATGTTGGCAGTTGTCCAAAAGACAGCGCCAATCAATCATCTTTTGACCGATGGACATTAAAAATCTCCAAGACGTTCCAGCGTTCACCACAAAGGATGGGTCTGAGATCCGCGAATTGCTTGCGCATCGGAATTCTACCATCCGCAACCAGAGTTTGGCGGAAGCCCGCTTGCCGGTCGGCGGCAGCACTCAGGAACACTATCATCCCCGCGCTGAAGAGATTTACTACATCACTCACGGCCAAGGACGCATCCAAATCGAGGAGGAATTTCGCGATGTTAAGTGCGGCGATGCCATTGCTATTTCGCCGGGCCTAAAACACAAACTTTGGAACACAGGTCAGGAGACGTTGCGGTTGCTTTGCTGCTGTGCGCCCGCGTACGAACACGAAGACACGGTCATTACAGAAAAGTGAAGCGATATCCGGTCAGGGCTCAACTCTCACCGGCACCCCTACTGTCACTAGCTGGATCAGATACTCCGCGTTCCAATTCGCGAGGCGGAAGCAGCCGTGAGATTCCGTACGACCCACTTGCTCCGGGCTTGGCGTGCCGTGAATTCCGTACCCTGGCTTGTCCAAGCTGATCCACGCCGTGCCGACAGGATTGTTCGGGCCGGGCGGGAGAATTAATTTCGTTTTCAACTGCCGCGCTTCTTGGGATTCAGCAAACACCTCCGGGTTGAATGTGTAGTCAGGATTCGGCGCGATAGCTTTGACGTGTAGTTCGCCTACGGGGCGCTTTTCAAACTTGGCGGCGATACTGCACGGGAAGTGCGCGAGCAGATTTGTGTTTTCATCGAATGCCTGAAGTCGTCGCTCGGCGAGACTAATGACGATGAAGGCGGCTTTGGTTTTCGGCGAGGGATATTCGACGGCGGGAATCTTCACTTCATCGCCAGCAACGATGTTTGTCCAGTTCGCGCCGGGATTTAACTTCTTGGTCAATTTCGGCGAGGCGTGTCCCTTCTCCGCGACGAATTCCAGGATGGTTTCATAATCAAGCGCGGTCTGCTGGGATTTGCCTAGCCACGTCTTTCTGACGGGTTGCAGGCGCGCAAGGTCGTTGCTTGTGATGACGTAATGGGTCAGAGGCGCAGAATCCAGCGTGAGCGCGGCGCGCGTAGCGATGTCGAGTTCTCCAGTTGGTGACAAGTTGTTTCCTCGCTGAAATACCAACAATGCTGCGCGCGTCTGCGAACCATTCACGCCATCAATCGAGCCGGAGGAAATCGTCACGCGCGCGAGAGCGATCTGAGCTTCGAGCGTATCGCACGGCCTACGCGGAAACTCGGTCGGGGAAATCTCGCGCGTTTTTTTTGTTCAATCACTGGCTTGGTTATTTTTGATGGAGCGGGCGGAGATATGAATTCGGTTTTGACGACGGGGGCGGGCTGATGAGCCGGGGGCAAGTGCTGAGCTATTGTCATCGCTTTCGGCAGCGCTTGTGAGGTGACCTTAGCCACCGAATTGACCGAAGGATTTTTCCGCGCGGTTTGCTTATTTGGTTTTTTACCGGATGCAAACCAAACGACGACGGCGATGCCGAGAACGAAGCAAACGAATAAGCCGAGAAAAATCCCACCCGAACCCCCCCGGGAAGCGGGAAGTTTATGGCGGTGTCGTTTAGACATGCCCTGATTGAGCCACAAATCCAGCGCGAGTGCCAGTTTGAGCCGGAAGAAATTTTCACGGCCGGAAAAAGCGTTAACTAAATGCGAGAGACGCCAACCTATCTTACTGTTGAGGTCTTGATTTCTTTCGCATACTTCCGACAGAAATACAGCCGGATGAATCTGAATACCCCGAATGAGCAATCAATCAGCCGCCGTTTACACTTCCCAAAGGGACTAAGCCGATCCACATCCATCGGCTGCCTAGGTGACCGGATTTCCTGCAGGTAGCACGCGTGACAGTGCCATCGATCATGTCATCCAAATTAGGGGCGGAATGATCCCGCTGGAGCAGGCGAGTGGCTTCCAACTCTAACGGAGGACGATGCCAAACAGTCAGTGGTCCAAAATTTTGGTAGTTCCATCTCCTATCGATATCCCGAGATGGCCGCGCCGTGGAGATCGTTCCGCTTCAGGGGATGCGCACAGATTCCACCAACGCCAATGCTCCGATAAACGAAACGACCTTATTGGCTGAAGTAAAGCAGCGGCTATTGAAACGTGGTTCTCAAAATCAAAACGAGGTTGAATCATCTGTGCGCGACCAACCCGTGTTTCCGAGAAAAGCTTGAGTCGGCTTACTTCATTCGCACAATTGCCTAGTGTCAAAATCTTTGGTGATTCTTTTTTGCGCCGCGGTGGTGATGGCGGGCTGCTCCTCTATACCGCCGCGCGTTGACCCAACCCAGCCGCTGCCGCCCGATTGGGATTCCGAACTTGGCCCGGTTCACGAGATCGAAGGAGCTATTCCTCAACGGCCCGTAACGCCCGCTGTTCAATCGACAAAACCTAATCCGCCCTCCCGTCCAACACCCGCGCCGCTAACCACGGCGGAATCGGGAATGATTTCGCTCAATCGCTGGGCGTTGCAGAATGGTCTTGGCTCGTTGCGAACTATTCCGCTCACGCCTAAGCCCGCTCACGCTATAAAAACGCCCTACGGAAGCCTAGTAGTTCAAGCGAACAGCCTCGTCGCATACTGGGATAGATTGGAAGTGCGCCTCGGTTTTATGCCGCAACAGATCGGCGACCAGATTTTTCTTAATGCGCTGGACATTAGAAAACTCGTCGAACCGCTCGCCCATGGTGTATCGGTTTCAACGCCTGCGAATCGGCTTGTGGTCATTGATCCAGGCCACGGTGGATCCAATCTCGGGACACGCAACATCGCAACGGGCCATTGCGAAAAAGAATACACGTTAGACTGGGCGAAAAGGCTTGCGAAGCTGCTCGAACAAAGTGGCTGGCGGGTGCTGCTCACCCGCACCAATGACGTGGAGATGACGCTGGCCGAGCGCACCACCTTTGCAGACACGCATCAAGCGGACTTGTTCGTGAGCCTGCACTTCAACTCCGCTGGAGAAAACTCTGAGCCTGCTGGACTTGAAACGTATTGCCTGACTCCCGTGGGAATGCAATCTAGCCTCACGCGCGGCGACGATGACGACGCGAGTCAGGTTTTTCCGAACAACAATTTTGATGGGGACAATCTTCGCTACGCCGTGCGCATCCATCGCGCGATGCTTCCTGTCACTGGCAACGTGGATCGCGGGGTGCGCCACGCGCGCTTCCTCGGTGTGCTGCGCGGGCAGCGTCGTCCCGCTGTGCTTGTAGAGGGCGGATATCTTTCCAATTCACGTGAAGCAAAACTCATAGCTGATCCAGCGCATCGTCAAAAGCTGGCCGAGGCGGTGGCCAAGGCGTTGGAGTAAGATTCATGAATCATCCTCCATCCTCCATCCTCCATCCTCACGTCTTAGTAACGGGTGGCGCGGGTTTCATTGGCTCGCATCTTGTCGAACGACTTCTTGCGGACGGAAAGCACGTCGTCGTATTGGATGATCTTTCCACCGGCAACAGGCAGAATCTTCGCACGCAGGAATCAAACCCACGACTCAAGGTTGTCGAGGGGAAAGTTTCTAATTGCAAGGCTCTCCCTGAGTTGGTGCGTAAAGCGGAATCTATTTTCCATCTTGCCGCTGCCGTGGGTGTTGACCTTGTAGTTAAATCCCCCATCCACGTTCTGGAAACTAACCTACATGAGACGGAGGTTCTACTCAAAGCAGCTGCGGCGCACCGGGTGCCGATCCTGATCGCATCCACGTCCGAAGTTTATGGCAAGAGCGAGAAACCCGCTTTCAGCGAGGACGACGATCTGCTCATCGGTCCGCCGCAACATTCACGCTGGGGCTACGCTTGCTCGAAGTTGATGGATGAATTTCTCTCGCTCGCCTACGCCAGGGAACGTGAATTGCCGGTGGTAATCGTGCGATTGTTCAACACCGTAGGCCCGCGCCAGACCGGGCGATATGGCATGGTGCTGCCACGCTTCATTGCGTCTGCCAAAGCAGGAGAACCCTTGCGAGTGTTCGGCGATGGGAAACAAAGCCGCTGCTTCTGCTATGTGCTGGATACTGTGGAGGCGTTGGTGCGATTGCAAAACTCTGCCGCTGCACGCGGAAACATCTTCAACATCGGCGGCACGGAAGAAGTCACGATTCTTGAGCTGGCGCAACGCGTCATCGAAACACTCGGCTCGAAATCTAAAATTGACTTGATCCCCTACTCAGAAGCCTACGCGCCCGGCTTCGATGACATGCGCCGCCGCAAACCCGTCGTTGAAAAACTCGCGACTGCTACGGGTTTTCGCCCGCAGACATCGCTCTCCGAAATCATTCGCCGCACGGCTGGCTGAATTTTGGTCCAAAGGTTGCGATTGTGCAAATTCGACAAGCGGTGAAAATCTGAACCAATCGTTTTCGCATCTGTCAGACAGTTGTGAGTTGAGAATTACACGCCCTTTACTGCTGCCGCTCGCCGCTTTTGCATTGGTGATGTTGGTTTTCGTCAGCTTCGCCATGGGTTGCCCCAAAAAGAATAAAGCAACACCGCAGCGTTTTTGGGCTCGAAATAGTCTCTCAAAGGTTTCAATGGGTCTTCTCACTACCACCAAATTAACTGTTCGCCCCCCTGCAACTTCGGTTACGCCGCAATCACCATCCCCGTAACCTGAAACCTTGCCCCGCGCGGCGCGTTTCCGTCACAGCGAATCTCCCATCCATGTGCAAGGCAGATTTGTTGAACTACAGCCAGCCCTAGCCCCGTGCCTTTTTGCGTCGTTGTGAAATACGGCTTGAATATCTCCACGCGCTGTTCAGCCGGAACACCTAGCCCGTTATCAGACACTTCAAACAGCGCTTCCGTCGTCCCTGACTTTGTGACGCGAATCTCAATCTCCCCGCCTTCGCCCACCGCCTGAACCGCGTTCAACAGCAGATTGAAAACGACCTGTCGCAAGAGTTGTTCATCAGCCTCGATAGAGAGCGCGTCGCCCTTGATCTGAAGTGAAATTTTTTTCTCCTCGATATCGTAGGTCAGCGCGCGCATGACTTCTTTCGCCACCGCGTTCAATTGAACCGTCGTCCGCCGCACCTCGCGCGGGCGGGAGTAATTGATGAACTCGTTCAACTGCGCCGCTACGCGATCCGCTTCATTTACGATCTCCACGGATCGTTGTCGCGTTTCGGCGGACGTGTCCGCGTGCTTCGAGATCAACTGCCCCAAGCCCCGGATAATGTTTAGCGGATTGCGCGTCTCATGCGCGAGACCAGCTGCGGCGAGGTTCATTTCCTTGAGATGCGAATTCATCTCGCTCGCGCGCACAAGACGGATTTGTAGTTCAGCCGTCTTTAGAATGTTTCTCCACGCGAGGCCAAACCCCACTACGGACAGCGTCGTGAAGGCGATGATGATAAATCGCAGCCAAAGATCACGCTGCATGGCTTCCTGAACGGTGCGCGTGGAAAGGACGATCAGAAAACTATGAACCCCCTGTTTCTCGCTCATCGTCTTGTACTCCGCCTCGCTCATCCACGGTGGGCGACCAAATCGCGTGCGCCGGTCGCCCTCGCCAGCGCGCGAACCGCGATTTCGATTTGTCCCCGATTGGAATTCTACGGAAGCTTTTGATCCTTCCGCAGATGGTGGCCGAAACTCCCGATCGGGGGGGGGCCGGTTTGTTTCACCGCTACGCGGGAAGCTTTCACGTGAGATTACGATAGGAGGATTGGTGTTGTCGCTATCGAGCGAGACGGTTGAACCTAAGTCCACCAGATTCATGATCGTGACCGAGTCCGACTCCCACAGTTCAGGCTGGCGTGACGTGGATTTAACTTTCGGATCGGAATTCGTCGGTGCGGATGCCACGATGTCGCCTGCTGTATTCAACAGCGCCACGGCGCTCAACTCGTTGGGTCGCACTAGGCCGGCGAGCGCAGGCTCGATGCGTTCCTTGGAGATGACGCCGAAGCGTCGTTGTGAGCGCAACACAATGCCAACCGTCGTGGAGATATCCTTGGCTCGATTGCGAAGTTCCTTTTTAGCCGCTGTCTCAATCCGTCTATGCTCCAATACTTGCCAACCGAAGATCAAAGCCCAAGCGGCAAACAGTATCCAATACACCCAAAGTCTGCGAGGTTGTGATTCCATGATTAAGGCATGAAAAGGCCGCTTAATGCAGTGCGGCGAGATGATAATTTATGAGCCGTCCTGCCAACCCCCGCCGATTTGCCCCGCTGGAAGTAGAATGAGTCTCGGGCGCTGAACGCTAAATTTCCTCGAGTGTTCACTTCTTCTTTTTCTTCTTATCAGAATTTTTTGGCACATCGTCAAAAAACTTATCCATCTCGGTTTCCGTGAATGCCTTTTTCTGGAGATCGCCCGCGTTTCGCTCCTTATCAGATAACGCAACAAGCTGCGATGGAGTTTCGACAATGTGTGGTGTGAGGAAAATCATCAGCTCAGTCTTAGTATTGTTTTTTAACTGCCGTTTGAACAGATTACCAATAAAAGGAATATCACCGAGCAGCGGAATTTTGCTCTCCGAGCCGGTCTTATTATTTTGCATCAATCCACCGATGATCACAGTCTGTCCGTTTGGAGTCACAACAACTGTGTCCGCAGAACGCGTATTGATGACCGGAGCTAGCGCCCCACCCCCGATGGCAACCCATTGGGATTGATCTGCAAGAGAGGAAATCTCTGGGGAGACAACCATCTCCACAAGGCCATCATTACTGATGAACGGTGTCACCCGCAGAATGATGCCTACATTTTGATAATTGATCGAATTGATCTGTCCGTTGACGGTGTCAAAGCGAGTGCTTGCGATCAATGGAACAGACTGTCCAACTGTTATTGTGGCAGGTTGGTTGTTTCGCGCCAGAATCGAGGGACGCGATAGCACTTCAGTTTTACCCGCCGTTGCAATGGCTCGTAGTGTCGCCTGATAATCAGTTCCAAGAACTTGGTAGAGTCCCGCTCCTGGCGGCGTGTTGCCGATGGCGGAGATTGGCAATCCGAAGGCATTAACGTTTGTGGAGACGACGCTGGTGGCGCTGGCAAGACCGGATGCGCCGAACGCGTTTACACCAGAGGCGGTGGATTTGCTGCCACCGTTTCCTACTGTGAAGCCGTTAAAGCCAGCATCAATGCCGATGTCGTAACCGTTGTTATAAGTCACTTCAAGGAACACGACCTTGATCAACACTTGTGGCTTTGGAATGTTGAGATTTGAAACCACTTGGCTGATGTACTGGCTGGTTTCCTCGTCCGTGATCACGATGATGCGACCCGTCTCAGGATCGCTCGAGATCGTCGCCGTGCCGACCGTGCCGTTGTTGTTATACTGACGCGTAGTGGAGCTGGAAGAGCGGCTGGACGAAGAGCTTCCAAAACCGCCGAATCCCCCGAATCCCGGGAATTGCGCGTGCGCAGAAAGTGCGAGGAAGAAGCAGAGAGTGAGCGGAAGGAATAGATGATTGCTTCGCATAAAATTGAGTTTGTTCATGTTCGATTATTGAAGGTTAGAATCCTCCGCCGCGAGGTGCGCTACTGCCACTGCTACCTGTGCTGCTTCTGCCTGAACCTGAAGTTGAACTGCCGTTGCCACTGGTCGTCTGACTCTGGTTGGCGCGATTCTGAAGCACGTTATTTTGGGAAGAATTACGGCTGCTGCTTCGGCTTGCTGTGCTTGATTCAAACATATCCTGCAACACCTGTTGCACCTGCGCCACATCGCCAGGGTTCACCTGGTAAACGTAAACTTTCTGTTTCTTCGCGGGATCTGCGTCGAGTTGCTTTACCATCTCTTCAATCTGGCTCATCAATCCGCTCGTTGTGCTGATAACCACCGACGCGGTCCGGGCGTCGGCCACGGCCGTGACTTTCGTTCGCTTTTTGATGCGCTGATTTTGAGAGCTCCCGCTACTGCTCTCGCCTCCCCTGTCCCCTCCTCCCCGGAACATATCTCGGAAACTAGACCGGCCCGAATCAAAACGAAAAGGTGATGAACTGCCGCTGGAACTGCTCGAGCTGCTGGATCCGCCCGTCTCCGAAAAGAGGCTGTTCAAAAGCGTTGCCATCTCGGTCGGATCAGCAAATTCCAAGTGGAAAACTTTCACCTCTGTCATTTCTTCAGCACCTTGATCTATCGCCCGGATGATTTGGGCTACCCTATTAATATTCGCTCTCGTGTCTGTCATGATGATCGAGTTGCCTGCTTCGTTTGCTGTCATGGTTGTGGTTGTGGCGACAAGTGGTTGGAGGTCTTTGATCAACTGGGTGACTTCGAGCGATTTCACTGGCATGATCTGCGTTACCATCTCGTCTGTCTTAGGAATCTTGTCGGGATCGCTTTCGAGGATGACAGGGATGTCTTTCGTTTTCGCATCGTCTTTATTGACGATGTTGAGCGTGCGACCATGGCGGATCGCTGCGTAACCATTCTTGTTCAACACTGAGTTCAACAACTCTACCGCTTCGTCCTTGCTCAAAGGTTGATTGCTCCATGCGTCGATCTTTCCAGTCACCTTCGTGTCTAGGACGATGATGAACCCAGCCGCCTCACTGAGATAATTCAGCACGAGATCAAGCGATGCGCCTCGGAAATTCAGGCGCAGGCCCGGTTCACCATTCGCCAGCAACACTGGTGAATTTGTCGCAGTCATCTCTGCTGCCGGTTTACCAACGGTTTTCGACGTGCCTACAGCGGCCTTCTCAGCAGTTTCATCTGTTGCCCGAGCGTTGCCGCTGGCAAGGATGCTGAGTATTGTGAGAGTGAGTATCGTTTTCATTGGTTTAATTCCTGTCTTCGTTGCATCAATCGTAATAAAACCGGATCTGTCTCGCCGTTTGGCTCAAGGTTTTGCGTTGAGCCAGCCGCTGCATTTTCCGCTTCGGTCTGCGCTGCTTGCAAAGTGCTTTCAATGATGATGGCTTCAGCTTCGGCTGTGGCAGGTGTTGGCTCTGCTGAGCTTTCCGGACCGCTCTCTTTTTGTGAATCCCCAGCGCGTGTATGTGTGTGGGTTGAAACGACCTTGCGCCTTACGGTCTCCAGCCCGCCGCTCAAAAACCAGTCTCCTTCATCTTCACGCCGCATTTGCATGCCGACCTTCAGATCGAAAGTGTTCGTGCCCGTCGCAAGTTCCACGTTGTCTGGCGTTACTCGAACGACCTTATAGTCGCCAATTGTACCGTCCGCATTTAAGGCCTGTTTGTAGTGGCTTTTGGTCCCGTCGAAGAAAGCGAACCCGCCTTTTTCGTATGCCATGATCCCAACAAGCGTGAATGATTCTACCCGCGACGCAGGCTGTGAATTGGTCCGAGTGTTTGAGCGAGTAGAGCCGCGTGCGTAGCGGCTGGGATTAAAGATATTCTTGTCGCCAATCGTTCGGAACGAATCGTAGGTCAGCCGGGTTGTGGCGTTGGTTTCAGCGGCGAAACAATTATCTGAAAGCCTCGTCAGCGCGAAAAGCGCGAGCATTAGTCGAAGCAGGGCTTGAGTTGCGACAAAGATCATTTGGCATGTTGGCGTATTTATCATCGTTTTTCCTCCACGCCATTTAGCACCAACCCACTGGTCTGCAAACCAAGGGAAAGATTTTTGCCTTCTTTATCCCGAGCGTTGATCTCCACCGACTCAATCTTCAGCGCCATAGGATCGCGTTCTAGGTTGAACAGAAATTTTGCGAGTGTACCTGCCGTGCCCGAGGCATCCACGCGACATTCGAGCGTCTGATATTCTTCGCTATCACGTTTCCACTGGGGCGTGATGGAGTTCACGCTGATGCGCGCGTCCTGCGACCAACTATCGAACGCCTTTAGTACTTGCTGCTCCGCAAGTGAGTTGTTGTTTGGTAAGGCGTTCTTTTGCATCAGCTCCCAACGGGATTTTAATGCATCTTCTCGCTTTATGAGTTTTTCTCCGTTGTCTACTTTCTTTCTCAAGTCAGCGATTTGAACCAAGCGGGATTTCCACGACTTGATCAACGGTGTCAACACAAGCGAGTCGGCCACTAACAATCCGATGGCAACACCTGCGACGATGATCAGCATCTGCTGACGATTTTTAATTTGCACTTGTGCCTCCTTCGACCCAGCGAAAATCAAAAGTGAATTGCATCGGTGATTTTCCTTGGATCCGGTTCAATTTCAGATCCGCCACATTGCCCGATTTCCCCAGATTTTCCTGCATTCGCAACAGTGACCCATAGTCTCGCGCAGTTCCCGTGCAAGTCACCAAGTTTGCCTCGCGTATTTCGATGGTCTTCGCCGTTACGACACCATCTTCAGGAAATGCCTGTGTGAGTTGTTTCAAAATGCTCAGGCTGCGAGCTGATTCATCGAACCAAGCCCGGTATTGTTTGATCTTTGCTTGCGTCGTTTCCAGATCCTTAACGCGGACCTGCATTTCGGACCAACGCGATTGCAACCGCCACAAGAAAATTTGCTGGATCAAGAATGCGCCGAGCACGAGCACTAAAACGGCGCCTGCAATCCCTCCAACTTTACGTAATTTCCCCGTGGCGTAGCGAGCTGTCAGCTGTTGCCACTGCGAAACCTTGGATGGTAGAAATTCAAAAGGATTGGCGCGGCCTGCCAACTTTGTCGCCGCAAGGCTGAATGCTGCGGATACCGACGCATTGGCCGGTAACGGCAATCCAAGCTCCTTCGTATTGTAATTCGTTACTACGTTCACGCACAAACCCAGCGAAGAAAATCGCCGTTGTACTTCATTTGCTAACTGTTGTGCCAATTCTTTTGGGCCAAAAACTCGAACATCCCGCAAGCGGCTCCGGATTTCCTCGGGTAATTGGCCGAGGGTGATTCGCATCTCTCTAACGATCGTGTCCGAAAGCACCGCGATTCTGCCTCCGGTGTTTTGAATCGTGCCCTCCAGTGATCGCAGCGCGATGACACCGCCGCCGTATGTGATCTGCAACCCAACGTGGGTCTCGCCAATTACCAGTGTCACCGCACTTTCATCAGCCGCCGGTTGCAGCGCTGTGATGCCAAGTGAGAAACTTTCTGGCTTCAACCCTGCGGCCCGTAACACGGTTTCCAACGTGTTGATTTGTTGACGCGGTATCCCGATGAAAGTGGCGTGCTGCACGCCGTCGGCCAATTTGTGCCGGGAGGTCGCAGTGATCAGTGTCGTGATGTCACAAGGAAAACTGCGTTCTGCTTCGAGTTGTAGGAAGCCAGCGACATCTGCTTCCGCAAGTTGCGGAAGTTTGGTTTGTGCTGCCAGCGCCCATTTGAGCGGAAGCGCCACGACACAGGCCCTCTCCCGAATTTCTGCTGCATCAAGATGGTTGCGGATTTCGCGCCCGACCAACTCCGGTGCCGCCGTCAGAGGATCTAGCGCGAGCATCACCGAGAACGACGCTTGTACATTAAGCGCATTACCGGTGTGTTTTAGCCACACGCCGTCGAGCTTGCTGCCGTCCAGCGCGAGGCCGAGCACCGACGAGGTGTTCTGTCGTCGCAAAGAAGTTATTTTCTTCAGGTCAATCATGGGGTTGTCGTTGCCAGCCAAGTTTGGCGGGTTTCCTTACCGAGCGCCCAACCAAGACCGCTCAGGTTTTGTCGATAAAAAATTTTTGGCGCACCTTCCGTCGTGTCGAAAATAAATTTGGTCCGACGGTAGCCGCGTCCAAACTTTCCGATAGCCGCGATGTCAGCCGTGAATTGATAGGTTTGTCCAGTGAGGAATGGCCCGGCTTCGGACATTTGCACGCTGCTGAGGACATTTCTGAGCCAAGCCATTGAACCTGACCCGACGGAATTAGAAAGGCGGTAGCTGACGATCTCTGCGGCTTTATCTTCGCCAATGCCCGGTATGCAGGTGAGTACAGCTGCGCTTGCCGTGTTAACATTTACACGGCCTGCCACCGCCGATCCTGCCTCTGTTGAGATTTGAGTCTCGATTTTCGCAAACTCAGATGCAGACATTCGACTGACAGAATAAAACTCTAATACGCTACTGAACTGTCGATTGGGCGGTCCGAGGCGCGCAAGAATTTGATCCGCGCGTGTCCTATTGAAAATTTCAGCCAGCAAAGTACCAAGCTCATTGCGACTTGCGTTGATATTCACGCGCGCCGTTCCATCCGCGCGCGTATTCGGCTCACGAGTTGAAACGGTGAGGTATTCTAAAATTCCAGGCTCTGCCAGGCCGTTACGATTTTCATCCGTTTCATTCGGATCGAGCACCCCGTTGCGGTTCAAATCTTCGCCGAGCAGGATCTCTAATGTGGCTCCGTTGACTAGACGAAGTTCATCAATGGAATCGAACGGTGCGTTCTTGCAAAGATACGGTTCGCCTAATCTGGCGTACGTCTCAGCTTCCGCACCACTAGAGGCCACATCCTCGTTTGAATCACGCCAATCAATGATCGCCGCTGCAAGTTCTGGCGTCATGCGGGGGAGCAATTGCAGCATATCTGCCGTGACGTTCGTGTTATTGAGGTTCAACTTCGAGCCTTCGTCCACTAAACCAAACGCGACTTGATTCGGTGTCGTTTGACCGTCAGTGCGTCCGATGAACCAGAAATGGGACTCTCCCGTGGTCACCGATTCGACCGCATAGTCGCCGATGTAAGGCACGACGCCATTGGTCGCCTGATCAGTCAGGACTTTGGAAACGTAGCGCGCTGCGCCTTCGATAGTTTGGTCGGCTGCCATCATGGAAACGCGATTATCGGAAGCGCGAAGCTCTGAATTCATTGAGTTGGCCGAATACAATGTTATGGCTACCAACCCGAACACGATCCAAAGCACGATGATAAGGACGGAGCCAGTTTGGAGATTATGCTTGGGTAATCTCATCGCAAACCTCCTGCGAGTTGGTTCGTCAACGACATCGTTGTGATCGGCACTAGTAGTTCAAGGGGTTCGCGCGACGATTTGGCTGACGGATTGTCTGAAGCCAATTGGATGCGAACGCGGACGGCAAGCGGTAAGCCAACGTCACCTGCAGTTGTGTCCCATGTGTTGCGCCAATT
>Ga0114967_10003358_pt1 | contig 13175 bp, 5 predicted proteins | sample M_130628_MF_Meta_FD_92639 | JGI IMG/M metagenome (GOLD analysis project Ga0114967, IMG submission 92639) | Freshwater microbial communities from Lake Montjoie, Canada to study carbon cycling - M_130628_MF_MetaG | ecosystem: Environmental > Aquatic > Freshwater > Lake | place: Lake Montjoie... | reverse complement strand
TAACCCTCCAGGAACAGCAATGACAAGCTACGCAACTCCTATTGTTGCCGGTGGTCGTGAGTCGACTTTCGACGCAAAGGTAATACCTAATGGAAACTGCGGTACAGCAACAATTCATTATCGGTTCTACGATCAAAATAATCCAGCAGATTCAACAGGATTTACATTGGATTTTGCATTCTGTACACAAGGCTTAAATGATATTTCAGAATCATACGGATTATCAAAGCCACTTAGAAATCCTGCCGATCAGTTTACTGTATTTAATTATAATTTAGCTTCAAGTTCTACAAACGATAAATTATATATTTATAATATGCTAGGGTCGTTAGTGAAAACAGTAGATGTATCAGGTAAAAATGGTAATTTAGTTGTTAATACTTCCGATTTAAAATCGGGATTATATATTGCTTCTTATGTATCTGAAAACAAAGTAAAAAACAGCTACAAATTAGTTGTATCGCATCGATAAAAAAACATTAAAAAATAGAATAAAGGTCAGATTAATTATCTGGCCTTTTTTTATGCTTTAAAAAATCAGGTTGTTAGATTTTTTAAAGGCCAGGGAAGGCAAAACCTATAGTCGTATTTTGTATCTTCGTAATTCATTAAAATTAGAGGAAGACATGCCAGATTTAAATCAAGAAGCGCTCGATTATCATGAGTCCGGAAGGCCAGGTAAAATAGAAGTTGTACCAAGCAAACCAACTAGTACACAGAGGGATTTAGCATTAGCATATTCACCAGGAGTGGCAGCGCCTTGTTTGGAAATTGAAAAAAATCCAGAAGATGTTTATAAGTACACAGCTAAAGGAAACTTGGTTGCTGTAATTTCAAATGGCACTGCCGTTTTAGGATTAGGAAATATCGGGGCGGAGGCATCTAAACCTGTGATGGAGGGAAAAGGATTATTGTTTAAAATCTTCGCTGACATTGATGTATTTGATATTGAAATTGACCAGACTAATGTTGATGATTTTGTTAAAACAGTTAAAGCAATTGCACCAACTTTTGGAGGAATAAATCTTGAAGATATCAAAGCTCCAGAGTGTTTTGAAATAGAGAAACGCTTAAAAGCTGAATTAAAAATTCCTGTGATGCACGATGATCAGCATGGTACTGCCATTATAACAGGCGCTGCACTAATCAATGCCTTGGAGATTGCCGAAAAGAAAATCAGTGATGTTCGAATTGTTGTTAATGGTGCTGGTGCTTCTGCCATTTCTTGTACTGCTTTATTCGTTACGTTAGGGGCAAATATTGATAATATTGTAATGCTGGATAGTACGGGTGTAATTCGTGCCGATAGAGATAATCTTGATGTAAATAAAATTCGTTTTGCCACTAAACGCAATATTCATAATCTAGAAGAAGCATTGCATCGTGCCGATGTTTTTATTGGATTGTCCAAAGGAAATATATTAAAAGGAGAGCATTTAAAAGAAATGGCCGAAAACCCGATTGTGTTTGCTATGGCTAATCCAGATCCTGAAATAAAATACGAAGATGCAATTGCGGCTAGGCCTGATGTTATAATGGCTACTGGTCGTTCAGATTACCCTAATCAGGTAAATAATGTTATTGGTTTCCCATTTATTTTTAGAGGGGCTTTGGATGTCCGCGCAACGCAGATTAATGAAGAAATGAAACTCGCCGCAGTGCATGCAATCGCTCAATTAACAAAAGAGCCAGTTCCTGAAATTGTGAATTTAGCATACAATCAACGCAATATAACTTTTGGGCGTGATTACATTATTCCAAAGCCCTTAGACCCTAGATTGATTCATACAATTTCTCCTGCAGTTGCAAAAGCAGCGATTCTATCTGGCGTAGCGCAAAAACCAATTACTAATTGGACGGCTTACGAAAGTGAATTGAAAAAACGATTGGGCTTGGATAATAAACTTATTCGTGTAATTACCAATAAAGCAAAGCAAAATCCGCAGCGAGTGGTATTTGCTGAAGCAGATACCTATAAAATTTTAAAGGCGGTACAAATAGTTTACGAAGACGGAGTAGCTCATCCGATTTTATTGGGAAATAAAGATAAAATAGTTGCTCTTATAAAAGAACATAATCTTCGTTTAGAAGGCGTTACAATTATCAACCCCAGAGAAGAGACGGAAATATTAACGAAATTTGCGGAGTTGTTTTATCAAAAAAGAAAGCGTCGTGGTTTCACTTTGTATGAATCTAAAAAGATTATGCAAGAGCGTAATTATTTTGGTGCTATGATGGTTGAAACGGGAATGGCAGATGCCTTAATCAGTGGACTTACCCGTAATTATGCGGAAACAATTAAACCGGCTTTACGCGTGATTGGTACGCAAACTGAAGTTTCGAAAATGGCTGGGATGTATATCCTGATTACCAAAGATGGACCAGTCTTTTTTGCTGATACAACAATAAACATTAATCCTACAGTTGAAGAAATTGTAGAAATAACATTACTAACTGCAGCGGCTGTACGACGGTTTAATATTGCTCCTCGCGTCGGTTTACTTTCTTATTCTAATTTTGGATCTTCCAATACCGATAGTGCTATCAAAATGAGAAAGGCTGTTGAGATTCTTCATGCTAACCATCCAGAATTAGTCGTTGATGGTGAGTTACAAGCGAATTTTGCATTCAATCAAAATCTTTTAAAAGATAATTTCCCATTTAGCGATTTGGCAGATACAGGGGTAAACACTTTGATCTTCCCTAATCTTGATGCTGGAAATATTGCTTATAAATTACTACAAACAGTTGGAGGTGCGGAAGCTATAGGCCCTGTGCTTTTAGGAATGAAAAAGCCGGTACATATTTTACAATTAGGATCTTCCGTTCGCGAAATTGTGAATATGATTACCATTGCTGTTGTTGATGCACAATCAAGAATTCCTATGGCTCCTTTGAATGAAGAAAAATCTTTCACCAAATATTAATAAATAGTTAATAATTGTATTGATAAAGGGGCTAATTATTCAGTCCTTTATTTAAATTTTTGCAAGCTAAAAAATCTTATTTTTGTTTTTATGTACGATTATTTTAATGGTAAAATTGAAAACTTAACCCCAACTCATGTTACGATAGATTGCGATGGCGTTGGTTATTTCCTACAGATTTCTCTTTATACATACACTGCAATAAAAGATGCAAAGCATTTTAAACTTTTTGCTCATCAAGTGGTTCGTGAAGATGCCCAGATTTTATTTGGATTTGCCGATCAGGATGAACGATTAATGTTTCGTGAGCTCTTGAATGTGAGTGGAGTGGGTGCATCTACGGCTCGTATTATACAATCAAGTTTAGCACCTGATCAACTTAGGTCTGTAATTTCAAAAGGGGATGCTGGTGCTTTGCAAAAAGTAAAAGGGATTGGAGCAAAGTCTGCACAAAGAATCATTATTGACCTGCAGGATAAAGTTAATAAAATGAGCCCTGGAACTACAACTGTTTTATCTGCATTACACAATACGAGCAGAGAAGAAGCGTTAATAGCTCTTGTTACTCTTGGATTTGCGAGGGCAAGTGCTGAAAAGGCGCTAATGGCAGCTCAAAAACAATTGGGAAGTGATGCAAAAGTGGAGGATTTGATAAAAGCATCGCTTAATTATTTATAGCAGAATTAACAAAATGAAAAATCAGGGATTGGAATTGATTTTCTACCTCTGTATTTTGGGTAATTTAGTAACTTAGTGCCCTAAAGGAAAATTAACATCTGAGAATAAATAGTTTTGAAAAATATTCGGTTTTATATTTCTGTTTTGCTTGGGGTAGTAATTTTTGTTTCTCTAATTTTTTCGGATAGTCCTGCGGTAGCAGAAATACACGAAAACTATTTTGTCCTTCCAGGAGATACTCCTTCAACTAGTAATGTTCCAATAATGCTTCGCTATCCATTTAGCGATCGCTATTCAGATCCGTATAGTTCACAACCATTTTTGAGCCCGCTTTATTTAAATTATCCTTCCAATATAAAAACCACTGTTGAGTATAACCCTGAAAATAGGGAGTACGATATTTTTGAAAAAATCGGTGGCCAAAATTTCCGTAGCCCTAGCTACATGACATTTGAAGAGTTTAAAGAATCACAATTTAAACAAAGCACTCGTGATTATTGGAAGAAGAAAGCAAATGAAGAAAGTGTCACACAAAGAAAAGGTTTTGCTCCTCGCCTCTATGTAGGTGGTGAAGCTTTCAACCGTATATTCGGCGGTAATACAATTGATATTCGTCCGCAGGGCTCTGCTGCATTAAGCTTCGGACTTAATATCAGTCGTTATGATAATCCAACATTGCCAGAGCGACAACGAAAAAATACAACATTCGATTTCAAAGAACGCATTCAAATGAATGTGATTGGAAATATCGGAGAGAAATTAAAAATAACTACTAATTATAATACTGAAGCTAGTTTCGATTTTGAGAACCAGATTAAATTAGAATACACAGGATATGAAGATGAAATTATACAAAAGCTTCAAGCAGGTAATGTTAGTCTTCCACTTAATACTCAGTTGATTCAAGGGAGCCAGAGTTTATTTGGATTAAAAACACAACTGAAATTTGGAAAGCTAACGGTAACGTCTATCCTTACTCAACAAAAAGGGAAGTCTTCGAGTATTGAAGTAAAGGGAGGAGCTACAACTACTAATTTCGATATTTCTGCAGATCAATACGAAGCCAATAAACATTATTTCTTAGCTAATTACTTTAAAGATAATTATGATAATGCTTTAAAGGATTTGCCATTTATCAATTCTAGTACGAATATTACCCGCATAGAAGTTTGGGTGACAAATAAAAATAACTCTACTGATAATACTAGAACAATTGTAGGTTTTACAGACCTAGCAGAAAGCAGCCCGTATAATGCATCTATTCCAGGAACAGGTTATTCATATCCTTCGGATACACTTTCAAATACTTTATATCAAGATATATTAAATAACTATCCATCTATTCGTGATATCAATTCGGTACAGAATACGATGGCTTCTATTCCGTATTTGTCGGCATCGCGCGATTATGAAGTAGTACAAAATGCAAGAAAGTTAAATACTAATGAATATACATTTAATCCTAGGGTAGGTTATATCTCCTTAAATCAAGCATTAAATACAAATGAAGTTTTAGCAGTAGCATTTGAGTACACAGTTGGAAGTCAAGTGTACAGAGTAGGAGAGTTGACAACATCAGGAGTTGAACCTCCAAAGGTTTTAATGCTGAAATTATTAAAAGCACGAATCACAAATACAAAGTTGCCTTTATGGGATTTGATGATGAAGAATATTTATGCTTTAGGTGGATTTCAAATTGATAAAAAAGATTTCAAGTTAAATGTCTTGTATTATGTAGATACAATTGGAAATAGATTGAACTACATTCCTGTTTCTCCTGTTGAGCCTAATGTTTATGCTAAAGCATTAAATCGTTTGTTTAACCTTGATAAGTTAAATGTAAATAACGATCCTCGTCCGGATGGAGAATATGATTTTATTGAAGGAGTAACTATCAATAGCAACAGCGGCCGTGTGATTTTCCCTGTACGCGAACCGTTTAGTTCGTATTTGCGAAGCCAGTTTGTTAGTCAGGCCAATGCAGATATTTATGCATACGATGTGTTGTATGATTCAACAAAAACAGTTGCATTGCAATTTCCTGAAAAGAATAAATATAGCTTGAAAGGAAGTTATTCTAGTAAGTTTGGTTCTGATATTCCTTTGAACCAATTAAATATTCCAGAAGGGTCAGTTAAAGTCACTGCAGGAGGTCTTCCACTCACAGAAAATATCGATTATACGGTAGACTATAACCTGGGTCGTGTAAAAATTATTAATCAGAGTATTTTAAATTCAGGACAAGCAATTAATATTTCCCTGGAAAGTAATTCATTGTTTAGTATTCAATCTAAAACTTTATTTGGTTCTCGCTTCGATTATGTAGTGAATAAAGATTTAGTTGTTGGTGGTACTATCATGCGTTTGAATGAAAGGCCTATTACGCAGAAAGTAAATTTTGGTGATGAACCAATTGCAAATACAATTTGGGGTGTTGATGGAACATGGAAACGCGAATCGCGATGGTTAACAAAAATGATTGATAAGATTCCAGGAATTTCTACCAAGTCGCCTTCTCAAATTACTGTTAGCGGCGAGTTTGCGGACTTGATTCCTGGAAACAGTAAAGCAATTGGTAAAAATGGAACGGCTTATATCGATGACTTTGAAGGAAGCCAAACAACAATTGATTTGAAGACAAACGTAGGTGCATGGACGTTAGCTTCAACACCTCAGAGCCGTTTTGCTGAAGCAAGATTAGATTCAGTTACTAAGGGCTATGGGTTTAACAGAAGTAAATTTTCATGGTACATAATTGATCCGTTATTTTACAGAAATCAAAGTGGTGTAACTCCCGCACATATTACAACGAATGATATTTCAAATCATTTAGTGCGCCAGATTCCAGAGAAAGAAATATTTCCTAATAAAGAGGCTCCACAAGGCCAGACGGTAATTCTTCCGGTGATGAATATGTCATTCTATCCAGCAGAAAGAGGGCCATATAACTACGATGTGTTACCGTCAGCGTATTCATCAGGTGTTGATGCTGATGGTAAATTGTTAGACCCCTCATCTCGTTGGGGCGGCATTATGCGCCGTATTGAGTCAACTGATTTTGATGGGGCAAATATCGAGTTCATCCAGTTTTGGATGATGGATCCATTTAATAGCAATAGTCAGAATACATCTGGCGGTGATTTATATTTTAATCTTGGAAATATCAGTGAAGATATTTTAAAAGATGGCAAATTGGAATATGAAAATGGGTTATCACCAACTGGAGATACTGCAGCCTCTAATAAAACAGTTTGGGGCTTTACTCCTCGTACCCAACCACCGATTATTTATGCATTTGATAATAATCCTGACGCACGACAGTATCAAGATGTTGGTTTAGATGGAGTAAAGAACTCTCTGGAGCCATCTGTTTTCCAAGACTACTTAACTACTTTAAGTGCTAATGTTTCGCCAACTGCATATCAACAGTCGGCTTCAGATCCTTCATCCGATAACTATCATTACTACAGAGGAACTGATTATGATAATGCTCAAAAAAGTATTCTAGACCGTTATAAAAATTATAGTCATCCTGACGGAAATTCCCCAACGGACAATCAGAGTACAGAATCCTATTCTACTTCAGCAACTACTATTCCTGATGTGGAAGATGTAAACAAAGATTTTAATCAAGAGGCTTCAGAACAGTTTTACGAGTATCGTGTTTCTCTGCATCCAGGTGACCTGGAGGTTGGTAAGAACTTTATTGTAGATAAAATTACTCGTAATGTAACGCTACCTAATTCCACCAATACGGATATAACTTGGTATCAATTTAAAATTCCAATTCGTGATGTGCAAGGAAATAATCCCAATATTACAAAGTATGGAGATATCGAAGGGTTTAATACAATTAGTTTTATAAGAACATTTATGTCTGGGTTTAATGAGCCAATGACTTTACGTTTTGCAAAGCTTGAATTCCTTCGTGGCGAATGGCGTAAGTATGTATACGATATGCATAGTGCTGGCGAAGTAATTCCATCTGATCCAAATAATGGCACATTTGATATTTCGTCTGTAAGTATTGAAGAGAATGGAAATAGAACACCAATCCCTTATGTAATACCGCCAGATATTCAGCAAGAAACAAATATTGGTTCTACAACTCTTCAACGATTAAATGAGCAATCATTATCTCTAAAAGTTTGCGATTTAGAGGATGGAGATGCAAGGGCAGCATTTAAAAATTTAGGTCTTGATTTGCGTTCATATAAAAAGCTTAAAATGTTTATCCATGCAGAATCATCTGGAGTTTCTGATGATTTAAAAGATAACGACCTTACTGTTTTTATAAGGATGGGGAATGATTTCACGGAGAATTATTATGAATATGAAGTGCCGTTGAAAAAAACATCATGGGGAGCAACTGACCAATATGCTATATGGCCAGAAGTAAATAACATTGATTTAGACTTAAACAAATTTGTAAATCTTAAACTATCTCGAAATACGGCAGTAGATAATTCGGGTGGAACGATAAATCTTACAAGTATCTATTCTGAAATAGATGAGAATGGAAGAAACGCTTTATCTATTAAAGGAAATCCGTCGCTAAGTAGTGTGCGTACAATTATGATTGGCGTGCGTAATCCAAAACGAGACCCTGCTAATTCTAACGGGGACGATGGTACGTCAAAATGTGCAGAAGTATGGGTCAATGAATTACGCTTAACAGATTTTGATAAAAAAGGCGGCTGGGCAGCCACAGGTCGTGTAACAACCAAGTTAGCAGACATTGGAAATGTTGCTTTAACAGGCACACATAAATCGGTTGGCTTTGGAAGCATCGAACAAAAAGTAAGTGAGCGTAGAAGAAGCGCTGAAACATCTTTTAATGCAACATCAACCATATATTTGGGCAAGTTTTTGCCTGAGAAAGCAAATTTAGATATTCCGCTGTATGTTAATTACGGTACGGTAGTGAATAACCCTCAGTACGATCCATTAGATCAAGATGTGCCATTTGTAGATGCTTTAAAAAATAATCAAACAGCTGCTGAGAAAAAAGAATTTAAAAAACGCTCACAAGATTATACTAGAACTAAAGGAATAAACTTTACTAATGTAAAAAAGAATAGAAGCGGAAGTGCTAAGGCAAAAGTGTACGACATTGAAAATTTCAACTTGACGTACGGCTATGATGAAGTTATGCATCGTGATATTAATATTGAATATGATATAATAAAAACGCATAAAGGCGCAATTGGATATAATTTTAATACGACTCCGAAGTATATAAGTCCATTTGCAAAAGCTACATTTCTAAACTCAAAATATTTAAAACTTGTAAAAGATTTGAATATTAATCTTGTTCCAACAAGCATGAATTTTAGAATGGATGCACAACGCGTTTACGGAGAAAAGTTATATCGTAATAATACTGGGTATGCAGATATCGTGCGAGACACCTTCTTTAATAAGAATTTTGATACTCGTCGTGTTTATGATTTTAAGATTGATATTACTAAATCTATTAAACTTGATTTCAATGCAAATAACTACGGGATAATTGATGAGCCAGAAGGCAGAATTGATACTCAACAGGACAAGGATTCTATTAAGAGTAATATATTTGGAAAGAATTATTTGCTTGGAAGAAATAAACAATATACGCAAGCAGGAAATGTATCTTATCAAGTTCCATTAAATAAGTTGCCTCTTACTGATTGGGTTTCATTAAATGTTAAGTATGGATTTAACTATAATTGGCAATCGGGTCAGTTTATTCAAAATACAACCACAGGGGCTTTTGGCGTTGATTCACGGACGGGGAATACAATACAAAATTCAAATACAAAGCAGGTGAATGGAAATTTTGTCTTGACTACTTTGTACAATAAAGTTCCGTTTTTAAAGAAAATTAATTCACCTAAGCCACCTAAAAAGGCGGGTATTAAAAATCAGCCTCCAAAGAATCCTGTGGATTCAATACCAGGAATGAAAGGCCCTAAGGTTAAAGCGCCTAATGCAATTCCTGACGGCGTTAGATTCTTAGGTCGTATGATAATGGGCGTTAAGTCTGTTGGGTTTACATACAGTGAAACTAACGGTACTGTACTACCGGGATATGTTAATTATTCGCAATTGTTAGGTCAGGATCTCGATCACAATTCACCGGGATTTGGTTTTGCTTTTGGATCACAACAAGATATTCGTCCACAGGCTATAAATGGACAATGGATAACTGCCGATACAAGTTTGAATAATGCATTTGCAAGAAATTATAATGAAAACTTTTCTGCAAGGAGTTCTATTGAACCACTTAATGGTTTAAAGATTGAATTAAATGCGACGCGCCAGTATACACGCAATAATTCAGAATATTTCCGTTGGAATGGTTCTCGCTTTGATTCACAAAGTGTAACTGAAACAGGGAACTTTAGTATTTCTACAATTTCCATAAATACTGCATTTGCTAAAGATGACCCTACCACTTATTCAAATGCTGTGTTCGAGCAGTTTTCAATCAATCGCAAAATTATTTCTGAGCGCTTAGCTATAACTAATCCGAATTCAGTAGGCTTTGCAGCGCCAGACACCTTCGGAATTATATACAACGACGGTTATAGCGGTACGCAACAAGAAGTATTAACATTGGCCTTTATTTCTGCTTACACGGGAAAATCGCCTAATGATGTTAAGTTAAGTCCTTTTTCAAAAATACCATTACCAAACTGGAGAGTTACCTATGATGGTTTAAGCAAGATTCCGTTATTTAAAAAAGTATTTAATAATGTAAGCTTAACGCATAGTTATCGCTCTACATTCAATGTAAATAGTTATAACAGGAACCTAAATTACATTGATAGTAAATATCCATCTGCTAAAGATATTAGTGGTAATTTTATACCTTCAAAAGAATTTGGACAAATTTCTATGGTCGAACAATTTGCGCCGTTGTTAGGTGTTGATGTAACATGGAAAAATAACATACAAACAAGAGCAGAATTCAAACGCGATAGAAATGTATCGTTAACTTATGCAGGGGTTCAGATTACAGAAGTAAAGGGGAATGAAATAACTCTTGGTTTTGGCTACCGATTGACTAAGTTTAAATTACCATTTAATCTTTCCAAGAAAGTTTCGGGAAATGGATTAAATTTAACTGCTGATTTTAGCGCTCGCAAGAATGTAACAATTATCAGAAGATTACTAGAAGGGGTCAATCAACCTACAGCTGGATTAAATGTTTATTCTATTAAGGCGGCTGCAGATTATGCAATTAGCGATAAGTTAAATATGCGATTCTTCTACGAGCAAACTATTAATACTCCAGTTATCTCAACTTCTTATCCAACATCAAATATTAACACTGGAATCGAAATTCGTTTCTCCTTATCACAATAAAAATTAAATTTGTAAAAAATTAAAACATTATGAATATTCCTTCAGAATTAAAGTACACAAAAGATCACGAATGGGTTCGTGTTGATGGCGATATCGCTATTATTGGAATTACCGATTTTGCACAAAGCGAATTAGGTGATATTGTTTATGTAGAAATTGAAACAATAGGTGAGTCTGTAGATAAAGAAGCTGTTTTCGGAACAGTGGAAGCAGTTAAAACAGTTTCTGATTTGTTCATGCCTGTTACAGGAGAGGTGCTTGAATTAAATGAGGCACTAGAAGGAAACCCAGAGTTGGTGAATACAGATCCCTACGGTGAAGGATGGATGGTGAAGGTAAAAATATCAGACTCTTCGCAGTTAAATGAGCTATTAGATGCTGCTGCGTACGGTGCTTTGATAGGTGCCTAATTGAAATTAGAAATATGTTTAAAGGCTCGGATATTCCGGGCCTTTTTGTTTTAGTTAATTATTTGTTTGGTTATTAACAATATGTACTAATAAAATAGAGCAATTTTATCTATGAAAAAATAAAATATTAAAGATGTTTAAAATTATCTAAATAAGTCATATTCATGTGGTAAGATATTTTTATTTTCATTAAATAAATTCTAAATTGTATTAATGATTGAGAATTCCGCCTTTGCAATTTTATTAGTCGATGCACATCCTTTTTATCGACGAGGTGCTTCATCAGCTATAATGGATATCTGGCGGAACGTAGAATTGCATCACGCAACAAATTTTGTAGATGCCTGCGAGAAATTATCGAAATTAAAAATTGATATTATTATCACTGAAATTGATTTGCAGCCACAAAATGGAATTGAATTAATAAAAGGAATTAAAGAGCATTACCCCGATGTACGAATAATTGTATTAACGCATTATATCGACGGAGACTATATTTTACAGACATATAATATGGGTGTTGATGGTTATTTGGATAAGTCAGTTAATCAAATGGAATTAGCTCGTGCAATCAATAAAGTCCTAAACGGCGAACGATACTATTCTCGTCAAAATAGCGAGTTGGTGCATTCACGTATTAAAATGTTCAAGTTGATGAAATCTGAAGATGTTTATCAAAAACTTTTCTATCATAAAAACTATATTGAGATTGTTTTTTTAATGGCTCATGGTTTTAAGAATAAAAGTATCGCCGAAATTCTGTATTTATCAGATCGTACTACCAGTGTACATCGTTCTGAGATATATAAAATTATTGGCTGTCAAACTTCACTTGAGTTGATTTTGTGGGCAATGGAAAAAGGAATTAAAAATGATCCAGACTTACTGATTAGATTTGATAAAATATTATCTGAAAAAGTCAATTTGATTTAGTGTGAAAATATAAACGACTTTCTAGTTTTCTTGCCTTCTATTTTTCTTGATGCAGCAGCAACAACTTTTCCAAATCCATAACCTATTCCAAATGCAAGTGGATAATCACCTGCCCAATGAACACCATTATTTAGCATAGAAAATGCAACTAATGCTCCTAATGTATATCCCACTGGCTTAATCCATTTTTTCTCTGGATAGTTTTCAGATAATACAGTAACAGCACATATAACAGTTGCTAAATGTCCTGAAGGGAAAGCATCATATTTAGGGTTGTTTTTTTGATAGTCCAGAAAGCCTGGAAACGGTGTCCACTTGCCTCCTGCTTGCGTTGAACGAATAGGTGTTTCTCGTCCTGTTATTCTTTTAACAACTTGCGTGGCGATTCCCATAGCAATAAACGACTCCGTTAATTGAGAAGCAGTACTAACTGCTCGTATATCATGATGACGAATACCGTAATATAAAATTCCTCCTCCAAGCAACAATGCAGGATAACCTTGTCCGAGCGTATACAATGCTGTATTAAGATTCTGAGGAATACTAATAATATTTACATGTTGACCTTGTAGTTTAGGCGCAAATACATTGTTGTATGAACTATTTCTTGCAAGATGTATATTATTGCAAAATTGTTGCGTACCATCTGTGATTGCTTGATCGTTATTTATTAAAATGACAGAGGTAAGTGCAATAGCTAATATTCCAGGAATACTTTTTTTATTGAAAGAATATTTACAATACCCCCACATATCCTTTGGAACTTTAGTAACAAAATCAAACGCCCTTGGACGTTCATAGTTTAATATAATTCCATTTTTCAAATGATATTGCGTTTCCCATTCTTTATAAGGAATATGCTTACTTGTAGAGTCAG
>Ga0114967_10003356_pt1 | contig 13178 bp, 8 predicted proteins | sample M_130628_MF_Meta_FD_92639 | JGI IMG/M metagenome (GOLD analysis project Ga0114967, IMG submission 92639) | Freshwater microbial communities from Lake Montjoie, Canada to study carbon cycling - M_130628_MF_MetaG | ecosystem: Environmental > Aquatic > Freshwater > Lake | place: Lake Montjoie... | reverse complement strand
TGTAATAAATGATTTTGAATCATATCAAGTAATGCACCACTGCTATCGTAGTAACCACCTCTGTTTTCTACACCTAAATGTTCTGCTACAGTAATTTGTACATTGTCTATATTTTCACCATTCCATGCTTTCTCAAACAAATTATTCGTGAAACGAAGTACCATTAAATTTTGTACTGTTTCCTTTCCTAAATAATGGTCAATTCTATATATCTGATTTTCATGAAATGCCTGTGTGACCTCAGCATTAATATGATTGGATGTTTCTAGACTATTTCCTAAAGGTTTTTCTAAAACAACTTTGCTGTTTGCATCTACCAAATTTGCGTCCATTAACGTTTTACTAATGTTTCCAAAGGCAGATGATGGTGTAGAATAATAATAAATATTTTGAAATCCTTTGAAACTGTTTAAAAAATTTGCTAACTCTTGATAATCTTCAACCGTATGATTTTGAATCACCATTAATTTTATTTTTCTAGCAAAATTCTTAATGTCTAATGTAATATTTTTTTCCTCTTTCATAGATGCTTTTATGAATTTTGTCAATTCATCATGAAAAGGAAAATCTTCAATATGCTTTCGAGTAATGGCAATAATATTGAATGCCTCACCAAGTTGGCCATCCAAAAAGCGATGAAATAATGCTGGATAAATTTTCCGCATAGCTAAATCGCCGCCGCCGCCAAAAACAATTATATTAAATGGTTCAAGCTGATCATTTGGGCTCTTCTTTTTATTCATCTTTTAATTTTAACAATGTTCATTGAATGATTTTAAATACTTCATTTTGTATAAATCGAAATGAATTATCAATAGTAAAAGTAAAACCTTTTTTGTTAATGTCAAAATTACACTAACTGATTAAAATTGATTTTAACAATTATATATAAGTAATCAATTAAAAAGAAAAATTATCAAAACCAGTTTCGGAAAGTTTTTTATAATTTTTTTGATTAAACTTTACAAATTTGGATGGTTTGTGAGCTACACCTTTCTGCTTTTCTTCTAAACTTGTTAAAATGTTAAGTTTCAATATTTTTCTTCTGAAATTTCGTTTGTCTATTCGCTTATCTAAAATAGCCTCATATAATTTATGTAATTGACCTAATGTAAATTTTTCTGGCAATAGGTTAAATCCAATTGGATGTGTAGCTATTTTTTCTTTTAGTTTTTTTAAAGCTGTTTGAAATATTTCAAAATGATCAAAAGCCAACTCTTTAATATCTTCTACAGCAACCCATTCTGCTGATTTTGCAAAAGAGGATGCTTGTAAAGAGCAATTGTTCACAGGGACTAAAGCATAATAAGCAATTGTTACAACTCTTGCTTCCGGCTCTTCCCTTATTGATTTTAGCCATTCCTGATCTCTCTTTGTTTTAATTCTATCTGGGTCGCCAAATGCAGCAACTTGTTCAAGGAATATTCCTTCCAATCCTGTTAATTCTTTCAAAATTCGAGATGCAGCCATATCAAGGTTTTCATTGTCGTAAATCAAATCGCCGGGCAAGGCCATGCGTGTTGTTTTGCTTGATGGATTAATGCCCCTTCTAATAATTAATACATTTAATTTCTCAAAATCAAAGCTAAATATCACGCAATCAGTAGAAACATGCGGATTTAGTTGAGGTGCTAAATGTGACTTACGTTTCAAACTATTTATTTTTTGCATAGTGCAAATTTATGATTTTTTTTATTTATGTTTGCATAGCGTCTTATTAACACTAACTAAAATTTACAATAACTTAACGATTGTATTTGATTAAAAGATAATAAGAAACTAAAATTGAAAAAAAAGTGCGCGATAAACGCAGACATTTGCGAAGGATTAAAGAGAGATTATAAATAAGATATAACGAAAAGCAATTGGCAGATAGAAAAACAAAAATTACTTTGTAGTTGTTTAATAAATATTTAAATAATATGACCGTTCGAATAGCCATCATTATTCTTTCACTCTTGTTGAGCAATTTAACTTTTGCTCAAACCAAAGTTGTAAAAACAAACAGTGGTTTTCAATTGCTTCGTGATGGGAAGCCATATTATATAAAGGGTTTGGGAGGCGAAGTCAATTTTGATAAAATGGTTGAAGTAGGTGCAAATTCATTAAGAACTTGGGGTATTGATGATGCACAAAAAGTGTTGGATGAAGCTCATAAAAGAGGACTAACTGTTATGCTGGGGTTGTGGTTACAACATGAAAGACACGGTTTTGATTATGATAATTCAGATAAAGTATTAACTCAACTAAATCATTTTAAAAGTATTATTGATAAATTTAAAAATCATCCAGCATTGTTATTATGGGGCGTTGGCAACGAATTAGATTTAAACTATACCAATCCAAATTGTTGGAATGCGGTTCAAGATATCTCAAAATATATTCATCAAGTTGATCCTAATCATCCTACATCTACCGTTACTGCTGGATTAGACAGTTTGGAAGTTGCACATATTGTTAAACGTTGTCCAGACATAGATATTTATTGTATTAATACTTATGGTGATATTGCTAATGTACCAGATAATGTTTCAAAATTTGGATGGAAAGGACCCTATATGATAACAGAATGGGGGCCTAATGGATATTGGGAAAGTCCTAAAACATCATGGGGTGTTTCATTAGAGCAAACTAGTACAGAAAAAAGACAAGTCTATTTTGATAGATATAAAAAATACATTGAACCAAATAAAAATTACTGTTTAGGCTCTTATGCTTTTTTATGGGGTGCAAAACAAGAATATACAGAAACTTGGTTTGGACTTTTTTCAAAAGAAAATAAAATGACAGAACCAATTGATGCAATTCAAACAGTATTTACTGAAAAAGAAATTTTGAAACCTGCACCAACCATTAGATCCTATACATTAAACAATAAAATAGCAACAGATAATATTGTTGTAAAAGCAGATAGTAAAAATGAAGCGGTATTTAATGTAGAATTACTCAAAAATATGGGTCCTGTAAAATATAATTGGCGCATCATTCAGGAAAGTACGGATAAAAAATCAGGTGGGGATAAAGAAGATGAAGCCGTCGAAATTGGAGGATTGATAAAAAATGGCAAATCTAATCAGATTACTTTTCTTGCTCCTAAAAATGTTGGACAATATCGTTTGTTTGTGTCTGTTTTGCACAACGACAAACTGGCTTATGCAAACATTCCTTTCAACGTAATTGCCCGTGATATCAATGACAAGCAAGCGAAAGCTATTCAATTTAAATTCACAGATATGAAATCTTTTGACAATTAATATTCTATCAATTTGAAAAAAATAATATTCATATCATTGTTAACTTTTTCATTTTTGAATAAAAATGTTATTGGGCAAAGTGTAGCTGTGAGGCAAGAAAATTTACCTACAATTGAAATTGATACCATCGAAATTTTAGACAAAGGAAATTTTCCTAAAGTAGCAAAAGATATTTTAGAGGGTTTGCAAATCGGAGGCTATTATCGTTTTGTAACCAATGTGCGAAAAATGAACGAAACCTACGCACATTTAGAAAATAATAGAAAAAATATTTTTGTAGGGGATGATAGTCAAATTCCGCAATTAATGCTAAACATTGCAGGTAATACCAGTCCCAAAACTAGCTTTGGTACTGATTTGTATTTATGGTCACCAATGACTGGTTCTGGGCAAATTGAAAATGTAAAAGGCTTAAATTTAGGAGTTAGTTTATATGGAAATTTTTCCACTTCCGCTGGTAATTTTAACGTGCGAACAGGTGGAATTAATTGGTATACATTGTCGCCATTTACCTTTCAAGCCAATAAAGGATATAATCGATACAGTTTGTATGAACGAAATCCTTGGGATCCAAATACAGCAAAAGTAGATAGTCGATATTCAGATTTTTATTCTTCTGGAGCAATTAATCAAGACCAACGTTGGGGTAATCAAGCATTTCAAGGAATTATAATTGAAGGAGCTCAATTGCCAAATAATTTTTCATTTACAGCCATGTATGGAAAAACACAATTAGACGGAGGTTTTTCGCCAATTCCGAATGCATCATTTGGAGGCAAAATTAGAAAGGATTACAAAAATAATTTTATATCATTTAATACATTCAATAACACAAGTCAAATAGATAGTATTCAAAATAATATTGCTGGATTTAATATGCATACAATAGAGTTTTTACATCATTTTAATAATGTAAAAGTAGAAGCAGAAATAGGTGCCGGTAGAAGGTTTTCGAATCAAGAAACTACAAAATTTGGCGAAGCTGTTTCAATAAAACTAACTACTAACATTGCGAAAAAAGTTCCTTTTGAAATTAATTTATTTAGAATTAGCCCAAGAATTATAAATAATAATTCGGTGTTTATGAATTCATCTATTCAACAAACTACACAAGTCAATAATTCTAACCAACCAGTATTAATTCCTGTATCAAGTGCGGTTTTACCTGTAGGGCAAATGGCTAATAACAGACAAGGAATTAATTTGAATGCTCAAGTAGATTTTGGAAAATTTAAAAACTCAATTGGCTATGGAAACTCTATGGAGTTAGAAGAATTATCTTCAAAATTAACGTATAGTCATCCTTTTAATAATATTGCGCTTTCTCATTTTTGGCGTTGGGATTTCCCAAGTGAAGTAGGGCCTTATAAAAATTTGAATAAAATTTATCGATCTGTTTTTGAAACGCTGAATATAACAGAATTAGATAGCACTGGAAAATTACCCCTCAAGAAAAAATATTTCAATACGTTAGAAATTAATTCAAAATACAAAACCAAAATTGGCACGAAGGATTTATATGTATTTTATTTAGGTACATTTAATTCGGTTCAAAATAATTTATCAGCCATGGTGAATTTTACTGAAAAATCTTTATTAAGAACGTACGACCATCAATTAGAGATGTATTTGAAATTAAGCCCTATGTTGGTATGGAACAATTATGTAAGCTATGAACGAATAATTGCTAATTATAGTACTCAAGTAGATGCGGTTTCCAAACGTCCCAAAAATCAAACAGGTTACAGCTTTGCTTCAGGATTTGATATTCAAATGAGCAAAAATGTAGGTTTGTATATTCGTCAACGATGGATGAAATATGAAGATACAAGTTTTGCAAAAGATAAATACAAAGGCTGGGAAACTACAGTAGAATTAAAAGCATTTTTTTAAATCATGAAAAGAATAAATAAAAATTTGAATTATAATTTAGTCATATTATTGCTATGCAGTAGCCTGAATTTGTTTGCTCAAAAAGAAAAGAAAGTTACTTTTATTGGGGGAGCTCGTTCTATTATGACAAATAATAATTTAGTTGTAAATGACACATTAGCGTCTGACACAACCACTGCAAAACGAAATACAGGCGGGTACGCTTTAATTGATTTAGGGGTAAACATTAAGCCGAATAAAAATACTGAAATAATGGGAATGTTTCGTATTCGTAATGGCTTTGGAGGTTTTTGGGGAAGTGCTGTTACTTTCGATGTTCGTCAAATTTATATGAAAGGAATAGTAGCAAATACTATTCGTTATCAATTAGGGGATTTGAATTTAAAACAAACACCATTTACACTTTACAATCACCATGCAGATGCAATCGATAGTTTGCCAACTATTTTTAATTTACAACGCAATATTGTAAACTATGAAAAATTCTATATGAATAATACTTGGCGGATGCAAGGGGCTAATGTAGATTTTGGATTAACATTTAAAGACTATATTAAAGAAGTAAATTTCACTGGATTTATTACAAGGTTGAATGCAACTAATTTTTCTAACGTTCCAGAACGTTTGATGAGTGGAGCTGTTATTGATGTGATGCAAAGCAAAAAAATCAGAATCGGATATAATGTAAATTCTGTTTTTGATGTATTGGGAACTGTAAAAGATAGCAATGTATTTAAAAATAACGTTCAATCATTAGATGCAAAATTCAACACGAAAATTGGACAACAAATTTTGACATTGAAAGGTGAAGTTGGAAACAGTAATTACAAATATTCATTAGATACATTAGCCCCAAATTTAAAAGATTATTTTGCACATGCAACTGCAACTATTACTTTGCCAAAATATTTTTTAAATGCAACAGTAGGATACTTAAATGTAGGTTCAGAGTATAGAAGTATTGGTGCTCAAAGTAAAGATATAAATTACAATGCACTGCCTGCTTATTATGATCGTTATACCAATGCGCAAAGTGTTAGACCTTTGGGTTTAATGGATGTAATATCAAATGATAATTTGTATAACAGAACACTCAATAGCAAACTTATGACAACCAATAATGTTTTTAATAATGCGATGCCCTATGGTTTAGCAACGTTTAATAGAGTTGGATTATATTCTACAATTCAATATAAAAAAGATATTGATGCAAGTGTTTCATATTATAATTTAAGCGAAATAAAAGGTCAAGGAACATTAGCACTTCGTAAATTTTCAATTTTAAAAATGAATGCTATGGTACCTTTAAATAAATTCTTGAATTTGAAAAATAAATTGGAATTTCAAGTAGGAGGAATGCTTCAAAATACAAATAGAAATAGTGATTCATTAGTAGAAAATGTTCGCTTTAAAAACACTCAAGCAACTGTAGGAATTCGTTATGAATTGTTTAAAGATTTTGATTTGTTGGCAGGTTATATTTTGCAAAATACCAAAGGAGATGAATTTATTGCTGATAGAAATGATTACACAGAAGTTACTTATTATAATCAACAAAAATATAATTTGAAACAACAAATAAAAGCATTCGGTTTTAGATACAATTTTACACCCAAAATATATATATCAGCTATTTATCAACAAGGCGAATACATAGATGCTTTGCGATTGCATGCTGACTATAAAATCAATCAATTTGGAATCATTTATAATATGCTATTTTAATATGAATAAGAAATTATCAATACTATTACTTCTTACTGCTACATTTGGAGTGGCTTGCAGAAAAAATACGAAAGACTTTGATGGTCCAAGTATCAATGATATTTACAGTAGTTTCAAAGTACTTGAAACATTTAAAGCCGATAGAGACAGTGTAAATTTTAGCTCTGGACAGAATGTAATTTTCACAGCAAAATTTAATAAAATAGTTGACTGGACAATTACGATTAAAGGAGCTGTGTCAAAAAGTACAAAAGAAATAAAAGGCACCAGTAAAAACATAGATGCCAGCAATGCTACATGGAATGGTTCTGCTACTAAATTTCCTGTATTTACACAAGAAAATTGCACAGTTAAATTAACTATTAAAGATGTTGCAGATACTTTTTCGGTAGCAGAAAAAATTGTAGGAACTAAAAAAATAGTAGGTTTTATTGTTGCTGATTTTGAAACAGGATTAAAGCAAGGTTGGACAAAATTTGCTCAAACAGGTGCTAATATGGATTTTCAAGTGAAGACGGATTCTTTAGCGCCAGAAGGGAAAAAATATTTGAACATGGCTGGTACAGTTAATTGGGATTGGTTAATCGGATTAATTGATTTCCCTGCAACAGCTTATGGAACTGCAAAAACATTTCCATTAAATACAAATCCTGATGCTGTATATTTCAATTGTTTAGTTTATGGAGTACCCAACACCAATCCATCTTTAGTTTTATTTCAATTTAAAGAAGATGAAAATGCAGATGGTACAATTAATGCCAATAATGAAGATGAATATGATTATCAAGTTGCTGTTGATTGGGTGGGTTGGAAATTAATTTCAATAAAATACAGCGATCTTACTTATTTAGTAAATGGAGTGCCTGCTTCACCTAAAGGAAATGGATTGAGAAATCCTGATAAATTAGGTAAAATTTCAATGTTGCATTTAGCCAATCCAAATGATGGATTTGCAAGCTCAAAATTAGATTTAATGGTATTCACAGAAAATGGAGCATTACAACCATGATAAAATATAATCACATATTATTTTTATTTTTTGCTTGTAGCATGTTTTTATTTTCATGCAAATCGTATGTTTCTATTCAGCAAAAATCATTGTATGATGCAGATGTAAAATCTGATGTAGAAGAAATAGATGGGTTTAAGGCTATATATATTTTTAAAGATGATTTTGATAAAAGTGTTTGGGTTTCACCAGAAACGCAATGTGTTGTGATGCAATCTGAAACTAAAAATATTTTTGCAGACAAAAGTGCATTGCATGTAAAATGGGATAAAATAAAAGGTGGTTGTAAATGGATTGGTATTGGCTTTGGTTGGAACAATTGGGTGGCCAAAGACATGATGGACATTGCAGATAATTGTGCTGTGCAAATGCAAGTAAAATCTGCAAAAGGGTCTTTTACAAATTTGCCAGTAGCATTTGCATTTGAAGATTATGGTGGTGTTCAATCCTATTATGGTTTTCAAAAGCCCTTGGCTTCGGGTACTTTTAATGATAAAACATGGACGACCGTTACAATTCCATTATCCAATTTTGATTTCAAAAAAAGTGATTTTAATATTGAAAGTGTCAAACAATTTATGATACAATTAGAAGGTGATGGCGATATTTATTTAGACAATATAAAATTTATTAAACTATAAAATGAATTTTAAAAAGCATATATTATTAATGGCAATTTCCTTTTTAGGAAGTACTGCTTTATTCGCTCAGTCAAAAAATATTGATATACATATTGATGCCTTAATCAAAAAAATGAGCATTGAAGAAAAGGCGGGCCAAATGACACAAATTGATTTAGGCGTAATTGCAGAGGGAGGAATTTGTGCATTGAAAAATCCTCAAACCATTGATTTGGTTAAGCTTCATGAAGCAATTTCAAAATATCATATTGGTTCAATATTAAATGTAGGTTGTGGAAGTGGAACAATTTCTTTAGACAATTGGCATAAAATATTAAAAATCATTCATCAAGAAAATACTCGTTTAAGTAAAAATAACATTCCAATTCTTTATGGGATTGATGCAATTCATGGTGCAAATTATACCATGGGTGCTACATTGTTTCCACAACAAATTGCGCAAGCTGCAACATGGAATCCCGCTCTAGTAAAAAAAGGATATGAAATTACAGCGTATGAAGTTCGTGCAACTGGCATTCCTTGGAATTTTAGTCCAGTATTGGATTTGGGGCGTCAACCATTGTGGTCACGTTTTTTTGAAACCTTTGGAGAAGATGTTTATTTGGCAAAAACAATGTCCAAAACAGCTATTGAAGGGTATCAAGGAAATGATATCAGCAATCCTTACAAAGTAGCTAGTTGCATGAAACATTTTTTAGGTTACAGTATGCCTTTAAGTGGAAAAGACAGAACACCAGCTTGGATTTCGGATAGAGAATTACGCGAATATTTTTTACCAACTTTTCAAACGGCTATATCATCTGGTGCCAAAACAGTGATGATTAATTCCGGTGATATTAATGGAACGCCTGTACATGCTAACTATGATATTTTAACAAAATTATTGAGAAACGAATTAGGGTTTAAAGGTGTCGCTGTTACCGATTGGGAAGATGTTTATAAATTAGTCAATGTGCACCGAGTAGCAAAAACAAAAAAAGATGCTGTGAAAATGGCTGTCATGGCTGGTATTGACATGAGTATGACACCCAATGATTTTGAGTTTACAAAACTATTAGTTGAGTTAGTAAAAGAAGGTTCAATTCCTGAAAGTCGTTTAGATATTTCTGTAAAAAGAATTTTACAATTAAAAAAAGAGTTGGGTTTATTTGAAAATACCATTGTAAATAAAAATGATTATCCATTGTTTGGAAGTCAAGAACATGCGTTAGCGAGTTATTCTACAGCTGCAGAAAGTATTACATTATTAAAAAATGAAAATCAAACATTGCCAATTCAATCAACAGAAAAAATATTTGTTTGTGGCCCTGGAGCAAATAGTATGATTGCACTTAATGGGGCTTGGACGCATACTTGGCAAGGTATTGACACGGCTTATACTACTTCAGGAAAATTTACAATTTTAGATGCATTATTGGATGATAGTGTAGTTCTCAAAGTAGGAAATTCTAAAGGGGGCAATTATGAAATTGGAACAAGTTTTGATAGTATTATCAATATAGAAGATTGTATAGCTCAAGCACAACACAGTGACAAGATAATTATATGTTTGGCAGAAAAACCAAGTACTGAGATAGTAGGTAATATAGATGATTTGACCTTGCCAAAGGCACAAATTGAATTAGTAAAAAATTTATCTGAATTAAATAAACCAATTATTTTAGTATGTACTTTCAATAGGCCAAGAATTATTAATGAAATTGCAACGTTGGCTTCAGCTATATTATATACCTACTTGCCAGGCAATGAAGGAGGTAGAGCTGTTGTAGATATCATGACAGGAAAAATAAATCCAAGTGGAAAATTGCCTTTTACCTATCCAAGGTTTGTCAATAATTTTACGCATTATGATCACAAACTTTCAGAAGAAGTGGATGTTGATTTTAGCATGAATGCTTACAAGCCTCAATATGATTTTGGTTTTGGGTTGAGCTATAGTCAATTTGAATACAGTAACTTGAAAGTTAAAAAAGCAATACAAAATAAACAAAATGTCTATTTAATTGAAGTGGACGTAACCAATAAGAGTAACAGGGAAGGGAAAGAAGTTCTGCAATTATATTATAATGATTTAGTGGCTAGCATTACACCGTCTGTTAAAAAATTATGTGGCTTTCAAAAAGTTAATTTGTCGCCTAACGAGAAGAAAACAGTTAAATTTGTATTAAAGAAAGAAGATTTTTCTTTTATCAATAAAGATTTAAAAAGAGTTACTGAGCCTGGTGAAATAGAATTAATTATTCAAAATTTAAAACATACAATAAATGTTCAATAAGTTAAAAATTGTTTTAATACTAATTATTTGTTGTAGCTTTTTTGCTTGCAAACAAAGTGAGCCTCCAGTTTTAGTAGCGCCAGAAATAAAAGGAGATTTTGCATTTGCAGGATATCAATGGAAATATAAGAATGCAATCACACCTGTAGGTCCTGGGCCTAATCGTTTTTCAGGAAGTAGTGATTTTGCATGGGTAGATGTTTTAGGAAAATTACATTTGAAAATAGCTAAGAAAAATAATCAATGGACATGTAGCGAAATTATTTCAACTAAAGTATTTGGTTATGGAACGTATATTTTTACATGTGATAATGACGTAACTGTTTTCGATAAAAATATTGTTTTTGGATTATTTAGTTGGGACAGTTATTCTTTTCAAACGCAAGCTAATAGCGAAATTGATGTAGAGTTCAGTAGGTGGGGCAATGCCAGTGATACCAATTTAATTACATACAGTGCTCAACCAGTAATATTTAGCAATCCAATACCATATGCCGAAAGAACATATAAGCCGGTTGTGGCAACAAAATATATGAAAAAACCTATGACTTACATGTTTCGTTGGACACCCGATAGTGTGAAATGGGAAAGTTATGAAGGAGAAAATTATCCTGGAACTAATAAAGTTTCTGAATGGATGTTTGCAAAAAATAATATTTCTCGTCAAAAAATAGAAGGTGGTTTGACTTCAAACCCAATTATTATCCCAGCACCCAGTGATAGCACCAATGTTCGTTTCAATTTATGGCTTCTGAATGGTGCTGCTCCAAGCAATAATCAAGAACATGAAGTTATTATTTCTTCATTCAAATATTCACCTCTTTAAAAACAAACAATATAAATTAAAATTTTACAAACACTTAAAAAACAAAAAAATGAAAAGAAAAATTCAAACACTTATCGCAATTATTTTTGTGGCATGCTCTTCCGCATTTGCACAAACACAAATGGTTACCTTTCAGGTAGAAAACCCAGCCTCAACACCAGTTTATGTATTTGGTAGTTGGAGTGGATGGAGTAACTATCCTGGTAATCCAATGACAATGGTAGCACCTGGTAAATATTCAGTTACATTACCAGTACCATCAAACACAACACATGAGTATTTATTTGTAAGTGGAGCAACTCCCGTTAATGAAGCGCTAACTTCTACATGGCCTTGTACTAATGGGAATACACAATATACCAATAGGGTTTTGTCTGTAGGTTCTACTGACACTGCGGTATGTTATACTTGGGAAACATGTAATACTTGTACAATAACACCACCACCTCCTCCTCCTATGCCAATCAATGTCACCTTTCAAGTAGAAAGCCCTGATTCTTTACCAGTTTCATTAATTGGAAGTTGGAACTGGGGTGCATTCCCAGGTGCGCCAATGACATTAATTGCACCTAACAAATATTCAGTAACTATCCAATTAATGCCAAATGCTCCTTATGAATTTTTATTTGTAAATGGAGCAACTCCAACAAAAGAAGCTTTGAATCCAGCTTGGTCTTGTACAAATGCAAATGCACAATACACCAATAGAACGTTGGCATTGGCTGGAGCAGACACGAGTTTATGTTTCACATGGGCATCTTGTAATACTTGTGTAGTTACACCTCCTCCATCTAATGTAAACGTAACTTTACAAGTAGAAAATCCAGATTCAACTCCAGTATATGTTTTTGGAAGTTGGGACAATTGGAGTAATTTTCCTGGTACATTAATGACTTCTATTGGTGGAAATAAATATGAAGCAGTGGTTCCATTATTGTCAAATTCTGCATACGAATATTTATATGTAAACGGTACACAAACTAAAGAAGTATTAAACCCAGGTTGGACTTGTACAAATGGGAACACACAATATACAAACAGAACATTAGCTGTAGGTAATTCAGCATTTACAAAATGTAACAAATGGGCATCATGTGATTCTTGTGGTTCTGTAGTTCCTTCAAATATTAATGTAAAATTTGCTGTTCAATCTACAGATTCAACACCAGTGTATGTATTTGGTAACTGGAGTGGCTGGAGTAATTATCCAGGAAATCCTATGACATTTAATGCTGCTACAGGTAATTATGAAGCAACTATTCCAATGGCGCCAGCTGCAACTATTGAATATTTGTATGTTAATGGTGTAACAAAAGAAGTACTAGATCCTACTTGGTCTTGTACAAATGGGAATGCACAATATACAAACAGAATCGCAACTTTAGGTACAGTAGATACTTCGTTTTGTAATATTTGGGAAACTTGTAGTGCTTGTTTTCCTTTGACTTTAAATAATGCAAAAAATGAAAATGTATCTATTTTCTTAAATAGCCAATTTATCAGAATCAATGCAACGAACATTTCTCAATTTGATCAATTAGAAATTTTTGATTTA
>Ga0114967_10003355_pt1 | contig 13182 bp, 9 predicted proteins | sample M_130628_MF_Meta_FD_92639 | JGI IMG/M metagenome (GOLD analysis project Ga0114967, IMG submission 92639) | Freshwater microbial communities from Lake Montjoie, Canada to study carbon cycling - M_130628_MF_MetaG | ecosystem: Environmental > Aquatic > Freshwater > Lake | place: Lake Montjoie... | reverse complement strand
TCCGATTGCGGCAATCTTTCGATCCTGCACCTCATTGCGGACCCAAACGCCGCTTCGACCTTTAATGCGGGAAGTTGCTAAGTGAAAATCTGCACAGATTCCGATAATCACATCTTCCAGCCGGCGAACATGAGAAACCACATCCATCGGACTTGGCAAGTGCAATATGGGGTAGCCAACTAATTGACCTGGTCCGTGCCAGGTGATCTTGCCACCGCGATTGACATCAACAACGGGGGTTCCATCCGTTGGCATTTCAAAATTTTCAGTTCGCCGCCCTGCGGTGTAGACAGATGCATGCTCTAGCAAGATCACAGTGTCAGCCAGAGTCCTGGAAACGACGCCCGCATGAATTCTGCGCTGCTGCTCCCAGCTAACTTGGTAATCGACTAGCTCGGACCCAAGAGTTTCGTCAATAATTGCCAGGGTCATGTCACCAGCCTAAGACCTAATTTATGCAGCCACTTGCCGAAGAACCTTGAAGAGTCCCGTAACTGCACGGTTCAAATAGATGAATTAGGATAGTGAGTACAGCTCCCAACCGTAAAGGCTCTAATAACTATGTCCGAAACAAAACGCAATCGTCCAACAAAAACTGATAAAAAAGGTCGCGGGCTACTCTGGGTAGCTATTGCAGTAATCATTGCTTGGTTTGGAATAAGCGCAGTTGCTGGGCCGCTGTTTGGAAAGCTTTCAAGCGTTCAGCAAAATGACAATGCTGGTTTTTTGCCAACTTCGGCTGAATCGACAAAGGCATCTGAACTGGCGACAAAATTCACTTCGCAGGATACTTCGATCCTGCCAGCCCTTGTAATCTTCACTGGACCCGCAGACCAGGCAGGTCTTGCTGCAGTCGGTGAGTTTGCGGCTGCAGTTTCAACTGCCCCAATCGAAGGTGCAAACTCAGTTGTAGGGGATTACCTAGCTGAGGGTGCGCAATTAATTCCAATTCCGTCCGAAGACGGAAAAGCAATTTTGATGTCTATTCCGCTGGACAATGATGCGTTGGCGACACCACTTGAAAGTGGCGAACCCGCACTGCCAGAAATTGTTAATGCGATTCGCGAGCAAGCGGATCAGGTTGCTGGATTTGAATCGCACGTGACTGGAATCGGTGGCATTTTGGCCGACTTGTTCGACAGTTTTGGATCTATTGACACTGACTTGCTGCGCACCACGCTAATTGTCGTGGCACTAATTTTGATTGCAGTTTATCGCTCGCCAGTTTTGTGGATCATTCCATTGTTTTGCTCCGTCATTGCGCTCTCGATTGCTGGCGGTGTGGTTTACCTGCTTGCCAAAGAAGAAATATTAAGCCTTGATGGACAGTCGCAAGGAATTCTCTCCGTTTTAGTTATTGGAGCAGCAACAGATTATGCCTTGCTCTTGATTGCTCGATATCGCGAAGAACTTCATCACTACGACAGTCGCGTTACCGCCATGATTGCCGCATGGAAAGGTGTTGTGGAGCCGATCACAGCTTCCGGCTTAACGGTCGTATCGGGACTGCTTGTGCTTGGTCTTTCCGATCTGGCATCTGTTCGTTCACTTGGCCCCGTCGCAGCCATCGGTGTTATCTCAGCGCAATTAGTAATGCTCACCTTGCTGCCAGCGATAATGGTGCTTGTTGGGCGTTGGGTGTTCTGGCCTAAGCGACCAAATCACGATGACCTTGATGAAAATCTATCCGGTTTCTGGTCTAAGTTAGCTGGGCTTGTGGGCCGTCGGCCGCGCCAAACTTGGATGATCACTGGAGTACTCCTGTTAGTAGCAATGTCTTTTGCTACTCAATTGAAATCTTCTGGCCTGGCTCAAACTGATGCCTTCACCGGCAATCCAGACTCAGTAGTTGGACTCGAGAAATTATCTGAGCATTTCCCTGCAGGCTCAGGTGATCCAACCATAGTTATTGGTCCGGAAGCTGATAAAGATGCAATGATCTCAGCACTGCGAGCTGCCCCAGGTGTGGTTGATGTTAAGCAGACAACGACACCATTTATTCCTGGTGGCCCGGAGCCAACACCGGTAGTTGTAGATGGTCTGGTGCAAATCGAATTAACCCTTGATAAGCCGGCTGACTCAGTTGATGCTCAAGGTTACGTAACAGCAATTAGGCAAGCAGCTCAAGGTGCAAGCGAAACCGCTGTTGTCGGTGGCTCAACTGCCGTGAACTTTGACATTCAGCAAACTAATTTGCGCGATCGCAACATTATTATTCCTACTGCATTACTGGTAATCGGAATTATCTTGGCGCTATTGCTTCGCAGCCTATTTGCTCCGGTTCTTTTGATAATCACAACCGTGATCTCGTTCGGTGCCACTTTAGGTATTAGTCACTTGGTATTCACTAACTTATTTGGATTCCCGGGAACTGATGGTAGTTTCATCCTCTTCACTTTTGTATTCCTAGTGGCGCTAGGAATTGACTACAACATATTCCTGATGACTCGGGTGCGAGAAGAAGCAATCAAGCTAGGTACGCGCCCAGGAATCATAAAAGGGTTAACTGTAACTGGTGGGGTAATTACCTCAGCAGGAGTTGTCTTAGCTGCAACATTTGCGGTACTTGGAACTTTGCCTTTGGTCTTCTTGGCAGAACTTGGATTCGCAGTAGCTTTTGGTGTGCTCCTTGACACCATCATTGTGCGCAGCCTCTTGGTTCCTGCTCTTGGATACGACTTGGGCGCAAAAATTTGGTGGCCAAGCAAATTAGGTAAAAGTGAAGGGCCACTTGTTGATTCAAGTAAGGTTCTAACTTCGTGACCAAGGGCATCATCGTCGCATCCAGCGGCGGTTTTGTGCAGACAGATCGCTGGGGCGTTGTGGTTCCTGGGCAGATTTTTAAGCGAGCCCTGGAGTTAACCGGCAAAGCTCGACCACGAGTGCTCTTTGTCTTAACGGCAAGTGGTGACAATGCTGGATATATTTCGACAAGCTATCAAGCAGTCTCAGGTCTTGGCGTTGACGTCGAACATTTGTCGCTATTCACGCAGCCAAATGTTCCAGTAGAGGAAGCCTTTGGGCGCGCTGATTTAGTCTGGGTTGGCGGGGGATCGGTGGCAAACTTACTCGCACTCTGGCAACTTCACGGTGTTGATTTGGCTGCTCGCAGCGCTTGGGAGCGGGGCGCAGTCATGGCAGGTGTCAGCGCTGGGTCACTCTGCTGGCACGTTGGAGGGCCAACCGATTCATTCGGTCCCAAGCTGGAGACTATAACTAATGGTCTTGCTCTTGTTCCTTATGGAAATGGAGTTCACTATGACACTGAGGCGCAGCGTCGCCCACTACTGCAGTCATTAGTTCTTAATAAAACTTTGCCACTCTCTTTTGCAACCGATGATCATGCCGCCATTGTTTACCAAGGAATAGATCCAGTAGAAGTAGTCGTTGATACAACTGATAGCAAAGCGAAGGCTTATCGCGTCGAATTAGTTGCTGGCGAGGTTAAAGAAACGACGTTAGCACCAGGGGCAATTAACTAACACTTTTGTGACTGTCGTGAATCCAGATCACTACAGGTCATCAATGATTAGTGCCTCTGCCGCGCGGCGGCCACTGGCGAGCGCACCATCAATCGAGGAAACTTGTCGATAGTCGCCGCAAATGTAAACGCCTTGGGAAAGTCGAACATCTTGCGCCGTGTCGTGAGGTGCGCTCATCATCGGCAGCGCATCTGGAATTGGGTAAGTAGCCACGTGCGCCCAACCATTAGTTGGAACGCCGTAAAGCGAAGCCAGATGGGAACGAACTCGCAATTCTGCCTCCACCGAATGGTGTACGCCAATTGCGGAAGATGAAACTAAAGTTCGATCTTCTGATGCATACGACGGTGCGGCATTGCTCATAACCACCGTGTTCACTAGTGGACGGGAGGGATCATCATGTACGCCATTAAATTTTTTGCCGTCAACTACAAGTGTGCTGCTGCCATCAGTTAACTGCGAACCACTGCAGTCAGCAAGGTGATACCAAGTGGTAACTGAGTTACTTGCCGGCACCTTAAGGCTGGGAATTAGTATTGCTGCGCTCCTGGCATTGGTGGCAATTACAACTGATCGAGTTCGGATGTCACCTTGATCGGTACGAACCATGGTTCTGGCAACTGCAGTTGCCGTGACTCCAAAGTTAATACTTCCCTGCGGTAATTGCGTGGCGAGCTGAGTTGGAATCGCTTCCATTCCATTACGGGGTACCCCGGGCGTGCCCAAAATAAATGATTTCAGCGTGATGTCAAAAAATCTCTTCGATGTGGCTAATTCGCCCTCCAAAAAAACGCCAGCTAAGAATGGTCTAAGCAGCTGATCCGTTAACTTGGTTCCAAACTTGGCACGTAAAAAAGCATCAGTTCGTTGGTCATATGTATTGGAATCTTTTTTGGAAAGCACTAAGCCAAGTGCATATCGTGCAAATTTCAACTTTGCAGATATCTTTCCAACTGGAGCTAGCAAACTATCTACGGCCCAAGTTGGCTCCCGCTTAGGGTCTGCCATTTTGTAAGCACGTCCATCAATGGAAACTATGACACCGGGTGTAAAACTTTGAATGTCTAACGCATTTAAATCCAGGACATTCGCGCCTTCGACATATGAAGGATTGTAAAGTTGAAAGCCGCGATCTAATAAAAGTCCGTCAATGCGATCAGTTCGAACGCGTCCACCGGGTGCATCGCCTGCTTCAATTACACAAACCTCACGACCTGCAATTGCTAATCGTCGCGCAGCTGCTAGCCCCGCCAAGCCAGCGCCAATAACTACGACGTCGGTATTTGTAGGAATTGAAGACATTTAACTTACTTTGCAGCCAGGGTGCGCATCGCACTTTCGATGTCGGCGTCCTGAAATTTAAAGCCAGAATCTAGTAATACTTTAGGGAGCACTCGCGCACTTCCCAAAACTTCTTGGGAAAATTCCCCGAGTACTGCTTTTAACGCAAACGCTGGAACAGGAAAGATTGCTAATCGCTTGAAAACCTTTGACATTGCGCGAGTCACTTGGGCATTGGTTGCTGGGTTCGGCGCAGTTAAGTTAACTGGACCACTGATACTTTCTTGCGTAATCAAAAACTTCAGGGCAGAAATTTCATCACGCATTGAAATGAATGACCAGTATTGATTTCCGGATCCGAGTTTTCCACCCACACCGAGTTTGAATAATGGGAGCAGTCGAGCCCAGGCACCACCATTTTTAGCAGCAACTAATCCAGTGCGAGCATGTACTACTCGGATGCCAGCATCCTTTGCTGGCCCAGCTGCGGCTTCCCAAGCCACTACGACATCTGCCAAAAATCCGGTGCCAGGTCCAGCCGATTCATCAACTGCGGTGTCGGCGGTGTCGCCGTACCAGCCAATGGCACTACCTGCGATAAAAACTTTTGGTTTTACTTGCGCAGCTGTTCGGGCAAGTAATGAGGTGGAATCTACTCGGGAACTCAAGATCAATTGCTTATATTTTTGCGTCCAGCGATGATCGCCAACTCCCGCGCCTGCGAGATTTATAAATACCTCGCTACCCACAAGTGAAGTTGAATCAATTTCGCCTTTGGCTGGATCCCAAAATACCTCAGTACTTGCTACTGGCTTACGACGCACCAGTCGGATTACTTCATGTCCATCTTCGCGAAGTGACTTAACAAGTTCGGTTCCAATTAGCCCGGAAGAGCCAGCAATTACAATTTTCATACTTATACCTTGCTATGAACTTGCCACTGGGGCTAGTTGAGATTACAGACCTAAGTCGGCTTCGAATGCGCCTTCTTCGAGTCTGGCCTTTATAGCAGTCAGGAATCGAGCAGCGTCCGCGCCATCGACAAGTCGATGATCGTAAGTCAATGCTAGATAGACCATGTGGCGAATAGAAATTACATCGGCGCCAGTGTTATCGGTAGTAACTACTGGACGCTTTACCACCGCTCCAGTCCCAAGAATTGCAACTTGTGGCTGGTTGATAATTGGGGTGTCAAAAAGTGCCCCTCGGCTTCCGGTGTTCGTGATGGTAAAGGTGCCACCACTTAATTCATCAGGGGAGAGCTTATTGGTTCGGGTGCGCTCCGCGAGATCATTGATTTTGCGGGCAAGGCCACCGATGTTCAGGTCGCCGGCATCTTTGATTACCGGAACAAGTAAGCCACGCGGTGTGTCCACTGCAATCCCGATGTGTTCAGCATCAAAGTAAGTCACCATTCCAGCTTCTTGATCGATCGTGGCATTGACCGTTGGAAAATGCTTCAACGCTTCACAGGATGCTTTAGCAAAGAAAGGTAAGAAGGAAAGCTTTACACCTTCTCGCGTTTCAAAATCTGCTTTAGAGCGATTGCGAAGTGAATAAATTCGCGTCACATCAACTTCAACAACGGATGTTAGTTGAGCTGAAACTTGTAGTGACTCAACCATGCGTTCTGCTATTACTTTTCGAAGTCTCGACATAGGTTCGGTACGACCGCGAAGTTCAGCAGCAGCTGGCGGTATTGGGGCGATGCGGGTTGTTGGAGTTGAAGTGGGAGCAACATGTGGCTTTGATTCAACCGGGCGATCTACTGGAATCGAAACTGGCGCCATGGTCGCCGGGGTGTTTAAAATGTCGTCTTTTCGAATCCGACCACCAACGCCAGTGCCAGTAACTGTTGATAAATCAACGCCACGTTCGGCAGCTATTTTGCGAACCAATGGAGTTGCGTATGCACCTGTGTTGGAAGGTGCGGCCGTCTGCGCAGCACTTGGCGCTGGAATAGAAACCGGCGCAGCACTTTGAGCCGGTGAGCTTGGCGGAGCAACTTGCGCCGCATCTGACGTGGAATTAGAAATGGCGCCGATGGTTCCAAGTTGCGCGCCGACTAGTGCAACTCCATCTTCGGCAACTGTAATTTCCAGGAGCATACCTGACACGGGAGCTGGAATTTCGGTATCAACTTTGTCAGTTGATACTTCAAGTAAGGCTTCATCTGCCGAAACGGTGTCACCAATTGCCTTAAGCCAGCGCGTTACCGTACCTTCGGTCACACTTTCGCCAAGTGCTGGCAGTAAAACAGGTGTTACAAGTCCAGACCCACTATTGGCAGAGGGAGCAGCGGGAGCAGCTACAACCACAGGAGCTGGTTCATTTTTTTCGACTGGAACTTCTGGCGCAGGAACTTGTGCTGGCGCAGCAACTTCTGGCGCAGCAACTTGCGCTGGCGCAGCAACTTCTGGCGCTGCAACTTGAGCTGGCGCAGGAGCGCTGGCCCCAACAGTTTCAGAAATGATCGCAAGTGCGCCACCAACAAGAACAACAGCGTCTTCGCCTGCAACGATTTCGGTTAATACCCCAGATACTGGTGATGGAATTTCGGTATCAACTTTGTCAGTTGACACTTCCAGTAATGGCTCGTCAGCGGTGACAGTGTCGCCAACTGCTTTTAGCCAGCGGGTGACTGTACCTTCGGTTACGCTTTCGCCCAATTGGGGCATGGATACCGTAGTGGTCACTTTGCCATTACTCCTTCTTCTAGGTTTATTAAGGTTATCGGTTAAGCGTGCGCATGCAGTGGCTTACCAGCCAACGCCATGAACGCCTCTCCCATTGCTTCATTTTGAGTTGGGTGGGCATGAACAAATGGAGCAACATCAGCAGCAGTTCCTTCCCAGTTGTAAATCAACTGGGCTTCACCAATTAGTTCGCCAACGCGAGTTCCGATCATGTGTACGCCAATTACAACACCATCGCTTTTCTTGCGAATCAATTTGATGAATCCAGCAGTGCCAAGAATTTGACTCTTACCATTTCCACCTAAGTTGTATTCATATGCTTCAATTTCGCCAAACTTTTCGATGGCTTGAGCTTCCGTAAGTCCAATACTGGCAATTTCTGGTTCGCTGTAAGTCACGCGCGGGATGCCTAATTCATCAATAGTTGCCGGCGCTAGTCCTGCGATTTCTTCAGCCACAAAAATACCTTGCTGGAAACCACGATGTGCAAGTTGAAGGCCTGGAACTATGTCGCCAACAGCAAAAATGCCAGGAATGTTTGTGGCGAGTCGGTCAGTTGTCAGAACAAATCCACGATCAACATTTATACCCTGTTGTTCGTAACCGAGGTCCTCCGTCCGTGGTCCGCGACCAACTGCAACAAGTAATAAGTCAGCAGTATGTGTTTCGCCAGAATCCAATGTGATTGTGACGCTCGTGTCATCTTGTATTGCGGACTGGAAGCGAACACCTGTCTTGAAGTTAATTCCACGCTTGCGATAGGCACGTTCCATAGCTTTGGTAACCGCAGCATCTTCAGCTGGAACTAACGATGGCAAACCTTCGATGATCGTTACATCGACGCCAAATGATTTCCATACTGATGCAAATTCCACACCAATTACACCACCACCCAAAACAATCACACTTTTTGGAACGTAATCAATTTGTAGCGCTTGGTCACTTGTCATTACGCGACCAGAAATTTCCAGGCCTGGCAGAGATTTCGCGTAGGATCCCGTTGCCAGAACAATGTTTTTGCCCTCATAGCGCTGGCCATTTACTTCAACAGCGTTTGCTGCAACTAATTTTCCAGTTCCTTCGACATATGTAATGTCTCGGCTCTTGACTAAACCTTGAAGACCTTTGTAAAGGCGACCAATGACGCCATCTTTATAGGCATTAACTTTTGTCATGTCGATGCCATTAAAAGTGCTTTGCACTCCAATACTTTCGCCTTCGCGCGCAGTGTCAGCAACTTCGCCAGCATGGAGTAGCGCTTTGGTTGGGATGCAGCCGCGATGCAGGCAGGTGCCGCCTAATTTGTCTTGTTCGATAAGTACGACAGAAAGTCCAAGCTGTGACGCACGAAGGGCACATGCATAACCGCCACTTCCACCACCTAAAATCACGATATCGTGCATTAATCCTCCGTGTTATTGGGCAATACGTAAGTGCATTTAACTTAAGTCTTTCACGCTTTTAGGCGCGAAGATATACCGGGTCTCGCACAACCACTTAAAGTTCGACGTTGCCATCCATGACGTCTTCAATAAACGCAACCATTGTGCGAATTCCAAAGCCAACTGCGCCTTTATGGTTGTAGCCCCAGGCTGCTGAAGGGTTAAAAGCTGGACCAGCGATGTCCAAGTGCGCCCATGGCAAACCCTCTGCAATAAAGTCCTTTAAGAACCAGCCAGCTGAAAGCATGCCACCTTCGCGACTTCCAATATTTGCAATGTCAGCCACTAAAGACTCGAGCTCTGGTCGCAATTCTTCTGGCAATGGCATGGTCCAAAATTCCTCACCAGCCCGATCAGCGCTAGCTTTAACAGCGTCCCGAACAACTTGGTCGCCCATGACTCCGGCAGTGCGAAGCCCTAACGCAACAACGGCAGCTCCCGTAAGTGTTGCAATATCAAGTACGACGTCCGGTTTATCTTCTGCAGCGCGCACTAGCGCGTCTGCCATAACTAGGCGACCTTCGGCGTCAGTGTTTAATACCTCAATAGTGCGTCCACCGTAAGTGGTTATGACATCGCCTGGCCGTTGTGCGCCACCACCTGGCATATTTTCCGCGCACGCTGCGTAAGCAGTAACTGCAACGTTGAGCTCCAAATCTGCAATTGCCCGAATAGTGGAAATGACCGCTGCAGCGCCCGACATGTCATCTTTCATGTGGTGCATGTTTGCGGGTGGCTTTAGTGAAATACCGCCAGTATCAAACGTGATCCCTTTTCCGACGAGCGCCACGTGCTTATTGGCTCCACGCGGTTTGTATTGCATGCGGATTAAGCGAGGTGGACGACTAGATCCTTGACCTACGCCGAGGATGCCACCATAACCACCAGTGGCCAGAGCTACTTCATCCAAAATTTCTACTTTTACTTTTGTTCCCGCTAGAAAAGTTTTTGCTTCACGCGCCAAATCAGCAGGCGCCAAATGTAGTGGTGATGCATTAATCAGGTTGCGCGCAAAGCTAACGCCTTGTGCCAATACTTGAGCGCGCAAATGCGCCTGACGATACTCCGCGGTAATTGAGTCAGAAGTAAATACCGCAACTGATCCCACGGGCGACTTTGCTTTATTAAGTGTTGCATTGAGATGCGCCGTGAAAGAGTAAGCGCCAAAAGCTGCGCCTTCTAGAATCGCGCCAAATTGGATGGCATCAATAGCAGTTATTGCGATTGCAATTTTTTTAAAACCGGCAAGCGTGCGCGTTGCACTGCCAGCAGCACGTCGAAGTTGCTCCGGTGTAAATCCAGTTTTTTCACTTCCTAATCCAATTGCGACAATTACATCGGCGGTGGCTAAAGAGCCAGCAGGGATCCGGGTAACCTCATCTTTCTTTCCAGTTGCGCCAACCGCTACGAGGGCCGCAACAATTTTAGTTGCGGCAGCTTTTGGAATTGAGTCAGCATATATTGAAACTTTGTTATCACTGGTTAATCCAATGACTACGGCATTAACGGGGGCAGTAAGCGGATTTCCGGACTTCAGAGTCAGGCTTGGCACAATTGGCGCTAAGTCAAGAGTTACCTCTGGTTTCATTTGCTTCTCCTTGATTGAAAGGTTTGAATTTCACTTGGGCGTAGTCGAAGTGGTGCAGATAACTACGGTACTAGTACGTTTGGAGTATGCCTGAAGTTACCTTGCACGGATCCCACCTATTACTCGGGGCCAAAATGGGCCCATTTGGTGGCTGGGATATGCCAATTGAATACACCGCAGGCACAGTTGCCGAACATACCGCTGTTCGAAATGCTATTGGCCTCTTCGATGTTTCGCACATGGGTAAGGTGCGAATTTTGGGAGCTGGGGCATATGAATTCGCCAACAGTGTGTTTGCCAACGACATTGATCGAATCCAGCCAGGGCAAGCTCAGTACTCAATGCTTTGCAACGAAGCTGGCGGCATAATCGATGACTTAATTGTTTACCTAGTAAGTAAAGATGAAATTAGGTTCATTCCGAATGCCGGAAATGCCAGCACTGTCGTGGCGCACCTAGAGAAACTCGCACCTGCCGGAATAACCATCGAAAACAATCACTTGACCCAAGGCATCATCGCAGTCCAGGGACCAAAGTCTACTGCGTTATTAGCAGCCATTGGATTCACAACTGACCATGAATACATGGAATTTGTGGATGCTCGGTGGAATGAATTCGCAGTCAGTATTTGTCGAACTGGTTACACCGGAGAGCATGGCTATGAATTAGTTATCGAGAACTCGGGTCTGGTGCCTCTTTGGAATGAACTTTTGTCCGCTGGTGCGCAGTTTGGAATTTTGCCTTGTGGGTTAGGTGCTCGCGATACTTTGCGTACCGAAATGGGATATGTGCTGCACGGCCAAGACATCAACACAGAAATTTCGCCCGTTCAAGCGCGAACCGGCTGGGCAGTTGGCTGGAATAAGCCAAGTTTTTCTGGCCGCGAAGCTCTTCTTGCGGAAAAAGCTGCCGGTGCAGCGCGTCTTGCTGGGGGGCTGCTGGCAGTAGGTAAAGGAATTCCACGTAGTCACATGCAAGTAAAGAATGCTGCTGGCGAAGTTGTCGGTGAAACAACCAGTGGAACGTTTTCGCCAACTTTGCAAAAGGGAATTGCCTTGGCTTTACTTGCTCCTTCAGTTTCAATTGGTGACACCTTATTCGTAGATGTCCGTGGCCGCGATTTAGAAGTCGTAGTTACAAAGCCACCGTTTGTGACGGCAAGTCCAAAGTAAGTTGTAGCAAAACTTTTCTTTTGCGATCTGGAATAACTACTGGTCCTGATTCATGCAGAACCACACTTACGTTTGCTTGGTAATACTTTGCGATATTTTCTGAAGTAAGAACGGTCTCTGCAGTTCCTGATTCAACTATTTCGCCGTGTGCCAAAAGCAGCAACCTGTCTGGATAAAGACCAGATATCGTCAAGTCATGCATCGTTGTAATAACAGCGATTTTCTTTTCCGTTCGGAGCCGATCAATTAACTCAAGAACCTCTTGCTGGTAGCCCACATCGAGCGCGGTCGTTGGCTCATCGAGCAAAACAATCGGGCTCGCTTGTGTGAGCGCACGTGCAATGGCAACTCGCTGTCGCTCACCACCAGACAAAGTTGCCACATCACGATCAATATATTCTGCTAAATCCAGTTCATTGATTACATAGTGTGCAATTTCTAAATCTTTTGGCGATTCAGTTGCCAACATTTTGAGATGCGCAGTTCGACCAAGCAAGACATAGTCAAAAACTTTCATTCCAACGGGCATGATTGGCTCTTGAGCCACATAAGCAACCCAGCAAGCGCGATCTCGTTCGGAAAGCTGGCGCAAGTCTGTTTGATCGATAAAGATCTCACCTGAGGAATCGACGATTCCTGCTAATGCTTTTAAGAATGAAGATTTTCCAGCACCGTTTGGACCAATTATGCAGACCCATTCCCCAAGAGCGATAGAAAGTTCAATGCCCTTAATGATCTCCTTGCGGTCCAGGGTGACGCACAGACCACGCACATTTAGTTGTGTCATGTTATGGATCCATTTTTACTTGACCCAAGTACAAATAAAAAGAAGGGAGCGCCTAGAAGCGCAGTAACGACGCCAATAGAGATTTCCTGAGGAGCCAGCGCGGTTCGGGCAAAGATGTCCGCAAGCACCAAGAAAATGCCACCATAAACAACGGAAAGCGGCAGCAAGATTCGGTAGGAATTGCCGACAAGCAAACGCAGAATGTGTGGCACGATTATGCCAACAAAGCCGATTAATCCGGTTACTGAAACTGCTGCAGCGGTGCCTAATGAAGCAGCCACAATTATTGCGCCGCGCGCCCGACCCACTGGCAACCCCATAGTTTGGGCTTCCTCATCACCAACGGCAAAGACATCTAACACGCGGCGATAACGCAGTAAAACCAGAATACAAATAGCCACGTAAGGAGTAATTATCAACAAGTCACCCCAGCCAGAAGTGGAAAGGCGACCAAGAACCCAAGAATAAACTTCTCGGATTTTGTCAGTGTTTTGTTGCTGTAGCAATGTTTGAATTGCAGTGAGCAAGCTGGCAACTGCAACTCCGGCAAGCACCAGGGCCGTTGAGGACCTACCTGCAATTGCAGATCTGCCGAGTGAATAAGTGAGAAAAACTGCGACTAGGGCGCCAATAAATGCGGCAATTGGAAGCAGAAAGCGAAGTTGACCGGAGCTATAAAAAATTGCAATTGTTGCGCCCAGTCCAGCGCCAGCAGAGACACCCAAAAGATAGGG
>Ga0114967_10003353_pt1 | contig 13182 bp, 13 predicted proteins | sample M_130628_MF_Meta_FD_92639 | JGI IMG/M metagenome (GOLD analysis project Ga0114967, IMG submission 92639) | Freshwater microbial communities from Lake Montjoie, Canada to study carbon cycling - M_130628_MF_MetaG | ecosystem: Environmental > Aquatic > Freshwater > Lake | place: Lake Montjoie... | reverse complement strand
TTGACTAACCTAGTCATCAAGATCCAGAAGAAGGTCAAGGCTTAATTAGCCCCCTTTAACTGAAAAGATCAGAACCGAATCCCGGTTCCCCTTCGGGGGAGCCGGGATTCGGCCTTTCTATAGTTAGGATTAGGGTATGAAAGTCGACGCCACAGAAAAATTTCTAGCAAAAATCCTTGGACTCGCCGGAGCATTTACAACAATTTTTCTAATCAGCGGAAGTGTGACAGATCCAGTTAATGCGCCAAAGATGGTCTCTATCGGAGTATTAGGAAGCGCTGCGTTTGCAACACTATTGTCGTCGAGATTGCGAATAGTGTTAGCAGAGCACAAAGTTGCTATTTTCTTAGTCGTTGTTTTTTTCTTCTTCATGTTAATTTCCAGTTTTGCCAGCGAGTCGCCTTTGACTCAGCTTCTTTACGGAGCATACGGTCGAAATAACGGACTTTTCGCTTACTTGTTTTTAGGATTAATTCTCCTGTCAGCAACCTGTTTGAATTCGCAAGAGAGTTTTAGATCTCTTTTTACTGGCTTCTTTCTCGCAGGTACCATTAATATTTTTTATTGTCTTTGGGTGATTGTTTTTGGAGATTTTATAAGTTGGAATAATCCATATAAGAGCCCTTTAGGTACTCTGGGAAATCCGAACTTTATCGGTGCCTTTCTCGGAATGTTTTTTACAGTTTTGATTTCTGTAATCCTTGATAAGGAGTCTAGGAAGGCCTTAAGATATTTTGCGTTAATTTTGACTCCGATTTGCGCCTTCGAAATTGTGCAAACACATGCTATTCAGGGAAGAGTTGTCGCAGTGGCGGGCGCTAGCTTAGTAGTATTTCTATTCTTGCGCGCTAAGGCTAATCCATCGGTTTTGATTTTTTATTCGGCAGTTACCTCTATAATTGGAGCGTTTGCGCTAGCAGGTGCTTTTCAAATTGGTCCTTTAACTCCTTATATCTATAAGACTTCAATTTCTTTACGTGGACAGTATTGGCTAGCAGGGTGGAATACTGGTCAGAGCCATCCACTTACAGGAGTTGGGATGGATTCATTCGGAGATTGGTATCGTCGAATGCGAGATTCACATGCCCTTGAGTTGCCTGGAGTGAATACAGTTGTAAACGCAGCACATAACGTCCCAATTGACATCCTCGCATTTGGGGGATGGGCACTTTTTATCACATATTTATTTTTAATGGGCTTAGCAGGTTTATCAATCGTCAGAGTTGTTTTAAGAAGAAGGAATTTTGATTTAATTTTTACTAGTTTTGCGACTATCTGGGTTGGTTATCAACTGCAATCAATAATAAGTATCAACCAAATCGGATTAGCTGTTTGGGGATGGTTGCTCAGTGGTGCCTTAATTGCATATGAAAGAGTCACCCGCGATAACTCAACAGAAAAATCTGATCAAACTGAAAGTTCACGCAAAACGAAATCGCTCCAAGGCGCCAGCGTTGCTCCAAGAGTATTCCTGACCGCGACTTTAGCGGGTTCATTAGGACTTTTGATAACACTTCCTCCCCTGACTTCAGATGCTAAGTGGCTCAATGCATCAAAAGTTCGGACAGTAGCAGCATTAGAGGAAGCACTGAAACCTTCTTACTTCAATCCGCCAAATTCAACGAAATATTTGCAAAGCATTCAGGCTTTAGAACAAAGTAATTTATTTGACCTCTCTCACAAGTATGCATTGCAAGCTACAAATTGGAATCCGGATTGTTTTGAATTTTGGAAAGTTTTGTATTTCCTGAAGAATTCAACTACCGAAGAGAGAGCTAAAGCGGTTGCAAATATGAAAAGACTTGACCCTCACAATCCAGATGTGACATCGGCTTGATGAAAGTTTGCATTATTGGACAAGGATATGTGGGTTTAACAATTTCGGCCCACGCTGGACAGCATTTTGAAGTTGTCGGTTTCGATAGTAATCCAAATATAGTTAGCCAATTAAATCGGGGAATCTCTCATATCGAAGGTGTTGAAGAATCTACTTTGCAGAAGTTGATTAAAGCTGGGCGATATCGTGCAACAACCAATAGCTCAGAAATTTCAGATGCCGATCTGGTAGTCATTGCGGTGCCAACCCCACTTACAAGCAAACGTAAGCCGGACTTAAGTTTTATTGAGGCGGCCTGTCAAACGGTCGGAGAAAACTTCAAGAGGCAAGTATTAGTGATTAATGAATCCACTTCATTCCCTGGCACGCTAAGGAATTACATCAAACCCGCAATCGAAAAGTACTCTTCCCCAATGATTGAACACATGTATGCCATCTCACCAGAGCGTGTTGATCCAGGACGAGGCGACTTTAACCAGAAGAACACCCCGCGTGTCTTTGCAGGATTAACTCCTGAAGCATCTGCGAAGACTCGAGAGTTCTACTCAAAGTTTTGCGATGAACTTTTTGAAGTTTCTTCTCCTGAAGTAGCTGAGGCCGCAAAGTTGTTCGAAAATACTTTTCGGCAGGTAAATATTGCTCTTGTCAATGAATTCGCTCAGATTGCCCATGCATTGGGAATTAGCGTTTATGAAACGCTTGATGCTGCGAACACAAAACCATATGGATTTATGAAATTCACACCAAGTGCAGGCGTAGGTGGGCATTGCATTCCTGTGGATCCCACCTATTTGGCAGCAATTGCTGAGGAAAATGGTGCGCCGGCGACTTTTATTCGCCGAGCGAATGAAGTCAATCTCGAGATGTCGAAGTATGTAGTGGATCGAGTACAAGCGGATAACGGCGGGTCACTCGAAGGCAAAACTGTTCTTGTTGTTGGGGTAGCCTACAAGCCAAATGTCGCTGACGTTCGAGAGACTGCTGCGGAGTTAGTAATTGAACACTTACGTCAACGTGGTGCAGTCGTAAGTTGGCATGATGATGTAGTTGGAATCTGGAATGGTGAAAATTCTGCGCCGCTATCTGGTGCAGACATTGCTGTTGTGGTTACCAAACATGATGAGGTGAAAGCGCGAGATATTCTGGGTAGTGCCCCCTATGTATTTGATACAACTGGGAAGGTTCCTGGAGCTACTGGACTTTAAGAAAAACTAGCTGCAACACTATCGATAATTGAATCGAGAGTGTGATTAGGTTTCCAATCTATAGTCTCTTTAACCTTAGTGATATCTGGGACTCTTCTTTGCATATCTTCAAAGCCTGCAGGGTACGCCTCGGTGTATGGGATGTATTTAATCTTTGATGAAGACTTAGTGCGCTCGATGGTCTTTTCGGCTAATTGCTTGATTGTTACTTCACCGACACCACCGACGTTGAAGTAGTCGCCAATGGTGGAATCTGTGTCTAAGATGGCGAGGACAGCTTTCACAGCATCTTCCACATGGCAGAAGACGCGGGATTGACTGCCGTCGCTATAGATAACGATGTCCTCGTTCTTGAGTGCGGCCTGGATGAAGCGAGGAACAACCATGCCGTATTGACCAGTTTGGCGTGGTCCGACGGTGTTAAAGAAGCGAACTGTGGTGACTTTCAGGCCATGGGTCTTGTGAAGAGTGTGTGCGACAGCTTCTTCAAGTGCTTTTGCGTCGGAGTATGTCCAACGAATTTTTTGTGGTGCACCGACTATGCGATCTGATTCTTCGTGAAGTGGCTGGTTGGGGTTTTTGCCATAGATTTCTGAAGTTGAAGCAATGAGAAGACGCTTGTTGTGCTTGGTTGCTGCATAGAGAACTACTTCAGAGCCATTGAAGTTTCGATCGATGGATTCAATGGTGTTTTCCATGATGTTCTTAACGCCGAGGGCTGCCGCCATGTGGAAGACGACTTCGGATTCGGCAACTAATTTGTCTACGAGATTATTATCGCGTATATCCCCTTCGTGGAGTGTGATCTTGCCTTCAAGGTGTGCGATGTTCTTCTTTGAGCCAGTAGAAAGGTTGTCGAGGATTGTGACGCTATCGCCACGGGCAATAAGAGCATCAGCAAGATGTGAACCGATGAAACCGGCACCACCGGTGATGAAAGCGCGCATAACCATGAGTCTATCGTTATCTCCACATTTACTGTAAGTTATTGCGAGAACGCATAGCCGTGATGGGGTCGCCTATCAAAATTCCTTGTCGAGATTGGACAATATGAACAAATTCCCCAGCTTCAAGCAAACTATCGAAGTTTCCCATATCGAGCCAAGCAGTGCCCATTGGAAGAACTTCAACTTCAAGTTTTCCGCGGGACATGTACTCCTTGATTGCATCAGTAATTTCAAGCTCACCTCGGGAGCTTGGTTTTAGATTACGGCAAATCTCAACAATATTTTTGTCAAAGAAATAAAGCCCAGGAATTGCTAGGTCAGATTTTGGCAACTTTGGCTTTTCTTCGATTGATATTAGCCGTCCAGTTGAGTCCACCTCAATCACACCGTAAGCTGTTGGATTACTTACTTTGTATGCAAATATTTTTGCACCTTCTACTGCAGCGAGATTTTGTAATTTTCTCCCTAGTCCAGACCCATAGAGGAAGTTATCTCCCAGTATGAGGCAGCAGCCCTCGCCATTTAGGAATTTTTCCGCGATTAAAGGTGCCTGTGCAAGTCCCGCAGGTGCCTCCTGCTGCGCATACGAAATCGCAATACCAAATTCAGATCCGTCGCCAAGAAGCGCTTGGAAAGACGGCGCATCCTCAGGGCGGGTTATAACAAGTACATCATTGACGCCCGCAAGAATGAGGGTTGTAAGCGGATAGTAAATCATCGGTTTGTCATAAACTGGTAGAAGGTGTTTTGAAATTACTTTAGTAAGTGGATGTAGTCTTGTCCCTGAGCCCCCTGCGAGGATTACGCCCTTCATAGCAGTCCGCCTTTAAGTGAAAAATATCGGAGCAAATACATGAACCTTATGATTACCGGCGGCGCTGGATTCATTGGGTCTCGATTCGCTGAGTTATTGGTTACGCAAGAGATTCCAAATCAATTTTCTAGCATTGCCGTTGTGGACAATTTGACTTACTCGGGCAATCTTTCAAATCTCGATTTAATAATCTCAACCCCTGAATTCTATTTTCACAAGGTGGATATATGCAATGAGGCGGATGTAGAAAGTGTCATAAAGGAGCACTCGATTGATGTAATTGTAAATTTTGCTGCAGAATCACACGTGGACCGATCAATTGATTCGTCTTACGAGTTTCTATGCACGAATGTGATGGGCACACTAAACCTCTTGGATTTAGCAAAGAAGCATGGCATTAAGAGATATTTGCAGGTCTCTACTGATGAAGTTTATGGTGCAATCCCAGAAGGCAGTTGGGATGAAGATGAATCACTAAAACCGAACTCACCATACTCAGCGAGCAAAGCTGGTGCTGATCTTCTTGTTCTTGCTTACGGCAAAACATTTGGCATGAATATAGGTATCACCCGCTGCTGCAATAACTATGGATTGCGACAGTTTCCAGAAAAGATTATTCCACTCTTTGTTTCTAATCTAATTGATGGCAAGAAGGTGCCAATCTACGGTGATGGTAATCAAATTCGCGAATGGATCCATGTTGATGACCACTGTCGTGGTGTGTTTACCGTACTTGAAAAAGGAAAACCTGGCGAAGTTTATAATATTGCCGGAACTATTGAGTTACGCAATATTGAATTAGCAAGAAAACTCATCTCCTACTTTGGGAAGAACGATGATGAATCATTTGAATTTGTTGAAGATCGTAAAGGACACGATTTTCGTTACTCACTCACGGGGAATAAATCTCGCAAAGAACTTGGTATTGAACCTCTAATCGATTTTGAAACAGGCCTACGAGAGACTATTGAATGGTACGTCGCTAATGAATCTTGGTGGCGGCCACTTTTGAAGAAGTAAATGGAACGAGTAATCCTTTTCGGTGGAAGTGGCATTCTTGGGGCAGAAGTGCTCCATATCCTCAATAATGAAAATATCGAATACGTTGCCCCAAAATCATCCGAACTCGATATTAGAAAAAGGATAAAAGTTTTTGAATTCTTTAATGACTTTAGGCCCACTTGGGTGATCAATTGTGCTGCTTGGACGGACGTGGATGGCGCAGAAGATTTTTTTAACACTGCATGCGAAATTAATGAAACAGGAGTGGAAAATATCGCGGTGGCAGCTGCATCAATCGGTTGCAAAGTCATTCATATTTCGACAGATTACGTTTTCGATGGGGAATCTGAAATCCCTTACGGGGAAGATTCTCAAGTAAATCCCCTGAATAAATATGGTGAGTCCAAACTCAAGGGTGAAACTGCACTTCAAGGAGTGCTCAACTCTGCTTATGTAGTCAGGACTTCGTGGTTATATGGAGCGAGCGGTAAGAATTTCGTGAAGACGATTGCAGGCAAGGCTCTTGGCCATGAACAGGCGAAAGTAGTAGATGATCAAGTGGGTAGTCCCACAAGTGCAAGAGATTTGGCTGTTGGTGTTATTTCCATTATTCGAAACCAACCTTCACCTGGAATTTATAATTTCTCGAATGAAGGAAGTTGCAGTTGGTTCGAACTAGCGAGAGCTATTTACAAGATTGTTGGTGCTTCGCCAGAGTTAGTTGAAGCAATTGACTCGACATCATTGAATCTCAAGGCGAAGAGACCAAAATTTTCTTTGCTGGATAAGAGTAAATGGAAGGCAAGTCATTTAGGTGAGGTTCCTCGTTGGAGCACATCGCTAGAATCGGTATTGCCTGAAATAGTCGCAGATTTGAAATAACTGGGAGCGTAATGACATTACAAGAACTATCAATCGCAGGTACCTACACTTCAACATATAGAGTATTCCCCGATGAACGCGGACTTTTTCGAGAATGGTACAAGTCCACTGATATAGAGTCGATTGACAAAACTTTTTCTGTCCAGCAGGCTAATTTCTCTAAATCGAAGCAATTTGTAATTAGAGGAATTCACTATTCACTGGCTCCTGATGGTCAAGCAAAGATTGTGACTTGCGCGAGTGGCCAGATTGTTGATGTTTTAGTTGATTTAAGAGTTGGATCACCGACTTACCTCAATGTTGAATACATTCAACTTTCCGAGGATTCTGGAGACGTTGTATTCATTCCGACTGGTGTGGGTCATGGATTTATCGTCGAAAGTGAATTTGCGGCTGTTGTGTATTTAACTTCGAGTGGATATGCCCCCGAATACGAAAAAGCTATTTGCCCAACAGATCCAGAACTTGGAATTAATTGGCCAATTCCCAAAGATCAGTCTGTAATTATTTCGAAGGCAGATACTGAGGCTCCAACTTTGGTTCAAGCCAAGGAGTCGGGAAACCTTCCGAATTTCTAGCTTTGTTAAGGGCGCACTCGGGTGGGATGCAGGCGGCTCTCAGGTTAGTGCGAGAAGGTTGGGGCATGAAAAGTTCTAGGGCCACATTCAGGAAGCATTCATCAGCTGGGGTTGATTGGGCGTCGTGGTTCTTAGGGATTGGGTTGGGGCTGACGTTGGCTCTGCAGGCAACGACGATGCGAAAGAGCGATATCTCCACCGTTTATGCGGTGGTGGCATCTGTGTCGCGCTTGGCGGCACTGACGGGAACTTTCTTTGCGGTCGTGGGGATCTTCTTGATTGCACGTATTCCGTGGGTTGAACGCGGTGTAGGGCACGATCGATTGGTGACATGGCATCGCAAGTTGGGGCCATGGAGTCTGTATCTGATTGGTGCGCATGTGCTCTTTATCGTTTTGTCATCTGCGGGACAAGATGAAGTGATGCTGGCCGTTGAGATGTGGCGAATGATTAACACGATGACGTGGATGTGGCCGGCGCTCGCTGGATTTATCTTGATGGTGGCGGCGGGAGTGACTTCATATAAGAAGGCGCGAGCAAAGATGAGCTATGAGACATGGTGGATTATCCATGTCTATACATATATCGCAATTGCAGTTTCATTTATGCACCAAGTGCTCAATGGTCAGATGTTTGTGGGGCATCCACTTAATCGCTTGTACTGGACTTCACTTTATGTCTTGATGGCGGTCTGTGTTATCTACTACCGCTTTGGAATTCCTTTGTGGCGCTCGCTGCAACTTAACTTAGTTGTGGACAAAGTTGTTGTTGAAGGACCTGGAGTTATCTCAGTGATTATGAAGGGGCGCAACTTACATAAGTTGGCGGCTGAAGGCGGACAGTTCTTTGGGTGGCGTTTCTTAACTCGTGGTCACTTCTTGATGTCTCATCCTTACTCTCTGTCAGCAGCTCCTACAGAACATTTCTTGCGTGTGACTGTGAAGGATTTAGGTGATCACTCTCGTTCTCTAGCATTCTTAAAGCGCGGAACTCGTGTTTTTGTTGAAGGCCCGTATGGTGCATTTACTGCGGGTCGTGCAACCAGACCTCATGTGGTGATGGTGGGTGGCGGTGTTGGCATTACTCCGATACGTGCGCTGATGGATGAATTCAAAAATGGTGTGCAGATGGATGTTATTTATCGCGTATCTCGTAAAGAAGATTTGGTACTGAAAGAAGAGCTTGATTACATGCAAGATAATTCAAGGGGCACGATTCGGGTGCATTACTTGGTGGGATCTCGTAAGGACCACCCGATGGATGCTGCGGCGCTGCAGAAATTGGCGCCACGAGTGGCTGACTCAGATATCTATATCTGTGGCCCTGGGCCCCTTGTAGAGACCGTTAAGAAGGCTGCTGAGGACCTAGGAGTGCCTAAGAACCGTTTCCATGATGAAGCCTTTGCCTTCCACTCTGAGTAGGAATTCGTAGACGCAGGACAGACCCGACTCAGTTACCTCTCAGGATTGGAAGCCATAGTTCAGATATGAAACGCGCACTATTAATTGCAGGCGGAACCGTTGGTGGGCTTGGAGCGGTCTTAGCGATCACGCCACCACAGTTCACTTCGACTCAGAGCGTTGATTCACTTTCTGGCGGACTGCCGATGGGCGGTGCAACACAGACAACGCCTGCGGCGACGCAGCCGGCGCAAACGCCAGCTGCAACAAAGGCAACGCCAACAAAGTCAGCGGTAGCGACAAAGAAGGCAACGCCGCAAACAAGTGTAACACCCGCTTCTACACAGAGTGCATCTAGTACACCTACGGCGACTCCAACTCCGACGGCAACACACACGACTGCGGCACCTGCACCTGCAACAGGCGGATATTCAGGAACGGTAACGGGTGCTTCATTTAATGCGCGTAATTACGGGACATTGTCTGCAACGGTGACATTTAGTAATGGCAAAATTACAAATGTGAGTGCTTCACAATCTCCTCGCTCATGGAGTCAGAATTCACTTTCAGCACTCCTCCCATTTGTGAATGGTGGAAAAATTACGGTTGAACAAGTGAAGCAATATTCAGCAGCCCAGTTGCCATGTGGAACATCTAATAGCTGTCGATCACAAGCTTCTTTCACTGCCGATGCATTTTGGTCATCTGTTAAGTCTGCAATTACTAAGGCTGGTTTGTGAGGCTAGAAAGACTTGTTGAAACCTGGGGAACCGTCGTTGTAGTTGATGCAACTTCCCAGGATTTAGATGAAGTTGCTTTGGCAAATGCAATTGATGAAGTTGAAGAATACTTTTTTCAGGTAGATCGAGATTTCTCAACTTATAAATCTGATTCTCAGGTTTCACGACTTCGTCGTAGCGAAATAGAAATCGCTGATGCGAGTGAATATGTGCAGCAGGTGTGGGCGCTTTGCGAGTATGCACGCGAATTAACTCTTGGCGCATTTGACCCATGGAAAGCCGAGGGCGGCTTTGATCCATCGGGGTTAGTTAAGGGATGGGCTGCAGAAGTTGGCGCTCAGATGTTGGTTGCGACGGGCGTGGCACATGTATTAATCAATGCTTCTGGTGACTTGGTTCTACGAGGAGGCAAGCCAGAAGGAGGGCCGTGGAATATAGGAATTGCTAGCCCTGATGATGTTGAGAAGTATGTGAAGTTCTTTGATGTGACCGATGGTTCGGTTGCAACAAGTGGTGATTATGAAAAAGGTGCACACATTATTGATCCGCATACGGGATTGATTGCTATCGGTGCACAATCTGCATCAGTAATCGGGCCAGATGGAGCTTTGTGCGATGCGCTGGCTACGGCTTTGATGGTTGACGGAGTGGACGCAGAGAAATGGATTGGACGTCCAGAGTTAGCTGAATATTCGTTCTGGACAATCAACCGCCATGATGGAACTGCGTGGTCGTATGGGCCTAATAAAGGATATTAAGCGCTGGCTGCGTTGAGTTTCTTCACTTCAAACTCTGACAAGTGAACGATTTCAATAATTTCAATAAGTTGTTCGACAGTACGAGCTGATGCAATCGGCGTGCTGACTTGTGGGTTGGAGCGAAGCCAAGCAAGTGCAATCGCAGAGACTGATGAATTATGTGCTTTAGCGATTTCATCGAGCGCTGCAATGACTGCCCAACCTTTATCGGTTTGGTAATCCTTAACGCCTTCTGCGCGGACTGATTCAACAGTTACTCCTGGGCGGTATTTACCTGAAAGGAATCCGCGGGCTAGAGAATAGAAAGGAAGTGCGCTCAGGCCGTTGTTGGCTAGAACAACTTGCTGTTCTGACTCAAATGGATTGCGCTCCATGAGATTGTAATGATCTTGAAGAGCGATGTATGAAGGAAGACCTTCTTCTTGTGAAATGTTGAGCACCTCTTGAAGCCGAGCGCCTGTGTGCTGAGAAGCTGCGATATAGCGAACTTTTCCTTCGCTAATTAATTGGGCGTATGCGCCAAGCGTTTCTGCCATTGGCACTTCTTGGTCGTCGTGGTGCGAGTAGTAGATATCGATGTAATCGGTTTGAAGGCGCTGCAGTGAGTCATTGCAGGCGGCGATGATGTTTTCAGGGCGTAGGCCGGGGCGGGTTGAAAGTTTGGCGACTTTGGTGGCAATGACGAATTTGCTGCGTTCTTGTGACTTAAGCCAGGTTCCGATGATGGTCTCGGATTCACCGCCCTTATTGCCGGGCTTCCATTCACTATAGACATCGGCGGTGTCGATGAAATTGCCACCGTGGGATGCATAGGCGTTTAAGACGTCGTGTGACTCTTCAGGTCCTGCGGTCCAGCCAAATACGTTGCCACCGAGGCAGAGTGGATGAACTACGAGGTCTGTTTCTGGAATTGTCAGCATTGAGCCATGATACTTGCGTGGTGGAAACAACTGGTGGGTTTACGAGCGTTGGTTTAGAGCTTGAGGCAAAGGCTCTGCAGTTGTCATCCCTGACGCAGGCTGAGGCAATTGAGATCGGCACTATTGCTCAAGAAATTGGATTAGATCGAAAGCTGCCGATTGCTGTTGAAGTGCGGATGAAAGATTGGATTGTCTTTCATGCATCTCTTCCGGGATCAACTCCTGAAAATGATTGGTGGATTGGTCGTAAAGCACGTGTTGTGAATTTAACGGGGCGTTCAACCATTCATGAGTGTGTGATTGCCGAAGAGCAAGGAATTGATTGGCACGCAGAAAAAGGTTTGGAAGATGAGTTGTATGCAATCCACGGTGGAGGGCTTGCGCTCAATGTCGTTGGATTAGGTTTAACTGGGGTCTTGATTGTCAGCGGTCTGCCGCAGGTTGAAGATCATTTGTTAGGTGTGGAAATCATTACTGAGTATTTGGCGCGAAAGGGAGAACAGCAATGAGCATCTGGGTGTGTGGTGAGGTGCTCATTGATTTAATTCCTGGCGCAGATGGTGTGCGCGTTCCACATGTGGGCGGAGGGCCCGCAAATACTGCAAAGGCACTTGCTCGACTTGGGCTAGATTCATATTTCATCGACGGCATTTCCACTGATGAATATGGAGTTGCTGCACGTAAAGAACTTCTCGATGATGAAGTGAAATTAGATTTGGCGCTCAAGAGTGATAAGCCAACATGTTTAGCCACAGTGACACTCGATGCGAATGGTGGCGCGTCATATGAATTTTTGATTGATGGAACAGCGACATTTGATTTCTCACTTGAGTGGCTGCCAGACCCATCGCGCTATAAGCCAAATGTGCTCCATATAGGCACTTTGGTCACGGTTATTGAGCCAGGTGCTGATGTTTTGTATGACTGGGCTATTCGTGTCGCTGAGTTTGCGCCCATTGTCTATGACCCAAATATTCGACCATCAGTGATGGGTGATCGCGATAAGTACCAAGCTTCCGTTGAAAAGTGGGCTGCTATCTCTTCCGTTATCAAGGTGAGCGATGACGATATGGCTTGGTTATATCCAGGCATTGAATATGCAGAAGTTGCAAAGCGCTGGGTATTAGACGGTGCAGCGCTCGTTGTTGTCACTCGTGGATCTCAAGGCTTGATTGGTTTTACAGCAGACGGCGCAGTTGAAGTTCCAGGAGTGAAGATTGAAGTCGCTGACACTGTGGGTGCTGGTGACACAGTTGGGGCAATCATCGTGGAAGCGATGATTGAAAAGGGAATTCTTAATCTGACTGGTGAAGAATTGAAATCGACTCTGCATCGTGCAGCTGTTGCTGCAGGAATTACATGTTCTCGCAAAGGTGCGCAGCCACCGTATAAGCATGAGTTAAAGGGTGTGTAATGCAATTTATCGATGATGCAGAATTCCAGGTTGCAATCGATCTCGACGGTGGTGGCAAGATCACATCCATCAAATGGCGCGAAATGGAATTTACAGTTCCGTTCCGCGGAAATGTATTAACCAATGGCTGGTATCCAATGGCTCCATGGGCTGGGCGTATCCGCGATGGTTTGATTACTTCAGCATCAGGTGTTGAGCATCAGCTACCTACAAATATTGATCCACCGAACGCTATTCATGGTTTTGGATTCACAACTTCATGGCAAGAGATTGGCCCAGGTCGTTCTTTATTGCATCTACCAAAGCCGTATATGGGTGCAACTGTTGAACAGACAATTGAAGTTCTCGATGATGCAATCCGTTGGTCACTTGAATACGATGACAATGGCTGCGATATTCCAGTGTGGCTCGGGATGCACCCTTGGTTTGCTCGCGATCTAGAACGCGGTGGAACAGCAGAAATTGAATTTAGCGCTGCAAAGATGCTTAAGCGCGGCTCTGATGGGTTGCCAACAGGTGAACTCATTAGTCCAACTCCACAGCCTTGGGATGATGCATTTACTGAGATTCGTGGAACCCCTGCAGTGATTTGGGAAGATGTTGCGCGTATCGATATTGAATCTGATGCGCCTTGGTGGGTTGTTTATAGTGAAGATTCTGATGGCATCTGCCTAGAACCACAGAC
>Ga0114967_10003352_pt1 | contig 13186 bp, 14 predicted proteins | sample M_130628_MF_Meta_FD_92639 | JGI IMG/M metagenome (GOLD analysis project Ga0114967, IMG submission 92639) | Freshwater microbial communities from Lake Montjoie, Canada to study carbon cycling - M_130628_MF_MetaG | ecosystem: Environmental > Aquatic > Freshwater > Lake | place: Lake Montjoie... | reverse complement strand
TTCCATCGTCAGCAATTCGGCCAACCGCAGCATGCAGGCGATCGATGTCGGTGACCTCCGAAGGACCCATGTCAGCGATTCCTTCTCCGCCGCCGGCAAACGCTGGATCCCAATGCCAATACCAACGACCATCACGCTCTCGGACGTTCTTGCGCAGCCCATCAAGATTTGAGGGTCTCGGTCGATGAGGGTTGTATGCCGCTATAGCGTCAGCGACTTCGTCGAGCGAGGAAAAGCCATCTTTCGCTTTTGCCGACATAAATTCGGCGATGCGATGAGAACCAGCTGATTCCATTTCGGGGATGATGTCGACTAAGACCACCCCACGTGCGACTCCCGGATGAATTTCTCCGGCAAGCAACATTGATGTGAATCCACCGAGCGATGCTCCGATAATGAAGGGAGGTTGATCGAAGGTTGAAACAACTGCGTCGACGTCGCGAGCAAAGCTCACTAATCGATAGTCCCCGCCCTCAGCCCACGCCGATTCTCCGTGACCACGAAAATCCAACGTCACTGACTGCCAACCTTGGTCGGCGAGCGTTGTTGCTGTGCCCGCCCAGGAATGTCGCGTCTGTCCCCCACCGTGAAGAAGCAGTACCGGCGGGGCGTCGCTAGGACCTCGTTCATCGGCAACAAGAGTGATCCCACTTGCACCGGGCACTTCGAAGGTCCGCATTCGCCTGACGCTACCGGTCCACCGACACGGGTAGCGTTCTCGCCATGACCGACACCTCAGTGACGTACGAACTCAACGACAGCGTCGCCCTCATCACCATCGATGACGGCAAGGCCAATGCCATTAGCCACGACATCGCCGACGGCATCCACGAAGCCCTTGAACAGGCACGACGCGAAGCTGGTGCAGTAGTGATCGCTGGTCGTCCTGGTCGATTCTCCGCTGGATTCGATCTCTCAGTGATGACATCAAGCCCTGAAGCCGCCCGCAATCTGCTCAAAGCCGGCGCCGACATCGCAATTGAGATTCACGAATTCCCAATGCCTGTGGTGATCGCATCCACCGGTCACGCTCTGGCCATGGGAGCGATCTTGTTACTGGCTGCCGATACGCGCATCGGAGCAGACGGAAACTACAAAATCGGGCTTAACGAAGTTGCTATTGGCATGCCTGTTCCAAAGTTCGCCGTTGAGTTAGCCAGAACATCCCTCTCGAATGCTGCTTTCACCGCTGCAGTGAATCACGCCACGGTCTATGACCCAGCCGGAGCGGTGAACGCTGGCTATCTCGACCAGATTGTCGCTGACGATGCCGTGATCTCCACCGCTCTCGCACACGCTGCCGAACTCGCAGGGCGACTTAATCCCAATGCGTTCGCTCATACACGCTCAAATTGTCGCGGAGCGTCATTAGAACTCATCCGGAGTGGGCTCAACAACGACATTGCATCGTTTGTCGTCAAGCTCCCTGACGCATGATCAGGTTGTAGGCGAACTCTTCTTTGGTCCTGATTGCTTCACGCTCTCGGCTCGACCGGGGCCGACAATCCGATAGACGGTGAAAAACACCACAGCTCCAACCGTGACAAGCACGCTCCATCGCATCAGTGGATTCTGCTTTTCAGTTCCGGCGGTGAGGAGATGAATCGTGGCCATTGCATAAAGCGCATAACTCGCCATGTGCACGCCCCGCCAAAACTTCTGCGGCATTCGCTTCTTAAGAAGTGATGTCAGCTCGACCGCTAGCAGTAGATAAAACGCCACAATCCCCCAAGCCATCGGCCCGGGCTTCCATTTCGAGGCGAACGGAATGAACGCCTGCGTGATCTCGTAGCCATACGTCGTCGACATGTAGGGGTCAAACGACAACGTCACGAAATGCATGATGGTGAAGATCACCGCGAGTCCGCCGAAAAAACGGTGCAAGTCAAGCAACCATGGTGCCGGTGTTTTCCGACCAAGTGCTCGAGTCGACAAAGCGAGACCCCACAACACCGCCAGCGCAAGCAGCGCCCAGGCGACGATGCCGGAGGATCGCGAGACGTACCACCACACCTTGGTGGCTCCAAAGACCATTTCCGTCATGTCAGAGCCGCTGATCTCTCATGAACTCAGCGTAGGTCCCACGACAACAAAGTCATTGAATTTGCCAGCCGTAATGAGTTGTCCATCGTCAGCAACCAAGAGCCCCGATAATCCCGCGCGCTCTAAAAGTGCGCGACCGGCCACTTCGCCAGCAATAAGTGCCGCTTTGGCATGTGCTTCGCCCCATGCGGCATGAGCAGCAATCACCGTGACGGCCGCAAGTCCACTTTGCGATGGTTTGGCAGTACTCGGATCGATGAGGTGATGTGCATCGCCATCTGTTGTCGACCATTTGCGGCGCAAGCACGAACTTGTCGTAACCGAACCTGTTTCAAGACCAAGTACCGCGAGGTCCTCACCGGGATGAAGAGGGTCATCGATCACGATGACCCAACCGCCACCTTCTAAGGATTTTCCGCCCACACGAATATCACCGCCAAAATCCAGACAGGCGCCGGCCACACCGTCCTCCATCACCTGAGCAAAGAGAAGGTCAGCGGCATGCCCTTTACCAATCCCGCCTAGATCAAAATGAAGTCCTAGCGGACCGTGAATGAGCGAGGTGCGAGCATCCAGAACGACCTCGTCGAGTCCGCTAGAACGCGAAGCGAGATCGTTGATCTCAAAAGGGGCGCGATCAGCGAGTCCGTCGAAGGTTTCGTCGTATCCAGCTTCACGCAACGCGTCGAGAAGCGTCGGATCAAAGAGTCCGTCCGTTGCTCTCCATACATCGATAGCGAGAGAAACCACTGAGAACATTTCTGGACTCACAAATACCGGATCGCCAGCGTGACGATTCAATTGAGAAAGTTCACTGTTGTCAATGAACCGAGACCAACGTTGTTCAAGATCGTTCATTCGAGCTTCAACCCGAGCAAGGATTGGTTCCGCTCGATCGCCATCTACAACAACTCGAACAACACAGTCGCTGCCCATCGCCCGAAACACGCGTGAACTCTCCGCCATCGCTCCCATGCTTGTAAGTCAGGAAGCGCGGGTTCGAGGCGGAGCCACCGTTGTAACAGGAGCCGGAACAACAGTGGTCACCGGTGCCGATGTTGCCGGCGGCGACGTCACCGGTGCCGACGGCGGGGCTGGAGCCGACGTCGCCGGACTCGGCACTGCTTGCGAGCTTGAACTTCCTCCCGAGGAAGCCGGCACGACTGCCGCTGCTGCGGCTTTCGAAGAATTTGCCGGCGATGACGAAGGTCCGCTCGGAGCAGTCGATGTCCCCGGCGATGGGACAGCAGGTCCTGCACCAGCTGCAGGGAGTGCCGCCGGGTCAGTTGCCGTTCCTGCCGTTGACGATGATTCAGAACCAGCAACAGCGGGAGACCCGGTCACATTCAGTTCCACCGTGGCTAAGTTCGATCCGCCACCTTGTTGACCACTCAGAGCAAGCGCAGCAACGATTGCGGCAGTGGCCGCCAAACTCAGGCCGGCAGTCAGCGCACGAGACGCTGGAGCCGCGGGACCCTTCCGCTTTGCACGACTCGTTGCCGAATTCGGCATCGGCCCACTCTCTGCGCCAGGTCGCTGCGCACTAGAGGCTCGTTCAGTCATCGTCTTCATCGTCTTCATCCTCTCGGTCTTCGGAGTCACGATCGTTCGGACGAGCTGTGGTTGGCGGAGACGGTGGTGTCACCGTGGTCGGTGGTGTGGTCACGACTTCCCCTGGATTCGAAGGTGTCGGCGGGCTAACCACCGTCGACGTCGCCCCCGAAGGGTTCTGAGGAGCTCTGCTCCCTAGGTTGGCGTTTCCGCTACTCACCCCGACTGAATCAGAACTTGACGACCCGTCCGGAGACGTATTCGAGCCTGATGACGAAGCCACCGGACGTTGCGTTCCTGCCGCATTGGTCGAACTCTTAGTGATTGGGTCAGAAACGCTTTGGGTTGATGAAACCTCGGATGATGCCGCGGCAGCAGTTGCGATTGTCGGGGATGCAACGGCTAGTTGGCCAACATTGGCTGCGCTCAACTGACCCACGGGACTTGACGCCCCACCGGAGAGAATCCCGATATTCGCAGCGACCGCACCGCTTGCCGCAGTGACGACAATGGCGGCTGCGCCAGCAATAGAGAGTGCAAGGTGTCTGTTCATGGAACCCACCGTACGGACCTCCTCCCCAACGAATACCCCACTAATGGTTAAGAACTGGCAAAGTCCTTCATCCAACGACCCCAGAACGAGGTTGATTCAAGTTTTAGGATGCGCTCTGCCTTCCGTGGCGTGCCACCCTTAGTCAATGAATGTTCTTCTGGTTGAAGATGACGATGCAATCGCCGAGCCCCTCGTCAAGGGTCTTGAGCGGCAGGGTTACGTCGTGCATCGCGAGTCAACCGGCCTTGGTGCCGTCGCCGCATTCCACTCTCATTCTCCAGTTGACATCATCCTTCTGGACCTCGGTCTCTCCGATATCGATGGCTACGAGGTGTGCCGCCGCGTTCGGTCCGATTCACTGGTTCCGATCATCATTCTCACCGCACGCGGCGATGAAATCGATCGAGTCCTCGGACTCGAATTAGGCGCCGACGACTACATGGTCAAACCCTTTGGCTTTCGCGAACTCATTGCGCGTATAAATGCTGTCACCCGTCGCAGCAATGTGTCAGGAACGATCAAAGACGACATCACCAAACTCGCAGGAGAAGTGACTCTCGACAACCGCACTCGAAAAGTCACAGTGCACAACAAAGACATCCAATTAACGCGCAAAGAGTTTGATCTCCTCGCCCTCTTGGCTAGTGACGCAGGCGCAACCCAAACACGAGAGACAATCCTCGAACAGGTCTGGGACGCTCATTGGTATGGACCGACGAAGACCCTCGATGTTCATGTGGCGTCACTTCGCAAGAAACTCGGCGATCCGACGATCATCGAAACCGTTCGGGGTGTGGGTTTCCGCCTTCGAACGGACACTGGGGATGATTCAGTCTCGTGACCCGACGTCTCCTCGCCACATATCTCCTCCTGACTCTCGTCGTGCTCCTCGCGCTTGAGGTCCCCCTCGTCCTGGGATACCGCAATCACCAGATGGATCAGTTGACATCAGGTATTGAACGAGATGCATTCGTGCTTTCGTCCTACCTTTCCGATTCACTCTCGGGCGGAACTCCAGTTGACTTCACTACGGTTGCGACCAACTACACGGCAGCGACAGACGGCCGGGTGGTCATTGTTAACTCGACCGGCGATGTCCTCGCCGATTCTGATCCTTCAGCACCAGGACTACGAAACTTTTCTTCGAGACCAGAAATTGCTCGTGCGCTCGATCGACAGATTGCAACAGGCACGCGTAAATCAACGACCCTAGGAACCGGTCTTGTATATGTCGCCGTTCCAATTTCGATTGGAGACCATGTTCTCGGCGCATTACGAGTGAGTTACTCAACCGATCAGGTCGATGCCAAAGTACGTCGCTACTGGGTCGTGCTTCTCGGCGCTGGCCTCGTCACCTTGTTTCTTGCTGCGGTACTCGGAATACTCCTCGCCCGATGGGTGACCCGTCCCATCGGCAAGTTGCGCGATGCCGCGACTCGAATAGGAATGGGCGATCTTTCTGCACGCGCTGATATCAATCGAGGACCGCCCGAAATCAAAGATTTGGCCTCCGCATTCAATGCGACCGCAGTCCGTCTGGAAGAACTCGTCACCGCACAAGAACAGTTCGTTGCCGACGCCTCCCATCAACTTCGCACACCATTGACCGCGTTACGCCTTCGCCTCGAAATGCTCGAAATCGATTCCGACGATGCCAACCGTGATGACATCGATGGTGCTCGCAACGAAGTCCAACGAATGTCGAGAATGGTTGACGGGCTCTTGGCGCTCGCAAGGGCCGAACGCACACAGGGAGCACGTCCAGGTCGTCTTGCACTCGATGAATCTCTGCAGGAACGCGCCGCTGCGTGGCAGCCCGTTGCCGAGGAGAGAGGCGTCTCCATCGTCGCTCGTGGCGGAGGGCTCAAGGCGCGCTGCACCTCAGACATGCTCAGCCAAGTTCTCGACAATCTCATCGCGAACGCTCTCGAAATTGCTCCCGCTAATTCTGTGCTCACGCTGCAAGCGGCCACTGAAGATTCGCCTTCGGGCTCAGTCGTTACTGTTCACGTCATCGATCAAGGTCCAGGCCTCACCGATGAACAGCGCGAACGGGCCTTCGACCGTTTCTGGCGAGCCACCAATGAACGCGGTGAATTGGGAGGAACTGGCCTCGGACTCGCCATCGTTCAGAAACTGGTGGAATCCGAAGGCGGTCGAGCAGAACTTCGAGCCGCCGAAGGCGGCGGACTCGATGCCGTACTCCTTCTCGGCAACTGAACCTCGGCCAAAGTGGGCAATGACGCCTGCTCTCTTCGAGCGTGCGAGCATGCGGTGAAGAGATCTCTCGATCCCGGAGGAAGAGTCATGATCAACACCATCGTTGTGCCCCTTGACGGTTCTGAACTGTCTCAGGCCGCTTTACCGATTGCCAACGAACTTGCTGCTGCACTCGACTCTTCTATCGTGCTTCTCGCTTCAGGCTGGGGAACCACCGTCGAAGAACTCACTGGCTACCTGGATGATCAAGGCGCCTCGCTCACCGTGCCGTTCAAGAGTTCCGTTGTTCCCGACACCTTCCCTGCGACAGCCATAGCCAATGCCGTCGATGCCCCTGACGACGCGATCGTCATGGGCACACATGGACGAACTGGGTTTGGCAAGGCACTACTGGGTTCTGTTTCGGAGGATGTGCTCAAGCGATCAAACCACCCGGTGCTTCTTGTTGGACCTCAGGCAAAGCCGTTTACGAGTTTCAAGGGGACCACGATGGTCGTGACCACCGACGGTTCACCAATCTCCGCAATGGTCCTGCCTCGTGCAGCCCGCTGGGCAAAAGCATTGGGAATGACAGTAGTTGTCCTGTCCGCCACGGCAGCTGGAGGGTCTCCCCTCGGTACTGCCGATGCCGATGCCCTTGCGAACGCAGTGGACTCCGCCGTTGGATTTTTTACTCGAGAAGGCATCGAAGCCCGGTCCGAAACAGTTGTTGGGTCTGACGCTGCCATCGCCGTTTCAGATTGGGCGAATGCCAATGATGTCGCGCTCGTCGCCATGGCAACTCATGGACGCGGTGGACTTGCTCGGACTGCTCTTGGGAGCACGACAATGCGCACCGTGCACAACTGCCGCTGCCCCGTTCTCGTGCAGAAGCCAATCGGCTAACGCCATAGGAACTTTCCCAAACGTTCACGTTCTGCTCACCAGATTTACCGTGCGTTGGTTTGGGGCTCCACAACACTTTGCTTTGCAACTGCGTTGGGCCGTCCCACCCCTCAGGAGTCAACGTGAACCCTCCCGCTGCACGTAGCCTCACACTTGTGAATGAAGAAGAGCTTGCCCTCGCCACTATCCATCCGGACCGACGCCTGAGTTTTGAAGGCGCGTTTAACTTTCGCGATCTCGGTGGTTATGCGACAACTGATGGTCGCATGGTCAAGTGGCGCACACTGTTTCGCGCCGATGCTGTACACCGTCTTCCCGACGCCGAACTCGATCAACTCGCAGCGATCGGCCTGAAGACCGTGATCGACCTTCGAACTGGTTCCGAGGTTGAGCATGGTCGTCTCCACGATCTCGATCGCGGCATTCAACACGTGCATCTTGATGTTCTCGGCGAAGTATGGAAGCCCCTCGATCTCGATGAAAACGCCGACGCCCGTGTCGTGCTCAGTGACCTTTATGTTCACATGCTTGATATAGGTGCTCCCGCACTTTCCCAAGCATTCCGAACCCTCGCGAATGCGGAAAACCTTCCTGCGGTCTTTCACTGTGCAGCAGGAAAGGACCGCACCGGAGTTCTCGCCGCCATGGTGCTCTCAACCATCGGCGTCGCCGATCATGTGATTGTTGCCGATTACGCCATTTCTGGGGCGAATATGGCCGAACTCGTTGAACGACTCAAACGAGATCGTCCCGAGGCTCTCACCGCAATGAACGAACAGCCATCGGCATATATGGCCGCACCACCCGAGGCTATGACGCGACTTCTTGCTCATGTCAACGCTGAATACGGATCGATGACTGGCTACGTGAACAGCATCGGCATTTCCACCGATGTTATTAATTCACTTGCAGCAAGCCTTCTCGACTGAGAAGAGAATTAGCGGCGCTTGCGTCGGAGGAGAAGCACGGCAACCAGTGCAACGGTTGCCGCAATAACAGCGATCGCAATTTTTGATCGGTTATCGCTTGTTGGCTGAACAACAGGCGGACTCGACGTACGAGCGACATCAGCCGGAACTCGCGCCGCAGTTTCGGTAACGATCGCTTCGACGACTGGGTTAACAGCACCGTTGGTGTCAGCGGTGTGCACAGCAGTATCGCTGCGAGACGTCATTTCGCTGTCGACACCCTCGGAAACAAGCCTTGAGGGAGGCATGGCATCGAGGAAGGCATCGACCGGTGCAGGACGATCGGTTGCAGGTGCCGGGCGATTCCGTGCTCGTTGCGGGTCATACGCTGGCATCGGATCCTCCAGTGGGTTCGGTGGTCACTGATGGCGCTGGTGCAACCACCGATCCCCCAGACCGTGTCATTTCTGGCACGACGGAATCAAGCAGAGTGTCGAATTCCTGAGCCGCATCGCTGGCTCCTTGACGGTTTCCGAGACCATGGATCGGCAATGACTGCGCCGAGGCCTCAGCGACAGCAGCTCGCATATGCACGGGAGCGAAAACCTGGCTGCCGTATTGCTCTAGCAACATCGTGTGCCAGTAATGCGCATCACGGGTTCGACCGAGTCGATTCACGGCAATACCAGCGACTTCAGGACGACCACTGCGTCGCGCCGCAATTCTCGAAATGGTGAGCTGCACATTGGCTACGCCATCGGAGGCCCATGCACCGGGTTCGGTCACGATGAGCGCGCGATCAGCAGCAAAGAGACCATTAATGGTGAGCAGGCCAAGCGACGGAGGACAATCGATCACAACAAGGTCGTAGTCGTTTCCTTCGAGCGCCAGTTGCAGTCGGTCCTGGGCGCCGACGGGGTCATTCGCCAATTGCGGTTCTCGAGCCGAAAGCGCAGGAGTGCTCGCAAGCAGATCTGGGGCCATTCCGCTTTCCAGGACCCACGCCGTCGGCACAGCCAGTGAACCAGCCGAACCGGGACGATCAGTCTCAAGCGCAAGATCAACAGTGGTCGCGGGCTCCCAAACGCCGAGGCCTGACGTGGCATTGGCCTGAGGGTCGAGATCAACGACGAGGACCCTCTTCCCCCGCTGAGCGGCGGCAGAAGCGAGGCCCAGGGTGACGGTGGTTTTGCCCACTCCGCCCTTCTGGTTCACGACAGCGACGATTGGCATGACACAACGCTACGCGGCAGGCCCCTCCAACCGGGCGATACCGGAGGCAAAAAGGCTGGTTTCGAGAGGTGAATGATGCTGATTTCGGTGATAAGAGAGGGCATGACCATCATCGAAGGCCAGCCTGTCCCAGAGTTCTCACTCCCCGACCAGGACGGCACCACCGTCACATCGGCTCAGCTCCGCGGAAGTTGGGCAGTCATCTACTTCTACCCAAAGGATGACACCCCGGGTTGCACAGCCGAGTCGTGTTCATTCCGCGACAACTTTGAAGCCTTCACTGACGTCGGGGCAAAGGTCATCGGCATTAGTTCCGATTCAGTGGACTCGCATAAAGCGTTCGCACAGAAGCACAATCTCCCGTTCACGTTGCTCGCCGACACCCAAAGCGAGGTTCGCAAGCAGTTTGGCGTCAGCAAGACGCTCGGCCTTTTGCCGGGACGCGTTACCTATGTGGTCGATCCCACTGGCACTGTGCGCAAAGTGTTCTCTTCGCAATTCAAGCCAAAGAAGCACATCGACGAAGCGCTCGCGGTAATCGGTTCTACATCACCGAACTAGCTGTCGGAAACGTCACAAGTCACCGACAGCAATCGTCATTGTTCTCAAGACTTCGCTGAATAACGAGTGGGATCGCTGATGCCAGCATCAGCAAATCCACGAGCCCGCAGAAGACACGCGTCGCAATGCCCGCATGATCCGCCATCGTCAGTGGGGTCATAACACGACAGCGTGACGCTGTAATCAACACCAAGTTCGAGACCTCGCTGGATAATTTGCGCTTTCGTGAGGTCAATCAATGGGGTCCGAATGCGGAGGCGACCACCTTCGATGCCTTCGCGGGTCGCGAGATTCGCCATTGCCTCAAATGCTTCGATGAACTCAGAGCGACAATCGGGGTAGCCCGAGTAATCGACAGCATTCACTCCAATAAAGACATGGTGTGCCCCGCGTGTTTCAGCAACCGCTGTGGCAAAACTCAAGAAAATCGTGTTGCGCGCAGGCACGTAGGTGACCGGGACTGAATCGGCAGATAGCTCGTCAACCGACTCATGTTTTGGAACTTCTATCGAATCATCGACCAACGCTGAACCACCAAAGGCGGCGAGGTCGATGTCGACGATGCAATGTTCGACGCCAGCAGACCCCGAGATCGCTGCGGCGCAGTCGAGTTCGTTTGTGTGTCGCTGTCCGTAGCGAAAACTTAAGGCAATTACTTCGAAACCTTCACTCTGAGCGATCGCCAGACAGGTTGTGGAATCGAGTCCCCCTGACAGCAGAACGATCGCCGTCGGTTTACTCACAGAACGCCGTCCCAAACTGCACGTTCCGCCGACATCGGATCGGAGAGAAGTTCCCTGACCACATCGAAACGTTGTGTGGGACGCGACTCGGTGTTCCATGCTTGCCAGCCAGGATCGCCCTTGTGTGCAAACGAAAGCCATGCTTCCTGCATTGCCGCTGACAATGCCCATAAGTCATCGCTCACTGGACCACCAAGAAACAGTTCCGCCCCTTGGTTATCGAGCACCCCGAAAACAAAGGGGATCTCGAGCGCGTGACACGACTTCACAACACCACCGAAGGCCGGCGTTCCCCACGTAAAGAGGTACTGCCAAGTTGGCGATTTCGCCGTCTCGCGAGCTTCGACGAGACGAATCGATGGAATCCGAAACGATGCATCGGTGAGCACTGCATTCCAAAGTTCATCTGCCGAGACATCGGGGCGATCGGAGGCGTACACATCACGCACCCGATGTCCGGACCCAAAGATGCCCTCAAGACGGTCCAGCAAACTGGAGTCGTCGAGACCGCCGGGGCTCATAAGTGCAAAAAGATTCCATTCGTTGAGATTGGTACCCGTCAGAAACGGAACGTCGACTGCGTCGCCATTCGCCACAGCAATGAGTGGATCTTGAGGCAGGTACGTGCCGTCGATAACCGGCTGAAAGGCCATCGCTAACGCAAAACTGGTGGGCCCACCCAAACCCGATGGATCGTCATACAGCTTGGCTTCAACCTTCGTCGCCGCTTTTGCGATGTCTTCTGCAGACGCTCGCAACAGGCCATCGATATCAGCGACACCGAGTTTGTCCATGAACTCTTCGGTCATTGCCGCGCCCATCGCAGGGGTAAAGACGTTGTGTGCTGCGCCACTTTGCGCGATTGCCTTCTGGAAGAGCCCGCTTGCGGCGGGAAGGGCGAGAAGCGTCGAGATGCTCATCGCTCCTGCTGACTCTCCGAAAATGGTGACGTTATTTGGATCACCACCAAACGCGATGATGTTGTCTCGTACCCATGCAAGCGCGGCTGCTTGATCAAGCAATCCATTCACACCACTCGAGCGATACCGATTATCGAGATCGCCGAGCCAAAGAAAACCAAGCGCGCCAAGTCGGTAGTTGAGGGTGACAACGACAACGTCGCCACGGGTTGCTAGCGACGTTCCGTCGTACCAAGGTGTCGATGAAGATCCGTTAGTGAAAGCGCCGCCGTGAATCCACACCATCACGGGACGAGCCGCATCGTCGCATGCCGGCGTGGTCACGTTGAGAAAGAGACAGTCTTCGCTTGAGTCAAGGGCCGCATCACCTAAGAACGCAGTGATGCCTCCTGATTCTTGAACTGACATTGACCCGAATTTGGTTGCGTCCCGAACTCCATCCCATGATTCCGGAGGCGCCGGCGCCAAGAAGCGGCGCTCGCCGACAGGCGGCGCGGCATAGGGAATCCCTCGAAATTGAACGACTCCGCCGAGCTCAAGGCCCTGCAACGAGCCCTGCCCGATGGTGACCGACGTGGAACTCATAGGTACTCCCCCAGCCGAGTGAACGAGACCACGCTATCGGCTACGGGTCTTCATCGGTCGGCGCCCGGTGAGGGAGCCAGCATCGTTCGCACCTAACGTTCAGTGCCGTGACACCGCTGCGAAGAACTCTCCGACTGATGGTTCCCCTCGGACTCATTGCCGTTGTCGTTGCCCTCTTTCGAAATTTTCGTTCACGACGAATTTCAACCGGGCCAGTGCAAAACGGCGCTCGAGGCGCCCGCAATCTTCGCCTTGCTCTTCTCGGAGCAAAAACGGGTGGCGCGTACGCTCGCCATCGCGCCCGCCGAGTGTTCACCGATGCCGGCAAGCGTCAGGAACTTGATCTTGCTTTTGAAATGAAGACCACCCAACAGGTCGCTGAAGCGCTCGGGCAGATGAAGGGCGCTCTCATGAAGGTCGGGCAGATGGCCAGCTACATCGACCAGGGATTACCCGAACATGTCCGCAGCGCTCTTGCGGATCTCCAACAGAACGCGCCACCAATGAGCGCCGAACTTGCTGCTCAAGTGATCTTCGAAGAACTCGGCAAACATCCAGATGAACTGTTTGCCACGTGGGACCCAGCGCCCATTGCGGCTGCTTCCATCGGTCAAGTGCATCGCGCACTTACACATGAGGGTCAAGCAGTTGCTGTGAAGGTGCAATATCCCGGCGTTGCCGAAGCAGTCGGTTCTGACCTGAACAACGCCGGTTTTATTTTTGCGGGTCTGGGGGTGCTCTTCCCGGGACTCGACCACAAAGCACTTGTCGCTGAATTGCGCGAGCGAGTCGTCGAGGAACTTGATTACGAAATTGAAGCCGCCAATCAGCGAGCATTTGCTCGCTACTACGATGGACATCCCACAATTCATATCCCGCATGTGCTTGATCTCTACTCAAGTCGTCGCGTCCTCACTACCGAACTTTCTGATGGCGTCCGTTGGGAAGAACTCATGACGTGGAGCCAGAAAGAAAAAGACCTCG
>Ga0114967_10003350_pt1 | contig 13190 bp, 8 predicted proteins | sample M_130628_MF_Meta_FD_92639 | JGI IMG/M metagenome (GOLD analysis project Ga0114967, IMG submission 92639) | Freshwater microbial communities from Lake Montjoie, Canada to study carbon cycling - M_130628_MF_MetaG | ecosystem: Environmental > Aquatic > Freshwater > Lake | place: Lake Montjoie... | reverse complement strand
TCGCGCACGAACTGGTCGTAAGGAAGATCGGCATTGAAGGCCCGCACGACCCAATCGCGATACTGCCAGGCGTTGGGGAGCGTGTGGTTGATGTCGTGGCTGCGGGTCTCGCCGAAGCGGGCCAGATCGAGCCAGTGCCTGGCAAAACGCTCGCCATACTGCGGTGAGGCGAGCAACTGATCGACGTAGTGCTCAAAGGCCTGCGGATCGGGATCGGCCACCACAGCTTGGAGAGCGGCGGGATCGGGGGGGAGACCGGTCAGGAATTCCGCCGCTCGCCGCACCAGCACTCCCCGCGGCGCTTCTGGAGCCGGAGCGAGCCCTGCTGCTTCCAGCCGCCCGAGCACAAACTGATCGATCTCGCTGCGGCACCAGGCAATATTCTGCACCGGCGGGGGCGACTCCACGCGGGGTGGCTGCCAGCACCAGTGCTCTGCCCGCCGCTGGGCCAGATCAAAGGCCACTGCACCCCCAACTGGCACGGCTTCAGCGGGCCAGGGCAGCCCCCGCCGCACCCATTCCTCGATCGCCTCAATCGCTGCCGCCGGCAGCTTTCCTTCCGGAGGCATCTGCAGATCGCCGTCATACCGCACCGCCTGCACCAACAGGCTCTCATTGGGCCGGCCGGGAAGGGCAATCCCCTCGGTGGCGAAAAAATCGGCCCGCGTGTCGAGAGCGAAGCCGGCCTCCGGTTCCCCCGCCTGCCGCGAGTGGCAGGCGGCACAGTGCTCTAAAAAAATCGGGCGAACGTGCGACTCAAAAAACTCAAAATCCTCTGGCGTCGGCTCCGCTGCCGGCAGGTGCGCAGAGCCAATGGCGAACCACACCAGCAGGAGGATGAGCCCTCGGGCTGAGCGGCGCTGGGCCATGGCCGGCTTTTTCCAGAGATGGTGTAAGTCAGCCGACGAGGACATCATGAATCACGTTCCCGTAGACGTCGGTGAGCCGCATATCGCGGCCGCTGAAGCGGTGGGTGAGTCGCGTATGGTCGAGCCCCAACAGATGCAGCATCGTGGCGTGGAGATCGTGGATCGTGCACTTCTTCTCGACAACGCGGTAGCCATAGTCGTCGGTCGCTCCCACGACCGTGCCCCCCCGCACGCCGCCCCCTGCCATCCAGAGCGAAAACCCCTGGGGATGGTGGTCGCGGCCGTCGGCCCCCTGCGCAAAGGGCGTGCGGCCAAACTCACTGCTCCACACGATCAGCGTCGAATCGAGGAGGCCGCGGGCCCGCAGGTCGCGGATGAGGGCCGCGATTGGTTGATCGACGGCGCGGGCATTGTCCTCGTGCCCCTTCTTTAAATTGCCATGCTGATCCCAGCGGTTGCCGCCACACTCCGGACAGGTCAGCTCGACAAACCGCACGCCCCGCTCCACCATGCGCCGCGCGAGCAGGCACTCAGCCCCGAACACCCGCATCTTTTCATAGTCCGAATCCAGACCGTAGGCACGTTTGGTTGCGGCGGTCTCCTGCGCCAGCTCGAAGAGCTGCGGCACTTCCGTCTGCATGCGGTAGGCCAGCTCAGAATTCACAATCGCGCTTTCGACCGCGTCGGCTGGCCCCGCAGCGCCAGCGAGCTGGTTGGCAAAATCGCGGTCGAGCGACCCGGTGAGGTCGAGCTTGGCCCGCTGGTGGGCGGCTGAAAGATCTGGTGGCCGCACGTTCGCCACGCCGGTCGGCGTCGGCTTGACAACCGATCCCTGAAACGCCGCCGGGAGAAAGCCGCTGGAGAAGTTGTCGAACCCGCCGGGGGGGATCGTGCCGCCGTTGATCACCATGTAGCCGGGGAGCTCATCGTTCTCGCTACCGAGGCCATAGGTTGTCCATGCCCCCATGCTCGGCCTCCCCTGCAGACCGTGGCCGGTGTGCAGAAGGAAGTTGGCGTTTGTGTGCTCGGGAAACTCGCTTGTCATGGAGCGGATGACCGCCAGCTCATCGGCGACCGAACCGAGGTGGGGGAAGAGATCGCTGATCGGAATGCCGCTCTCGCCATACTGGCGAAAGGGCCACAGGCCGGGGAGGAGCGTGCCGACATTGTTGAACTGCGTGGCCTCAACCTTGAAGAGCGTGCGGGGATCCTTGCCGGCGTCGCGTTCCAGCCGCGGCTTGGGGTCAAACGTGTCGACCTGCGACACGCCGCCATCCATATAGAGGAAGATCACGCTCGTGGCCTGGGCAGGATGATGCAGGGCCGAGGAGCTTCCCCCTGCGGCGGCTGGGGCCTGCTCCCGGTGGAGCAGGGCCGAGGCAGCCACCGCGCCAAAACCGCAACTGGCCTGCCGGAGCATCGCGCGGCGCGACAGGGGGGCCGGCAGAAAGCGGCCACAGGGGTGGCGAAAACGCTTCATGGCAGAGGTTCCATGGCTGGCATTCTGCGGGAGCTGGGGAAGAGATTTCAAGTTTAAACAGTGTAGCTTGCCGGGGAAAAAGCCCTCCATGGCCCGGCCGGCTGCAGGACACCGGGCTCCACAAATCGACTTGGTCGGTTGGCGGTCCCAGGACTACACTGTCTTCGTCAGGAGAGAGTCGCAAGACCGCCGAAGGCCGAACGCTCAGGCAAAAGTACTGACTACCGCACTGTTGGAGAGTGACTCAGGCGTAGAAGCTTGAGTCCACCGAAGGGGCAAACCGTGGGCGTGGCCTGCGGCGAATCTCTCAGGTTCCAGGACAACAGGGCTCCCCAGTGGATGCTTCCCGCTCCACTCCCCGCTCCAGGAGCCCCGTCATGCCCCAGCCCACCTCATCCGCCCCCGCTGCGCCCAAAGCTTCCCAGCCCGCTTTGCTGCCGCTGAAATTTCTGGAAAACCCAACCGAGTTCCGGGGCCGGCACATCGGCCTCGACGCCGCCGACGAGCGCCACATGCTCGATGCCATCGGCGAGCAATCGTGCCGTTCGCTGATCGAGGGAATCGTGCCGGTGAGCATCGCCCGCCACGACACCATACAGCTTCCGCCGCCGGTTTCTGAAGCGGCGGCGCTTGAGGAACTCAAGGCGATCGCGTCCCGCAACAAGCGCCTCAAGAGCTTCATCGGCCAGGGCTATCACGGCACCCACACCCCCGGTGTGATTCTGCGAAACATTCTCGAGGGGCCCGCTTGGTACACCGCCTACACACCCTATCAGGCGGAGATCAGCCAGGGGCGGATGGAGGCGCTGGTCAACTTCCAGACGATGGTCTGCGAACTCACCGGCATGCCGATCGCCAACGCCTCGATGCTCGACGAGGCCACCGCCGCCGCCGAGGCGATGACGCTGGCCCGCCGCGCTTGCTCAAGCGCCAGCCCGATCTTTCTCGCCGACGACCGCTGCCATCCGCAAACGCTCGAAGTGCTGGCGACGCGGGCCAAGCCGCTGGGGATCGACATCCGCGTCGGGCGGATCGAAAAGCTACTGGCCCAGTACGATTGCTTCGGAGCGCTGGTGCAATACCCCGCCACCGACGGATCGCTTGCCGATTGGCGGGGTCTGGCCGAGCAGGTGCATGCCAAACAGGCGCTGCTGTGCGTGGCCACCGATCCCCTCAGCCTGACGCTGCTGGTGCCACCGGGAGAGTGGGGTGCCGACATCGTGGTCGGCACCACGCAGCGGTTCGGCATGCCGATGGGTTGCGGCGGTCCCCACGCCGCATTTTTCGCCTGCCGCGATGCGGTGAAGCGCTCGATGCCGGGCCGCCTTGTGGGCGTGAGCATCGATGCCGAGGGGCGGCCCGCCTACCGGCTCGCCCTCCAGACCCGCGAGCAGCACATCCGCCGCGAGAAGGCCACCTCCAACATCTGCACCGCGCAGGTGCTGCCAGCGGTGGTGGCGAGCATGTATGCGGTCTACCACGGCCCCGGGGGCCTGACGCAGATCGCCCACCGGGTTGCCAGCTACACCGCCATCCTCGCCGATGGACTGCGGAAGCTGGGCCTGACAGTTCCCACCACGCAGGCCTTCGACACGCTCTGTGTCGCCACGGGAGACCGCACCGCCGCGCTGGCGGCGCGGGCCCGCGAACTGGGCATGAACCTGCGCACGCAGAACGCGAGCACGCTCTCCATCACGCTCGATGAAACAACCACCCGTGCCGATCTTGTCCGGCTCTGGGAGGTGTTTGCGAAACCGGGGCAGAAGCTGCCCGAATTGGCCGCCTACGAGCAGGGCATCGAGCCGCTCATCCCGGCAGCCCTCCAGCGCACCAGCAGCTTCCTGACGCACCCGGTGTTCAACACCCACCACAGCGAAACGGCGATGCTCCGCTACATCCGCAGCCTGAGCGACCGGGATCTCGCCCTCGACCGCAGCATGATTCCCCTCGGCAGCTGCACGATGAAACTCAATGCCACCAGCGAGATGATCCCGATCACGTGGCCCGAGTTTGCCGACATCCACCCCTTCGCGCCTGCCGATCAGCTGGAGGGCTATGCGCTGCTCGACCACCAGTTGCGGGCCTGGCTCTGCGAGGCCACCGGCTACGCCGGCATCAGCCTCCAGCCCAATGCCGGCAGCCAGGGGGAATATGCTGGCCTGCTCGTGATCCAAGCCTGGCAGCAGGCCCGTGGTCAGGGCCACCGCACCATCTGCCTGATCCCCTCTTCAGCCCATGGCACCAATCCCGCCAGCGCCCAGATGGCGGGGATGGAGGTGGTGGTCACCGGCTGCGATGCGCAGGGGAATGTCGATCTGGACGAACTGCGGGCCAAGTGCGCGGAATACAGCGACCGGCTCACCGCTGTGATGATCACCTATCCCAGCACCCATGGCGTTTTTGAAACGCAGATCAGGGAACTCTGCGAGATCGTTCATCGCCACGGCGGCCGCGTCTATGTCGACGGCGCCAACATGAACGCTCTGGTGGGCGTCGCCTCACCGGGCGGCTTCGGAGGAGACGTGAGCCACCTCAATCTCCACAAAACATTCTGCATCCCGCACGGCGGCGGCGGACCCGGCGTCGGCCCGGTGTGCGTGGTGGAGGATCTCGTGCCCTTCCTGCCGGGCCATGCCACAGCCGGCCTGCCCACAAGCCCGGTCGGCGCGGTGTCGGCTGCGGCACTGGGGAATGCGGCGGTGCTGCCGATCAGCTGGATGTACTGCCGAATGATGGGGGGAGAAGGGCTCAGGCGGGCCACCGAAACCGCCATCCTTGCGGCCAACTATGTCAGCTTCCGGCTCCGCGATCATTACCCCACGCTCTACGCCAGCCACAACGGCCGGGTGGCGCACGAGTGCATCCTCGACCTGCGGCCGCTGAAAGAGACCAGCGGGATCACAGCTGAGGATGTGGCCAAGCGGCTCATCGATTACGGCTTCCACGCCCCCACGCTCAGCTTCCCGGTGCCGGGCACGCTGATGGTTGAGCCGACCGAGAGCGAACCATTGGCCGAGCTCGATCGGTTTGTCGCGGCCATGATCGCCATCCGCGCGGAGATCCGCCAGGTGGAGGAAGGGGTCTGGCCGCAGGACGACAACCCGCTCAAGGCTGCTCCCCACACCGCCGCGAGCATTGCTGCAGACGCCTGGGACCACCCCTATTCGCGCGAGGTCGCGGCCTTTCCGATGGCCGCCCTCAAGCGGGGCAAATACTGGCCCGCGGTGGCCCGCGTCGACAACGTCCACGGCGACCGCAATCTGTTTTGCAGTTGTGTGCCGGTGTCGGCCTGGGCGGAGGCCGCGCCGGCTTCATGAGCGCCGCACGCTCGGCCCACCAGCCGCGCAGCGAAAAGACTGGAACCGACCTGCCCGCCTGCCCCCACGCCACCATTCCTACGCCGATCCCCCACGCCCGGAGCCTCGATGAGCCAGCCCACATCGCTGAAATTCCCTGCTCTGCGACAGCAGGTGATTGACACCTGTTTGGCCATGAATATTGAGGGCATCAATCAGGGCACCTCTGGCAATGTCAGCGTGCGCACCGACGAGGGCTTTCTCATCACAGCCTCGGGCATCCCTTATAAGAAGATGCGTCCTGAACATGTTGTGGAGATGGATCTGGCGGGGGGCTACCGGGGCGAATTTCTTCCCTCGACCGAGTGGCGCATGCATCTGGACATCTACTCCGCCCGGCCGGAGGCAGGCGCCGTCGTGCATGTCCATTCCCCCTTCGCCATGACGCTGGCCTGCCAGCGCCGGGAGGTGCCGGCATTTCATTACATGATCGGCGTTACGGGGGGCACACACCTGCGGGTGGCCGACTACGCTGAGTTTGGCACCAAAGAGCTTTCTGTCTTCATGCTCAAGGCGCTGCAGGAACGGACCGCCTGCCTGCTGGCCAACCATGGCCAGATCTGCTTTGGCTCCGATCTCGAAAGCGCCCTCTGGTTGGCGGGTGAAATCGAGTCGCTGTGCCACGCCTATTGGGCGGCCACGCTCACCGGCCAACCGGTGATCCTCTCAGAAGGGGAAATGGCCAGTGTTTTGAAACGCTTCAAAACCTACGGCAAGCAACCGGGCGACCTCAAGGGGGTCGATGTCTCATCTCTGGCGGTGTTTGCCCCCGTGAAACGCGATGCCTGACGCGGCCGCTGAGGCGGTTGGTTGGGGGAGCCAAACGGGCCGATTTCAGCGGGAAAAACAGAATGAAGACCCTTTTCAATCGGCTGTTCTGGTTTCTGGCCGGCCTGCTCCTCTGGCTGCGATACCGGGTTTCCGTGACCGGCGCCGAGCACCTTCGCAGCCTCGCCGGACCAACGCTCGTTCTGCCCAACCACCCGGCCTACGTCGATCCGCCGCTGGTGCTGAGTCACTTGCGGCTGGGCCGCCCGCTGCGACCGCTGGTCTTCAGCGGCATCTACCGGCTCCTGCCGCTGCGGCCGCTGATGGCACTGGTCGATGCCTTCGAGGTGCCCGATCTCTCTGCCCAGAGCCGCGATGCCCAAACCAAAACACTCGAGATGATCGACGCGGTGGTCGCGAGGATCGGGCAGGGGGATAGTTTTCTGATCTATCCCTCGGGACGGCTGCAACGGGGCGACCGCGAGGTGGTCGGTTCGGCGCGGGCCATCCATGAGATTCTCACCCGCTGTCCCAATCTCAATGTCGTTCTGGTGCGCACCCGCGGCGTGTGGGGGAGCAGTTTCAGCTGCGCCGCGACCGGTTCGCTGCCGAATCTGGTTCGGGTCATCGGCCGGGCGCTCGGCTGGACGCTTTCGTCGCTGGTCTTCTTCCTGCCGCGACGGCCTGTTGCCATCCATGCGGAGGTGCTCCCGGCAGGGACGCTCGCGAAACGCACGCGGGAGGAAACCAACGCCTTCCTTGAGCGCTGGTACAACGCCGACGGGATCCAGCAGCCGGTTTTTATCAGATACAGCCATTGGTTTGGCCCAAGCAGCGGCCAGTTCGCCGCTGGCAGCAGCGGGCAGGAAATTGATCCGGCAGATTTGAGCCCGAAGACGATCGGACAGGTGAACGAACTGGTGCAGGCCCACCTCGGCCGGGAAATTCTGGCCGAGGAATTGCAGTCCACCACGACGCTTGAATCCCTCGGGATGGACAGCCTCGACCGGATGGATGCCACGCTCAAAGTGGAGCAGCAGTTTGGATTTCACACCGCGGCGGTGGTGAGCACGCTGGGGGAGCTTTGGGCGCTGGCCGATGGCAAGCTCTCCTCCCCCGCCAAGGAGGAAGCTGCTGGGCCGCCGGCCCCAGCTGCCTGGTTTGCGATCCAGCGTTCCACGCAGGCGCCGGCGGTGCTCGCCGGCACGGTGGCCGAGGCCTTTGTGCGCCAAGCACTGGTAGCGCCGACGCAGGCGGCGGTGGCCGATCGGATCTCCGGCGTGCTCTCCTCCCGCCGGCTCCTGGTGGGAGCGCAGCTGATGGCCCGCCGCTTTGCCGCCTGGCCCGAACCGCATGTGGGGGTGATGCTGCCGGCGAGCGTGGCCGCTGACATCGTCTTCTTCGGGCTGCACTTGGCGGGCAAGACCCCCGTGATGATGAACTGGACGACTGGCCCCGCCAATCTGGCCCACGGCATGAAAGTGACCGAGGCCCGCCGGATCATCACCTCCAAAAAACTGATCGATCGGCTGGGAATCGAGGTGGAGGGGGCGGAATATGCATTTCTGGAGGATCTCAAGGCAGGCATCGGCACACCAGAGGCGCTGCTGATGCTCGCCAGCACCGCTCTCAACCCCGGCGGCATCCTGCGTGGGCTGCCGCGGCAGCATCCCGATGCGCCGGCAGTGTTTCTCTTCACATCGGGTTCGGAGAGCATGCCCAAGACGGTGCCGCTATCACATACCAACCTGATCACCAACATCACTGACTCCCTCGAGGTGGTCGCCGCGGGCCCCACCGATTCGCTGCTGGGATTTCTGCCCCCCTTCCACAGTTTTGGTCTCACCGGCAACGTGCTCCTGCCCCATCTGACCGGGCTGCGCAGCGTGCGCTATGCCGATCCGACCGATGCCCGCGGACTCGTGCAGACGATCCGGGCTTTTCGGCCGACTCTCTTGTTTACGACGCCGACATTTCTGGGCTACATCCTCGCCGTCAGCAAAGGGGACGATCTGCAGAGCCTCAGGCGGGTGATCTGCGGGGCGGAGAAATGCCCCGATGCGATTTTCGATCAATGCCGCCGGCTGGCGCCGGAGGCGACGATCCTCGAGGGCTACGGCATCACGGAGTGCTCGCCGGTGGTGGCAGCCAATCGCCTCGGCGACACGCGGCGCGGCAGCATCGGCAGACCTGTCCGCAACGTTGACATCCGCGTGGTCGATGTCGATACCGGCCTGCCGGTCGCGACCGGCGAGCCGGGCATGCTGCTGGTGGCAGGCCCCTCGATCTTTTCCGGCTACCTCCGCCACGACGGCCCGTCCCCCTTTGTGGAACTGGAGGGACGAAACTGGTATCGCACCGGTGACCTCGTCACGGCTGACGCCGACAACTGGCTGTCGTTCAAGGGTCGCCTGAAGCGGTTCCTCAAGGCGGGAGGGGAGATGATTTCGCTGCCAGCCCTCGAGGAACCATTTCTGCACCGCTTCCCTGCCAATGAGCAGGGCCCACGGGTGGCTGTGGAGGGGATCGAAACAGCCAGCGGCCGGCAGATTGTGCTCTTCACCACCTTTCCGCTCTCGCAGCGCGAGGCGGCGCAGATGCTCCTCGATGACGGAATGCGGGGCGTGATGCGGCTGGATGAAGTGCAGCAGCTTGCTGCTATCCCGGTCCTCGGCACCGGCAAAACCGACTACCGCACCCTCCGCCAACTGGTCAGCGAACGCGTGGAATCGGCCGGGCAGGGCTGACGGGGCGGGGGACCACGGCCAGTTGACGCATGGCTCCCCCGACCCTCGGCCCAGCACTCATCCGTCGCAGCATTTGCCAGGAACACATCTCGCCTGTCAGGCCGGTGCCTCGACAAACCGGCGCACAGCACCGCCGACGGGAGGAGTCCAGAGCGGGTTGACGCCGGCCGGCAGCGGATCGGCCTTCACGAAGATCTCGGGGGGCGCACCCTCGAAGTAGAGCTGCAGGGCGGGGCAGAGCCAGCCGGTCATATGGAGGCCGAGCACATCCCCCTGATACCAATTGCCCGACACCTCATCGGCCCGCACCCACGACAGCATCGCATCGGCGCCGCCAAAGCTCTCCGCGGCGAAGGTGAGCTGAAAGCCCTGCTCGGCCGCCGGAATGCCCTTGGCATTCACCAGCCGCGTGATCATTTCGGTGATTCCACAGACAAAGGCCTCTTCCTGAAGGCCGGTACGGGCATCGTCAAAAACCCACGTCTGCCGCAGCAGATAGGGGTAGAGAACCAGCGTTCTAGCTGTGCTCATAGAAGCTCCTCGCAGAAGGACGGGCAGACAAGAAACCACCCCTCTGTCGAGGAGCAGTAGACGAAGACTACGAGAACCATACGCATTTCGTTCGAAGAAAACAAGATTCTTTCATAAATAATTTGACATGTCGAATTGTTGCCTATAATGCCCCCATGGAACCAGACGCCTTCACGCTCCAAGACCTCGCCACCCACACCGGGGTCGAACCGCGCACGATCCGCAGCTATGTCGAAAAGGGGATTCTCCCCGGCCCGGAGTCGCTCGGCCGTGGGGCCCGCTACACCCGCGACACGCTCGATCGCCTGCGGGTTTTTCTCCTGATCCGCGACACCTTTCGGGATGTGTCGGTCGATCAGGCCCGCCTCCATCTCCAGGCCCTCACGCCGGCGCAGATTCGCAATCTGGCAGCCGGCAAGGGGAAGGTGGCGACGCTGCTGGGCCCCCAGAACGCGGCCGTCAAGGAACAGCACAAAGGGGACGCTCTGGCCTACCTCCGGGGACTCAAGCCGAGTTCGGAGCATGCCCTCTTCTCCCGAACTCCCGGCAAGGAGTCGGCTGGCATATTCCCCCCTAAGCACACCGACTCCACCGATCAGCAACCGCTGCTGGAGCAGGCTTCTCGCGCTCTGGCGACGCTGGCCGGCCTGGCCGGCTCGGGCCGCGGATTGCGGGGGGAAAACTGGTATCGGATCCGCCTCACGCAAGACATCGAACTCTCCGTGCGCGGTGAATTCGCCCCCGACCAACTGGCTCAGTTTCACAGGATCGGTGACGCCCTCCGGACGCTTCTCACGAAAGGAACCCCGAAATGACCATACCTTCCTCCCATAACGCCAATGGCCACCACGCAGGCAGCCAGCACACAGGCAACGGGCCGCTGGGCGCCGCCCCGCGCATCGGGGCTCTGCTCGACAGGAATATCGTGCACACCGCAGGCCGCTCGGTGCGGCATCTGGTGATTACGATCGACGCACCGCTCGATCAGACGGCAGCCAGCCGGCCGCGGTTGCCGCTCAATCTGGGGCTGGTGATCGATGCCTCAGGCTCGATGGATGGCCGTCCGCTGGAGGCGGCCAAGGCGGCGGCTCTCGGCGTGGTCGATGCGTTGCAGGAATCTGACCATCTCTCGCTGGTATCGTTTGCCACCTCTGCCCAGAGCCATGCCTGTAATGTGCGGATGGATGCTCTCGGGAAAGCGGCAGTGCGGGAGGCGATCCGTCCTCTGGTCTCCCGCGACTCCACCGATCTGGCAGCCGGCTGGCTGCTCGGCTGCGAGGGGATCGCCGAGCGCCTGGCAGCGGCGCAGGGAGTGGAACGCAACCAGTGCATCCTTCTCTCCGACGGCCATGCCAACCGGGGGGAATGCGATCCCGCCGTGCTGGCACAGCATGCCCATCAGCTGCGGGTGCGGGGGGTGCTGACTTCCACTGTCGGCATCGGGATCGGCTATTCGCCGACGCAGTTGCAGGCGATCGCCGAGGCGGCCGGCGGCCGCATGCACGATGCCGAGCAGCCGGAGGAGATCGTGGAGATCGTGCTGGCCGAACTGGCCGAAACGCTGTCGACCACCGTGGAGAATCTGGAGCTGTGCCTAAAGCTGCCGGAGGGGGTGGTGGCGGAGGTCTATGGAACTACCCCCGCGACAGCCACCGGCCGGCAACTCGATCTGATCGTGGGGGCGCTGCGGTCGGGGGCCTCCCGGCGGGTGGTGGTGAAACTCACGTTCCCGGCGGGCACTTCTGGCGATCGGCTGCCGATCGGCGTAGCCGCCCGCTGGAAAAATCCCGGCGCGGAGGGGCTGCACACCAGCCCGGCACTCGCGGTGGAGGCGCTGTTTGGCTCGGCAGCCGATTGCCAGGCCCAGCCCCGACCAACCGACACCGCGCAGCGCGTGGCTGAGCAGTGGCAGGCCCACATCCAGCACCGCGGCCTCGCCCTTAATCAGGATGGCGCAGGAGAGGCTGCCACGGAGTTTGTCCGGCAGGAGCTGGAGCATTTCCGAAGCTATTGCCACGGCCTGCCGGAGGGAGACCGGCTGACAAATCTGCTGGAGCGGTTTCTGCAGACGATTCACAGGCGTTACGACCCCGTGGCAGCCAAGGAGATGCTCTTTTCGAGCTACAAGCTCAGCCGCAGCGAGGCCGATCTGCGCCGCAGAAAGCGGTCGAGCACGGAGGAGTTTTTGCGCACAGAGGAGGCGAAGGCCAACCAGGGACAGCCGCCGCAGGAGCCACGTCGGCCCTGACCGAGCGCATGGCAGCAGAGTTGGTGCGTCATCATGCTCAACGAACGATGGAGGCGGAGGGATCGGCGAACGCTTGAGGAGCGCAGGGCCGCTTCGGCCCAAGCGACGAAACTTTTGCCGTCCCGCAGCCGGCGGGGTACAAAAATCAGATGAGCTTCTAAATACCCAAAGCGAGCCGCGAAAACCTTCAGTTCGGGTTCCGGCAACTGGCTGGCCCGGTCGATCATTGAGCCACCACCAGATAGATCTCTTCTGTCCCCGCGATAACCGTTCGCAGGCGGTCTTCCCATTCCAGACGGTCGTAGTTGATCAATCGGTCGTCGCGAAACTGCAGCACGTGGTAGAGGTTGCGGTGGCGTTCACGGGGCTTGAACAAGTAATGGGCATCGGTGTCTCGGTAACCGGAAGGCAGAGTTTGGAGCGTAGCAGCTAATTCCTCTGAGACCGGATACGGCTTCAACTCATGATCCGGAATGGCGGCCGAGACCTCGGCAGTCGTCATGCCATTCTCGAGGGGCCAAGCAAGAGCCTGCCGGGCGTCGCTAATCTCGCGGAGGCGACGCACGGCCGGGTGCGGGATCCGCCACGTGTATCGGACATAGTCTGCTCCCACACCCGCAACGAAATACAGGAGCAGAATAGCCCCGAGGAGCGCCGGTGCGCTTCGCAGGGCGGCAATAGCCCGACTCGCCGCACTCGCGGGTGACTTGCCAATGGAGCGGATCGCCGCCTGACCAGCCCACCCGACAAGCGAGATCGCGGCGGCAATGGCAACAACCATGGTGGCGTAGGCCAAGGCCAGATCGATCGCATTGTGAAGGCGCCGATACGCCCTCCACGAAACAGCAGCCTCCTCATACTCTTTCCAGGATAAATCTTCGCTGTTGACCCCGGGCGGAAGCTGTGAATCGAGATAGGACCATGGAAAGGAGGTGGCGATAGCGTGCCAATAGCACACCAATCCGAGCAACACAGCGGCCGTGACGAGCCCTACCGAACACCATTTCAGTCTCATGGTGAATCCCCCGAACTGTCCGTGGACAAAATCACCCCCGACCCTCTCAATCGATTATAGCCCACCCGGCCGGCCGCAGGAAACTTCACGGGCTTCCTGAGTCGACCATCCCAGCAGCCTGCGGGCCTTGTCGCTGGGCACCTCAAGCGGGCCGACCCAGTCGCTGCCGCCGCCGG
>Ga0114967_10003349_pt1 | contig 13190 bp, 12 predicted proteins | sample M_130628_MF_Meta_FD_92639 | JGI IMG/M metagenome (GOLD analysis project Ga0114967, IMG submission 92639) | Freshwater microbial communities from Lake Montjoie, Canada to study carbon cycling - M_130628_MF_MetaG | ecosystem: Environmental > Aquatic > Freshwater > Lake | place: Lake Montjoie... | reverse complement strand
TGTCAACAATGTGTCGATGCGGGCCGCCGGGAGTACGATCGCCAACTACTCCGGCTACGGCATGCTGCTCTATTCCACGACCAACACAAAGCTGCAGAATTTCACCGTCACCAACAGCGGCTCCTGCGGCATCTACGCTACCGGCCTTTGCACGAGCACTGTGGTGACCGGCAACACGTTCCAGAACAATGTCGTGGGGGCCTACCTCTACGCCGCACAAGGGCTGGCCCTGACGAGCGGAAATCAGTTTCTGATGAACAGTCCGTCGTCCATCGGGGTCTATGTCAGCAGCCAGTGCACCGGCTCCCGTGTCACGGGCAATTCGATCTCTGGGGGCGGGAGTTTTGGAGTCTTTCTGTCCGATGCCACTGGCACCAGTATCGGAGGCGGGGCCCCTGCCACCGCGAACACGATCAGCGGTGTCGCCAACGGCTTCTTCGCCACCGGCACACTCACCGGCTCCAGTTTCGTGGGCAATACGGTAGAAAACGGCAGCACGGGTGTTTATCTCTACAACACCACAGGGCTCACGGTCGGTTCAGGGAACCAGCTCAAGAGCAATCCACTTGGCCTCTACGCCTCCGGGACCTTTAACAATACGACAGTCACCGGAAATACGATCTCGGCTGCCTTCTACGGGATCTATCTCTCCTCCGCTCAAGGCCTGACATTCAGCGGCAGCAACCAGATTCAAAACAATACCTATGGCCTCTTCGCCACCGGCACCCTCACCGGCACGTCATTCGATGGCAACACGTTCACGTCCAACACCAACGGTCTGCTGCTTCAGGATGCCAAATCGCTCGCCTTCGGCACCACCCTCGGCAATCAGGTGCTCTCCAGCAGCGGCTGTGGGCTCTACGCCTTGGGCGACAACAGCGGCACGACCGTGAAGGCCAACACGTTCCAGAGCAACGCCTACGGTGTCGTCCTCTACGGGGCCAGAAACACCACCGTCAACGGCGGCAACAAGATCATTTCCAACACGGCCTTCGGTCTGTATGCCGGGGGGAACTCCCTCGGCACCGTCGTCGAGGGAAATCAGATCTCGGGGAACGGCATCAACATCGACACATCAAGTGCCACCGGCGGTTCGTTCCAGTCGACCTGAGCTCTTGAGCGAGTGTCTTGAGCAAGCGGGCACGAGTGCCGCTCACGAGGTGAGCTGAAGGCCAACCCAAACTGCGGCCAGCGCCACGAGATTGGTGCCGAGTGCGTAGCCTAAAGCCGCAAGCGGCCGGCCTGCCTCCAGCATCTCAAGCGTCTGGAATGCATAGCTGGAAAACGTGGTGAATCCGCCCAAAACTCCCACCATCAGGATCGTCTCGAGCCCGTTGCCCCAACCCCCGCGGCTCCGCACCGCCCCCACAATGGCGCCAAAGGCGCACGACCCGAGGAGATTGGCAGCCAGCGTTCCCCAGGGATAGTCGGCCCCACACAGCCTGCCGACCAAAAGCGTCAGACCAACCCGGCCAAGCGTGCCGACGCCGCCAGCCAAGGCGAGGAGCAGGCTGTGTGTCAGGATGCTCGGGGGTGTCATCGGGGGCCCTCTGTGTGTGCGTTGCCAGATGCGTTGCCAGATGCGTTGCCAGATGCGTTGCCAGATGCGTTGCCAGATGCGTTGCCAGATGCGTTGCCGGGGCGAGTCTGCCGCATCAGCGACTCGGCGTCCAACCGGCCGGCGGAAAAATCGCGCCTAGATCGCTTGATTTTTTCCGCCTTTCATTTTAAAAATGAGTTCTCATGAATTCCTAACAATTCATGACCGGGGCCCTCCGCCCGGCTGGCCGGGGTTTTCACTCCCTTTGCCCTGGAGGACACCGATGAATCGGCACGATGTCTTTTTCGTGATATTTCTGGGGATAGCCGCCGGGGCGATTCTGATAGCGGCCCCGATCTTGGTATCGGCCGCGATTCATCATGGCATCAATGCCCTGTTCCAAGCCAATTTCCAATAACCGCGGGCTGGCTTCCTGCCAGCAACAAGAATCTTACCTCGGGCTTGGCTACACTTTTCGTGGCCGCGTCAGGAGAGAATCCCTTCCCAGCCGGCCATTCCTGCGTGGAGGTGTGCATGGTTGCGGATCTGCCAATGTCTGGACTTTCAGTCTCGCGGGCGATTGAAGCTCAAATCGCAATTGCGAGCAGGCTTTGGAGCGACTTCTGGATCGCTCGAAACGCTGCCTTGCAGGGGCGGAAAGGCCGGCAGACTTCTGCCTTGGCGTGGAGTTGCCTGCTGGGAATCTGCCTCGCAGCCGGCACCGCCGCAGCGCAGAGCGGCGACTCCCAAAACCTGCTGTCCCTAGCAACCCCCGGCACTCCCTTCACGTTCGAGGTGATCGAAAGCCTCGACGCCGCCTACCTCGGCGATACCCCCAGCCACATGGGGCGTGACGGCGGCCTCGCGGTGCGACCCAACGTTTCCCTCGGCGACGCTGTGTACCGCACCACTCGAACCGGGGAACAATCTAATACCGTTCGGGTCGGCACCGTCACGCGGGTGAAGTGGGAGCGTGTGAGCGGTGGTCTGACGGTGGAATTCGATCCCGAACCGCTCCAGCGCATCGCCGTAGGGGATGAGGTCTGGATCGACCTCAATCCAATACCAGCCAGCCAGAACAACCGCTGAACCCGGCCGGCTTGCTCCAGCAGGAGGCGCCTGCGCCGATGCTGCCGCCTGAAGACCACTTCCCGACACCCTATACTGCGATTCGCTGCATCTCGGCCCCGGGTATCGGTGCCCTGAAACCCCCGCTGCAGACCAGACTTCATCTGCTCTTTTTCCGCCCGTGGATGCCCTATGCTGAAATTCAACCATCGGATCCTGTTCGTCGGCTTCGGAGCCGTCGCGCGGTGCACGCTGCCGGTCCTCCTCAATCACATCAAGGTGGCGCCACAGAACATCACAATCCTCGACTTCGAACCGAACGAGACGGCCATCGCCCCCTGGGTTGAACGTGGGGTGACGTTTGTGCGCTGCCAGATCACACCCGACAATCTGGGCGAGGTTCTGGGAAAGCACCTGTCAGCCGGCGACATGCTGATCGATCTGGCCTGGAACATCGACTGCTGCGAGATCGTGGAATGGTGCCATAACCACGGAGTGCTCTACATCAATACGTCGGTGGAATTGTGGGATCCCTACGAACATGCCAAGCATGCCCACCCCACGCACCTGACGCTCTATTGGCGGCACATGAACCTGCGGAAGATGCTTGCCGGCTGGACCACCCCAGGCCCCACTGCGGTGCTCGAACATGGCGCCAATCCGGGCCTGATCAGCCACTTCACCAAGCATGCCCTGCTCGACATCGCCACCCGCTGCCTGCAGGAGAAGAAATTCGTGGGCGAACAGGCCGACCGCATCAAGCAGTTTGCCAAGAGCCGCACCTACAACCACCTTGCACACGAATTGGGCGTGAAGGTGATCCACTGCAGCGAACGCGACACCCAGATCAGCAATCGCCCCAAGGAGGTGGATGAGTTCGTCAACACCTGGAGCGTGGAGGGCTTCCGCGAGGAGGGCACGACCACAGCTGAGCTCGGCTGGGGAACGCACGAAAAGGAGATGCCTGACTACGCCTACCAGCACCCCGATGGTCCCCAGAGCCAGATCTGCCTGGCCCGCATGGGGATGAATACGTTCGTGACCAGCTGGGTTCCCCACTACGATATTGTGGGGATGGTGGTGCGCCACGGCGAGGCCTTCAGCATCACGGAAAAACTCTCCGTGCGCGATGCGCAAGGAACCACGATCTACCGGCCCACGGTGCACTATGCCTACTGCCCGTGTGATGCGGCCATCGCCAGCCTGCACGAATTGCGTGGCTGCGATTACCGGCTGCAGCCGCGCGTTCGAATCATGACCGACGAAATCACCAGCGGCTCCGATATCCTCGGCGCCCTGCTCATGGGGCACCCCCTCACAAGCTGGTGGTGTGGCAGCGACCTTTCCATCGAGGAGGCCCGCCGTCTGGTGCCCCACCAAAACGCCACCACCATGCAGGTGGCGATCTCCGTGGTGGCGGCCTGCATGTGGATGATCGAAAATCCGGCCCGCGGGGTGAACCTCCCCGATGACCTGCCCCACGACTATGTTTTGGGAATAGCAAAGCCCTATTTGGGCAAGTTCATATCGACCAAGTCCGACTGGACACCTCTCAAGCGGTATTCCAACGCCTTCCAGGGCTTCAACCAGCCACAGATCGATCCGGAAGACCCCTGGCAGTTCAAGAATTTCCTTCTTTCCGACGGAGACTGATCCATACCATGACCCCTGCTGCACTGCTCAAGCTGGCCAAGAAGCACGGCACGCCGCTGTTTGTTGTCGACCACTCCGAACTCCGCCGGAACTACGCGATATTCCGCAAGCACTTTCCGCGGGTTCAGGTTTACTACGCCGTGAAGGTCAATAGCGATCCGGCTATTGTCAACACGATCTACAAACTCGGCGGCAGCTTTGATGTGGCGAGCATGCAGGAGTTCCACACCGTCCACCAGTTCATTGCCGATCTGCCCGCCAAGGAGCGGCAGGCCTTCATCTGGGACAGGATCATCTACGCCAACCCGATCAAGCCGATCGAAACCCTCCACGAACTCGACCAGTACAAGCCGCTGGTGACCTACGACAACCACGAGGAGGTCAAGAAGATTGCCAAGCACGCGCCCCATGCAGGGCTGGCGCTGCGGCTGCGGGTGCCCAACACCGGCTCGATGGTGGAACTCTCGAGCAAATTCGGCGCCCTTCCTGGCGAGGCTGTGGAACTGATTCAATATGCCCACGAACACAAACTGGTCGTGGAGGGATTGTCGTTCCACGTGGGCAGCCAGTGCACCAATCCGGAGAACTTCATCCAGGCCCTGCACCTGTGCGCTGGAGTGTTTGCCGAGGCTCATTCACGCGGATTCGAACTGAAATTGCTCGACATCGGCGGCGGATTTCCTGCGGCGTACGATGACAGCGTTCCCGCGTTCAGCTCGCTGGCCAAGAAGATCAACCACGAGCTCAACCGGCTGTTTCCGCCACACATCGAGATTCTGGCCGAACCGGGTCGGTTTCTCGTGGCCTCGGCCGGCTCCGCGGTCTCGAAAATCATCGGCAAGGCGTTTCGCAACGACAAGCTCTGCTATTACGTCAATGACGGTGTCTACCACACCTACTCCGGTGTGATTTTCGATCACTGCACCTACCACATGAAGAGCTTCAAGAAGGGGCAATCCCAGATCTGCGCGGTCTTCGGCCCGACCTGCGATGCTCTCGACACAATCAGTCTTGCGGAGCAGTTGCCGGAACTGGAAATCGGCGACTACCTCTACAGCGATAATATCGGCGCCTATTCCGCCGCCAGCAGCACGCATTTCAACGGGTTTCCGCCCGCGACCGTCGTGCATGTCAATGAAATTCCGGCGGCACGCACCCGCGCGAAGTGAGCGACGGCGAACCATGTTTGAGCACACCTCCAAACCCCTGCTGCCGCGGCATATTTTTCTGGTACGGGTGCTGGTGTTTGTGGCAGCGGCGCTGGCGTTGGTGGGCATAGCGCTTGGCGTGGGAGTCGTCGGCTACCACTACCTTGGCGATCTGCCCTGGATCGACGCCCTGCTCAATGCTTCGATGATCCTCGGCGGCATGGGGCCGGTCGATCTGATCAACAGTTCGTCCGGCAAACTGTTTGCCTCGTTCTACGCCCTCTTCTCCGGGCTGTTGTTCATCGGCGTCGCCTCGCTCCTGATCGCCCCCTTCGTGCACCGCGTCATGCACAGGATGCATCTGGATGATGAGTGACACACGCCTGGTGAGCCCCGCCCGAGCTCAGCCCCGCCGCACCGCCTCGATGATGTGGTAGGTCTTCACGATTTCCTGGGCAACGTCGTCCCATTCGGCGGGAAGATTCTCCACATACCAGCTGGGATGCTTGGTGACGACTAGCAGCGTCCCCCCCGGGGCGAGCGCCCGGTGGGCGGCGGAGACAAAGAGCTGTGCGATCCTGAAATCGGCATAGTAGGGAGGGTTGGCCAGCGCCAGATCATAGGCCCCCTCCTCCGGAACTGCCCCGTGGGCCTCAAGCTTCACGGAAAGATTTGGCAGCTTGTTGTATTCCGCTCCCTGGCGGGTGCATTCCACGGCCCGCGCTGCGCTATCGAAGGCGAACACCTCCACCGCCTCGTCGCGTGCGGCGATCCCCAAGCCTACGCTGCCAGACCCGCAGCCAATATCGATCACGCGGGTGCCAGGGGCCACGTCGACGGCATTGAGCAGGTGTCGTGCCCCCGGATCGATTCGCCGGTGGGCAAATACGCCCGGTCTGGTGAAGGAAGTCAGCAGGCGTTCCCGGTCGCGATACACGACTTCACAGGAAAAATCGCGCAGCCGCGCCGACTCACGCGTTTTCTCGATGATGTAGGCCACCGTTTCCTCACCCGGCCGCACGCGGACCGTCTCGCCCGTTTCGGCGAGTTGCTGGTGGAGCCAGCGGTCGCGGGGATTGTCGACAGCTGCCACCAGCCGTCCCCCCAGCACCAGTTGGTGGTAGGCCGCCTGCAGGATTTCGCGCGAAAGTTCCGCCTCGCCACCGCTGGCCAAAGGCACCACCGCCAGATCGTAGGGGCCCGACGGCATGTCGGCCGCACAGACGAGCCTCGGCAGGCCCGGACCCTGACCTCCCACGAGATCGCTGGCAAGATCGTGGAGAAACAGATCGAGAAACCAGGCCGTCACCTCCGCCTCCGGGCGGTCTGCCGCGAGGCAGCGGGCCGCCTGCGCCCGGCCGACCGTGGTGGCGATGATCCGCTCCCCCGGCAGGGAGCGTGCCACCTCGAGCGCATGGGCCTCGGCCGGCCGCGGGGGGAGTTCGCGCCGCCCCGATTCTTCTTCGATATGTTCTTCCATGCCACCATTAGACGCTGTGGCAATTCCAGATCAACGCGCGGCGGTCAGACGCTACTCCGGACGCCTCGGCCGGTCGGGCCGAGGGCCCCCTTCACCACCGGGTCCACCGCCGGGGCCGCCCGGTCCGCCACCGGGCCCACCCCGACCGCCGCCACCAGGGCCGCCCCGCCGGCGTGCCATCTCCTCTGCCAGCTTGGTCAATTCCGACCTGTCGAGCTTGCCGTCGCCGTCGGCATCGAACTGCATTGCCCGCTCGATGAAGCCCTCAGGCCCACCCGGCCCGCCCCCTCCGGGAGGTCCGCCGCCAGGCCCACGGCCCCCTTCACCCCGGCCAAATTCAGCACCCCGATCGGGAGGTCCACCCGGCCCGCCGCCGGGCCCGCGTCCCTCGCCTCGCGGCGGCGGTCCGCCAAATTCGCCACCCCGGCCACCAGGACCACCGGGAGGGGGACCACCGGGAGGTCCGCCCCGGCCCTCCGGGCCCCCTTCAGGCCGATGTTCGCCAGGAGGCCCAAACCCCTCCGGCGGATGCGGCGGGTGAAACTCCTCCTCACCGATCTGGCCGTCGCCGTCGCTGTCGAGCGTCAGCAGTGCCGTCGCGGCATTTCGAATCTCCTCCCGGTCGAGCCGGTGATCGCCGTTGGCATCGAGCGCGTCGCGCAGCCGATCGCGGGGAGGCGGTCCGCCCGGGCCCCCGCCAAAGCCGCCCGGAGGGGGGCCCTGTCGATCGGGTGGCTGGGCCAGTGCCAAGGCTGCCACCACCGCCGCCGTGGAGGCGAGCGCCACAGAGCCAATCATCCAGGAATTCTGTTTCATCTGTCTCTCCTCGAAAAAAACGAACGGTTTGTCGATGCCTGCCACGTGTTCTCACTTCCCCCCAGTACCAGCCGCCACGCAATACAAAAACTCACCAGAGCGGATGAACATCTCACCATTGCTCACCGCGGGAGTGCCACTGGAATCACTCTCATCCCCCTCAAATCGGTTTTGCCTGAGGATCTCATAGCGCGGTGCCGCCGGCAGCACGAGCGTGCCGTTCCAGCGGGTCACCACCAGCAACCGACCATCGACCAGGATCGGCGAGGCATAGACCGGCCTGCCACCGGATGTGATCTCCGCCACACGCTGGCGGTAGACCTCTGCGCCTGTGGCTGCCGAACTGCAAAAAGCCTGCCCACGATCATCGATCCAGTACAGGTGGCCCTCGTGCAACAGAGGCGTGGCCACATAGCTGGTCACGCGGCTCGTCCAGAGCACGTGCGACTTCGTCACATCCCCCCGCCCGCCCGCCTTCAGGGCCACCGAGCCACCGCCACGCCCGCCGAAGGCGTAGATCGTCTCGCCATCCACAATCACGCTCGGCGAGACGTTGCCAGTCAGAGCTGTGGTGGCATGCCAGAGCAGCTTCCCCGTGGCAGGATCGAGGCCCCAGACCTCCTCAGGCAGGGCGATCACCAATTCCTGTTTCCCAGCGGCGAGCGTGACGATTCCGGGCGTGCCATAGGCCAGTTCCAGTCCCGCTCCCTCCGCCTTCCAAACCTCGCGGCCGGTCTGTTTATCAAGCGCCCGGATCGACTGGCTCTCTTCCGAGGCGTTGCAGATCACCAGATCACCATGGAGGATCAGACTTGCCGCAGAGCCCCAGTGACGGTTGCTCGATTCCTTCCCGACACCGGTCCGCCACAGCTCCTTCCCCTCCATGTCGAAGGCGAACACGCCGCTCTTTCCAAAAAAAGCAAATACCTTCTCGCCATCGGTGACCGGCGTGTTGCTGGCATAGCCATGCTCGGTGAGGTAGCCCTGATAGGAATCCTCCGGGCCTTCCAGGGCGATCTGCTTCTGCCAGCGGATGTTCCCCTTGGCCCGCTCGATGCAGAGCAGGTGCCGCACCAGTTGGCCGGGGGTTCCGTTTCCCGCCACTCCTGAATAGCTCGTCACAAAGACATGCTTGCCATGCACGATCGGACTCGATGAGCCGGGGCCCGGCAGCGGCGTCTTCCAACGCAGGTTTTCTGTCTGGCTCCACGCCAATGGCACCACGGAGCCGGCGATGCCGCGGGCCCCGGGACCGCGGAACTGCGGCCAGTCTTCCGCCCGGCAGAGGCCCGACAACGCCACACCCGCCAGCACCGCGATGCAACTCGCGGTGCACACTCGCCGAACGGCCACCCGCGAGATTCGCTTCAAATCCATGGCATTCAATACTCCTGAGGGCTTTCGCACCCTGACCATCCGTTCGCCAGTCGGCATCACGCCCGCGGCAACGTCCGTGCGGCTGAGGGCTTGAACGGCCAAGGGCCTCAGAAGTCGCGGGGCATCTTCCGCCCCCGTCCGGCCCCGGGCTCCTGGAGACCGTTCCCGCACGGCCAATCACTCCAAATACTGATTCGACCAGGTGCTGAAGAGATCCCCGCGGCGCACCCGTTCATTATCCTCCCGCATCACCTCCGGGGTTCTGCGGATCACGCGGGTGGTGGACCGCCGGCGGACGTGGGTGCGCGTATGGGCAACAGCAGCAGGGCCCGTATTCCGCGGCGGGATCGCCCGCGGAGAGGTTTGCACAGCCCGCGGATCACCGGCCCACGCACAAGAGCCCAGCAGCGCCAACAGCAGGAATGCTCGTAGGAGTGCCATGCGGAGCCTCATTTGGAAGGCGTGGACACCGGCTTCGAGTCGGGCAGCGGCGCCAGCGTGAGCGGATCGCGCAGCGGCAGATGCTTCACCTTCCCACCGAAAAAGTCGTTCATGCTGGCCCGTTTGCCAAGATCCCCGGGGGCGATCTGCTCCCAGTCGCCTACCACGAGGATCGCCATCTTCTCCGGGTCGAGATGTTTCTGCGCCACACGTCGCAAATCCTCGCGGGTGGCTCCCCGCACCTTGTCGCGAAACGTCTGCCAGAAGTTTGCCGGCCGCTTCGTCCATTCATCGTTGACAAACACCCTGAGCATCGCCGGCTTGCTCTCAAACTGCCGTGGAAAGGTTTCGATGGCGCTCTGCTTGGCCGTTTCCAGTTCCTCCTCGGTGACCAGTTCCTCGCGCACGCCCCGAATCTGATCGAGCACGATCTTCGTGGCCAGCGCCACGGTGGGATTTTTGCTCTCAAATCCCGCCCGAAAATCGCCCGGATAGCTCACCCGCGGCTGCAGTGACGAGCGGGCCGAATAGGCCAGACCTTCGTTACTGCGCACCTGACGCATGATGCGGCTGGTAAAGCCGCCGGAGCCGAGGATGTCGTTAAGCAAAAGCAGCGGAATGGCATCGGGATCATCGCGCTGAATCGCCCGCAGCCCCATCACCACCTTCCCCTGCGGAATCTCCTTGGGCACATGATAGAGCCCCGGCGCCAGCACTGCCGTCGGCACCGCTGGATCGGACACCGCTGCCCCCCGCTGCCAGCCGGCAAACACCTTGGCCAGCTTGGCGAGCATCTCGGGTTCCTCGAAATCGCCCGACACGGCCACGATCATGTTGCCGGGGTGGTAGATCTGCTTGTGCATCCCGGCGAGTTTGGCAGGCGTGATGGCCGCCACTGATGTGTCGGTCGGCTCGCGCGACTCGAAATGATCGGTGCCGTAGACGAGCCGTTTCCATTCCCGCGAGAGGATCGACGAGGCGTCGTCGTTGCGCTGCTTGAGCGCCTCGATCAACCGGGCCCGGTTTGTCTCCAGCCGGGAAGCATCGAAGGCTGGCGTGCGGAGCATGTCGACAAACAGTCCGAGGCTCTCTTCGAAATTACTCTTCAGGCAGTTCATGCTGGCTGTGGTGAAGGTCTCGTTGGCGCTGACGCCCACCTCCGTCGCCAGGAAATCGAGCGCTTCATCGAATTCCGCCGCCGGCATCTTGGCCGTGCCCCCCTCGCGAACCATCCGGGCGGTCATTCCCGCCAGCCCCGGAATCTCGGTGGGGTCGAGCGAGGCGCCCCCCTTGAATGTGATCGAAACAGTGATCAGGGGAAATTCATGCGACGGGGCGAGAAACACCACCGTGCCGTCGGGCAGCACGCGGCGAAACGCCGCCGCCTCCGGCGGCGTGAACTCAAGCGGCGCAAAGGCGATCTCTTCCGGCCGGGCCGGGATCGGGCTCTCGGCAGGCGCCGCCAACGCGCCGCTGTGCCTGCCCACGCCCGCCAAGGCACACACCCCGAACACCACCCACACCGCATTCACAAACAGTTTCATGGTCTGCCTGGATTCCTGATGAGCAAAAACCGGACACAGATTCGGGGGGAAAAACACCGCGAGACAATAGACCAGCAACTCACTTTTCCGCCTGGCGCTTGAATACGGCCACGCTGCGGTTGGTGGGTGCGAAATACTTTTTGGCGACCCGCTGGATGTCGGCGGCGGTCACCGCCTCATACTTCTTCGGACCGTCGTTGATCTCCCGCCAATCGAGGAGGGCCTCGGCAAACGCAAGTTGCACCAGGAGCGACATGTTATTTTCCAGCCGCCGATAGTTACCCGCCGCCACCCTGTTTTTCACCTTCCGCAGTTCGCGATCCGGAATCTCCTCCTCCTGGAGTTTCTTCAGCTCCTCATACCAGGCCTGCTCCAGGGCCTCAGGCGCCGCAGTGCCGCGGGTTTCCGCTTCGAAGGAAAACAGACCGGCATACTTCCGGGTGTCGCTTTCGGTGCGGGCGGTGGAGGCGATCCCCCGCCCCTCGACCAGCCCCCGATAGAGCCGACCGGTGCGATCGTTGAGGATTTCGGCCAGCATGTCGAGCGGATAGCTGTCGACGTGGCCACCCGGCACGGTGTGATAGCGAATATCAATGGCCGGGGGAAAGTCGCCGCTGGCGTTCATCCGCTGCTCGGCAAGCTGCTCCACCTCGAGCGTCACGACGGCCGGCGGGGCCTTTTTGCCCGGCTCGAGCCGGGAGAAATATTTGGTGATGAAGGCCTTCGCCTTGGCAGGGTCGAAATCGCCCACCACGATCCCCACCAGATTGCCGGGGCGATAGTAGGTGTTCCAGTATTCCTGGGCCTGCTCGAAGGTGTAGCTGTTGAGGTCGCTCGGCCAGCCGATCACCGGCCAGGAATAGCCGGAGGAGGCCCAGAACATCGCATCGAACTGCTCCTGAAACCGGCCCGTGGGCGTGCTGTCGGTGCGCAGCCGGCGTTCCTCATGCACCACATCGCGCTCGGAATAGAACTCGCGGAACACGCTGTCGTGCAGGCGGTCGCTCTCCATCCATGACCACAGTTCCAGCTTGTTGGCCGGAATCGTGATGAAGTAGCAGGTGAGATCATTGCTGGTGAAGGCGTTCATGCCGCTGCCACCCGCCTTGGTATAGACCTGATCGAATTCATCCTTGACGATCGTGGCAGCCGCAGCCTGCTGCTTTTCGATGTCGGCCAAGCGCTGCTGCAGAGCCGCCCCCTTCTCCTTGGCGCCGGGCGCGGCGGGGTCGAGGGCCGCCATCTCCTGCCTCACACCGGCAATCGCCTCGGCGCCACTGCGCCCCTGCTGGGCACGCATCAGCGTGTCGAGCTTGGCCCGCAGCAGGCGGAGTTCCTGCGTGTCGTTCGCGGGATCCCAGGGGTCGGCGATTTCACCGCGCAGATAGCGCTCGTATTGTTGCGACCAGACGATCCGGTTGATTTCATCGCGCACCTGCTTTTGTTCAGACCGATACTGCGCGTCGCGGGCGGCATCGCGGGTGCCGATCGTGCCGGTGCCCTTGAACATCATGTGTTCGAAGAAATGGCTGATGCCGGTGATTCCGGGGCGTTCGTCGACGCTCCCCACCTTGGCCACCCAGCCGGCGCTGACGACATTCGGCTGATCGGTACGGGGCACCAGCAAAAACTGCATGCCGTTGGGAAGCGTGAATTCCTCCACTGCCACCTGCTGCGCCATTCCTGCCGTGCCGAGAGCCAACAGACAGCCACCGGCGACTGCCGACCAGATCATCGAGCGAGCAATCTGGCGACGGCCAACCGAGTGAAATCGGAGAAACGCGAGCCGACAAACGGAGGTCAACATGCAGGCATCCCGCGGAGGAAGAAGGAGAAGAGGGCTAGCGCGATGATAGCCGAAGCAGGGCCGGTTTGGGAACGACAGATTGCCCGTTATCCTGCCGCCAATCCCCACTGCACCAGCGTCAGCACGATCTCGAACACGATCAGGCCCACGATCGCCCATTCCACGCGCAAAGCCCGCCGGTTCTGCAGCAGGTCGAGGGCCGTTTGGGCGGTGCGGGAGATGAGTGCCAGCTTCCCGTGGAGTGCCGCAAACCGCTCACGAATTTCAAATTCGTCGCGGAGCCGCGCCCACAGCCGCTACAGCTCCGGATGATCCC
>Ga0114967_10003348_pt1 | contig 13193 bp, 11 predicted proteins | sample M_130628_MF_Meta_FD_92639 | JGI IMG/M metagenome (GOLD analysis project Ga0114967, IMG submission 92639) | Freshwater microbial communities from Lake Montjoie, Canada to study carbon cycling - M_130628_MF_MetaG | ecosystem: Environmental > Aquatic > Freshwater > Lake | place: Lake Montjoie... | reverse complement strand
TCGTCGATCCCAGCACGGACCGCTTCTTCGACCACATATTGAATGGCCGGCTTATCGACCAGAGGCAGCATTTCCTTTGGCTGCGCTTTCGTCGCCGGAAGGAAGCGAGTTCCAAGACCTGCGGCGGGGATAACGGCTTTTGTAACTCGGGACACGACCACTCCTCGTCCGACCGGGACCTGCTTGGACGTGACGCCATCGTAGAAGCCCAGAGCCTGCGGCTGATGCGGAGCCCCCATTGCGTCTCTAAGCCCTCTCGATGGGCTCGCTATGCTGGCACTCTCAACCAGCGAGTGCTAGCGACTGGTCCCCCTCGTCCTTCCTCGGCCCGGCCGGAGACTCCTCATGCCCACCTATGACTACCAATGCAAAGACTGCGGCCACGCGTTCGAGGCCCAGCAGGCATTTACCGACGACGCCCTCACTGAGTGCCCTTCTTGTGGCGGCGCATTGAAGAAAAAGTTTGGATCGGTTGGCATCGCTTTCAAAGGCAGCGGTTTCTACAAGAACGATGCCCGAGGATCATCAAGTTCCTCGACCCCATCGACAGCGCCCAGTTCCACCCCGACCTCCACCGGCGCCGATTCGTCGAAGAGTTCCGATTCGAGTTCCAGCTCCAGTTCCACGAGCAGTTCCTCCAGTTCTTCAGACTCTGGTTCGACCTCAACGCCCAGCGCGTCGTAAACGAGAGGGTCTCTCGGACCTTCTCACAGGCCACTGAGTTCTCTAGCGTCACCGCATTCCCCCACCGGCCGCGCCGTTTGTGGAGTCGCAATGCGTCATTCAGACACCGAAGATCCGCGTTGGGGGAAGGTTCGCCGTGCCCTTCAACGCACCCGCACGCGTTGGCTGGTTACAACATGCGTTGCGCTTCTTTCGTTGTGGTGGACCATGACAACGGTGCAGACTGCCGACCGCGATTCCTCAGCATGGGGTCAACAAAAAACCGTTCCCGTCGCCGCGAACGATCTCGAACCAGGGCACATCATCACGAACGACGACATCAACTTCACGAAGCGCCCGATAACGTTGCTTCCCAGCGATGTCGCCGACACTCCAGTCGGACGAACGGTCATACGTTCGATCGCACATGACGAAATTGTCATTGAACGCCGTCTCGCTGGCGGAGGCTTGTCTGGCCCATCGGCCCTGCTGCAGGAAAATTCGGTCGCGTTCGCGATTCCCATTGATGCAGGCACCCCAGTCGTAAAACTCGGTGACCACGTCACTCTTTTCGCTCCCTCAGACGTCACAACGACCGCAACACGCGGAGCCGGACCTTCTGCACGCATCGCTGATCAAGCTGTTGTTGTCGCAGTCAACGAAAAGTCCCTCATGGTCGGGGTTAATCCTCGAGATGCTTTAAGTGTCGCCCGGGCCCTTCTCAGTGTCAGTGTGCTCGTCGCACTTACGAACTAACGCTTCATTCACCTTTCGCTTCGAGCGGAGTAACGTCGGAATGTGTCTCATGCAAAGACGTTCCGACCAGAGCGACGTGTACGTCATCTCCTCAGCGCATTATTAATTTCCCTTCTCGCTATTGGCGTCTTTCACACATTTATTGGAACACCACGTGCAAATGCTGTGACCACCGAGCTCGCCGCATCAACGCAATTGACGCCCGAAGAACAATCCGCAGCAAAGAATCAAATGAGCACATGGAAAGCCATAGTTCTCGGCGCGGTTGAGGGCGTCACCGAATATCTGCCCATCAGCTCCACTGGCCACTTGGTTGTTACACAGCGGATCCTCGGCATTGGCGATACCGACGCAACAAAAGATGCTGCCGATAGCTATGCCATTGCTATTCAATTCGGAGCGATTCTTGCAGTCCTTGTTCTTTACCGAAAGCGCATTGAATCAATCATCCGCGGCCTCTTCGGTCGCGATACCGACGGCCGCAATCTCCTTATCTCGCTCGTGATTGCGTTTATCCCTGCGGTGATTATCGGTGTTGCGATTGAGAAGCCCATTAAAAGTCATCTGCTCAATGTGGGCCCAGTGGTTGGAGCGTGGATTGTCGGTGGCCTGCTCATTCTGTTCCTCGCACCCAAGATCAAGGCCGACCGACCAGGCCTGTCGATTACCCACATACGACCCACGCAGGCGCTCATCATCGGCTGTGCGCAAGTGCTCGCCATGTGGCCAGGTACGAGTCGTAGCCTTGTCACAATTCTTGCTGCCCTAGCGGTTGGCACCACTCTCGCCGCAGCGGTTGAGTTCAGTTTTCTCCTAGGCCTCATGACTCTCGGTGCAGCCACTCTTTATGAGACGGCCAAGAACGGTTCGACCGTCGTCGACGCATATGGCTGGTTCAATCCACTTGTCGGCTTGGTGTTCGCATTCATATTCGCTGCACTTGCGGTGAAGTGGATGGTTTCGTGGCTGCAAACGCGCAGTTTGGCTGTCTTCGGCTGGGAGCGCCTCGTTGTTGCTGCTGCCAGCATCGGCCTGCTGTTCGCCGGAACGATCTAACGCTTCGGCTCAGGACCCACCGAGCGAGAGATCGGCAATCACGATTGTCGGACAACCGGTTCCACCGGGAAGCCATTCCACGTCATCGCCAATGGCAACAATGTCGAGCAGCATCCGCTGCAATGTTGAAGCAATGGTGACTTCGCGAACCGGCTCTGCCAATTGACCGTTGCGGACCATAAGCCCTTCGATGCCGACAGAAATATCGCCGCTCACGAGGTTCACGCCCGAATGCAACCCTGTCATCGATTGCAAATAAACGCCTGTGTCGATGTCGGCGAGCAACGAATCAAACGAACCTGCACCCGGCGCTACCGCCAACGCTTGGCAGCCGACAGTAGGCGTCGACGACACGCCCCGGACCGCTGAACCCGTACTTGGTCGCCCAGCACGCCGACCCGAAGCGCTGTCATAGAGAAATCCCTGAAGAACGCCATCGACAACAAGTTGATTTCGGCGACAGGCCAGACCCTCGCCATCGAACATGTCGGCGGCGTACGAACGATGATCGGTTGGATCGTCGACAAGCGTGAGCTTCGGCGAGGCGATGGCTTCGCCGACACGATCGCCGAATGGCGAGCGGCCCTTCAGCACGCGTTCACCCGTGAGCGTGGAACCAAGAAGGCTCGCAATCGTCGCGGCCATTCGCGGTTCAAGAATGATCGTCACTCGCTGCGATGGAACCGGCTTTGCTCCGAACAGTCTTGTGGCCCGCAATACTGCATCATCGGCAGCTTCGGCGAGGTCGAGGTCCTCAGGCCGGAAACCAACAGTTGACCCTCCGCCGGTATAGGTCTCGTCGCCATCTTCGGCGAGCGCCAATGCGCTCATCGAGCACCACGCCCCTCTTCCGGCACCAGCAATACCTGTGCTTGTTGCTACGGCAAAGCGCGATGAGGAATCAGAAAAGGTTGCGACGCGAACGCCGGTGATTCTTGAGTCACCAGCGCGAACCAAACGTTCGAGCTCAAGCGCGAGATCAATTTTTTGCGACGGAGGCATCGAAGCCACCGATGGATCGAACGCATCGAACGGCACCGGGGCGATTCCGTCGGGTTCGGCGAGACCAACCCATTCGTCGGGTTCGGCGAACGATGCGTTGTCTCGAGCGTCAGTCAACGCGTCTGCGATGGCATCGGCCTCGAGAGTTCCGGCCCACGCGAATCCCTGTCGGTGGTCGCTCACAATCCGAATGCCAATGCCCGCACTTACTGCAGATGTGAATGACTCAACCTCACCACCATGAGCGCGCACTGTTGTGTAGGAAGATCGCGCCACGAATGCTTCGACTTGCTCGCCGGTCTTGGCTTTCGCAGCCACCGACTGAGCGAGTGCAAGGAGATCGGCAGATTCCTGATCGGGTGGTTCGAAACTCACGAGCCGGAAACAGTGAGGTCGGCAACCACGAGCGACACGCCTGTGGCGTTCATCGGCAAGAACTGGAGATCGTTACCAACGGCTTGAACGTCACGAAGCATCTTCTGCAAAGTTGAGGCAATTGTGAATTCTCTGACCGGTTCTGCCAGTTCGCCATTGCGGATACGTAGACCTTCGGCGCCGGTAGAAAAGTCGCCGCTCACTGGGTTCACGCCCGAATGAAGACCCGAAACTTCCTGTACCAAAACACCATCGTTAATCCCGGCGATAAGCGCTGCCGGATCAGAAATGCCTGGAACCAGCGAAACCGATAAGCACCCGACAGATGGAGTGCTTTTAAATCCGCGAACAGCGTTTCCGGTGCTTACCGTTCCGGTACGCCGAGCCGAATAGGCGTTGTGTACGAATTTCTGCAGAACACCGTTTTCGATCAGCACATTACGGCGAGCGGCGAGGCCTTCACCGTCGGCATCGGTCGCAGTAAACGACCGAACATCAGTGGGATCGTCAATGAGCGTCAAGAGAGAAGAACCAACGGACTCGCCCAATCGGTCGGCGAACAATGAACGACCCTTCAGTACCGATTCCCCATCGAGGGTGTATCCAAGAATCCCGAGAAACTGCGCCGTGACCCATGGATCGAGAACAACTGTGAGCCGGCCGCTGGGAGGTTGCACGGCGCCAAGCATGCGGGTCGCTCGTTCAGCAGCTTCGATTGCCGCCGTCGATGGCGTGAGATCGGACGGTTCGCGGCCGACCGAAAAACCAAATCCGGTTTGCGTTTCGTCGCCTTCGGCCGCCATGGCGTAGGTCGCCAAAAAGCAACTGGTTTCGCTACCGGACGTGCGAATGCCGGTGCTTGAAGCAATTGCCGCTTCAGAAATTGAGTCGGCGTATTCGGCTGACTCGATTCCCGAAATGCGGGGATCGGCGGCCATCACCACTCGTTCGAGTTCAATTGCCAACGCGATCTTGTCGGCTGTAGCAAACGACACCATTGCATCGCGATGCAGATCAAGAACGGAAATTTCGACGCCGTCAGGTTCGGCGAGACCAGCGAATTCATCGAACGTTGCGAAGCTCACATTGTCGCGAGCATCGGCCAAGGTTTCTGCAATGGCGGATTCATCAAGACTTCCGGCATAGGCAAAGCCCTGACGACCATCGACAACGATGCGGATACCCACACCCTGCGACTGCGCAGATGAAAGCGATTCGACATCGCCCCCAAAGACTCTGATTTCTGTCTCGGTACCGCGGACCACGACCGCTTCGATCTGTTCCCCAGGTTTTGCCATTGCCACAACTCGGTCGGCAATCGCCAGAAGTTCGTCGCTCATGCGGCGGTGCCACCAATGGTGAGTGAAGACACGCGAAGTGTGGGAACGCCGTCGCCGACGGGAACGCCCTGCCCGTCTTTGCCGCAGGTCCCTGGTGGACCCATTGCGAAGTCATTACCCAGCGCATCAATACGTTGCAGAACCTCAGGGCCATTGCCGATGAGGTTTCCTTCGCGCAACGGTTCTGTGATCTTTCCGTCTTCAATGAGATAGGCCTCGGTCATGCCGAACACAAAATCGCCGGTAGCGGTATTGACCTGTCCGCCACCGAGATGCTTTACGTACACGCCCTTAGGCGTCGAAGCGATGATCGATTCCGGATCTTCTTCGCCGGCAAGGAGATAGGTGTTCGTCATGCGAACCATCGGTAGGTTTTGATAACTCTGTCGACGGCCATTGCCTGAACTACGGCGACCTTCTTTTCGAGCGCGGAGGTGATCCCACATGTAGTCAGTGAGCACTCCGTCTTCGATGAGCACGTTGCGTTGCGCGGGATTGCCTTCATCGTCGACCGCGATATTTCCCCACTCGCGTTTCATCGTTCCGTCGTCGACCACAGTGACGCCTCTAGACGCAACTTGTTGCCCAACCCGCCCGCGAAAGACTGATGCACCTTTGGCGACGAGATCGGCTTCGAGCCCGTGCCCGCAGGCCTCATGGAATAACACGCCTCCGCCGCCACTACCGATGACAACGGGCATCTGACCGCTTGGAGCAGGACGAGCTGCCAATTTTGTTAGCGCTCGATCGGCAGCATTGCGCGCCAATTGGTCGACGTCGTACATATCAAACAATTCGAAGCCAATTGTGTGACCCACGCTTTCGCGACCGGTTTGCATCCCTGCATCACCAGTTGCGACGCAACTCACCGCAAAGAAGGTACGAACAGTGTCGTCTTCGACGAACAACCCGTCGGAGTTGGCAACCAAAATGTGACGCCGGTTGTCGCTGTAGATCACCGAGACCTGAGAGATAGCACCACCCACCGCACGAGCGGCATCATTCGCTCGGCCAAGAAGTTCGACTTTGCGCGCTTTGGCAACGTCTCCGGGATAGGTCTCGATGTCATAACCGCGTGACGCTGATCGACGGTCAAGCGCAATGACATTCGTGCCACCACCGCCACCACGAGCAGCTGCTGCAGCAGCCTCGGCAGCGGCGATGAGTCCCGCTTCGGTGAGATCTGCGGTGTGGGCAAATCCAGTGGTGTCACCAACCACGACTCTGATGCCCGCGCCGCGATCACGACCTGACGTGAGTTCCTCGACACGGCCGTCGTCGAGAACTGCAGACGCGTTACGCCGATCTTCCGCGAACACCTCGGCAAATTCGCCACCAGTGCGCATTGCCACACCGAGAACTTCTTCGAGAACTGATTGTTCAATCATCTGCATTGACTCCAAGTGTGTGCTGCGGGATCGTGCTGCGCTAAGCGGCGTATCGTACCGGCGATATCGCTTTGTGGAGCCATGATCGCGACGATCCCGATCCACTCCGTGGCCGTTCGTAGACTCACAAGGTGAGCGATCCCCACCGACCGACCATCTCCGGTCATCTCGACGGCGATGGAGAAGAACCGGGGCTTGCCGAAATTGCGTCTGTTTCCGTCGAGGGCCTGATCGACGCGGTCGAAACCGCCGGGACCGGGCGAGAACGCCGCCACCGATGGGCCCTCCCCCTTCGCATCGCAGTCAGTCTCCTCATGCTCGGAGTGTTGTGGTGGAAATTCCCAGAAATCGACTGGGGAGATCTGATCCCCTCATGGAGTAGCGACACAATCCTCTGGCTTCTCGCAGCTACCGCGATGACATTCCTCGCCATTGTCCTCTCCGCTATTCGATGGCAAGCAGTTCTGCGCGCGCTCGGCCTTCGCGAACGACTTCGAATATTGATTCCGCTGTATTTCGCCGGACAATTTGTTTCGAACGTCCTACCCACCACAATCGGTGGCGATGTCCTACGAGTCTCAAGACTTTCTAAAGCAAACGGAGAGCCTGAAACCACGTTTGCATCGGTGGCTCTTGAGCGGCTTACGGGCTGGCTGGTCCTGCCGCTCATCACGCTCTTTGGACTGGCGATTAATCCAGGGCTTCGACAACTCGGTCGCGCGACATTGCTTGCTCTCGCTGTCGCTGTTGTCACGCTTACCGCTCTCATCGTTGTGCTTCTCGCAGCGAACCATCCGAGACTCGGTGGAAGATTTGCTTCGACCGAAGGGTGGCGCCGATTCGTCAACTCGATCCACCGCAGCGTCACCGAACTGCGCCGTCAACCAACCGCTGCGCTCGCGATCCTCGTCGCCGGTCTCATCTACCAAATCACGTTATGCCTCGCCGCTCTCATGGTTGCAGCTGCCTTAGGTTTCAGCTGGCTTGGCCTCACCGCACTCCTTGCGTTCTATCCAGCCGTTCTCGTCCTCCAAGTCCTCCCAATCGGCATCGCCGGTTTGGGAGTCAGGGAAAGTGCCTTTGTCCTCTTTCTTGTTCCCCTCGGCGTGCCGGCAGAGAAAGCAGTCGCTCTCGGCCTCGTGCTGTACGTCATCAATGTCCTGGCCAGCCTCGTTGGGGCACCGGTATTTGCCATGGGTGGCCGGCAGTCGACGGTTGCCGTCTGACTACTTGCGTTCACCACCGAATCAGCACTTTGCGAGTAGGGGCACTCGCCTCCGGGGCGGTAGCGTTCTTGCATGGTCGCCGAACCCGACGACCCCTCCCCCGTCTCCCGTCGCAGCGTTGCGAAAGCGCCGCCGACAAGGACTCCGCCCATGATCATCGAGACGATTGAGTCCCCCGCCGACCTCAAGGCCCTCACGCCCGAGCAACTGAGCGTGCTCGCTTCAGAGATGCGTGAACTCATCGTCGGTTCAGTGACCACTCACGGCGGCCATCTGGGCTCAAACCTCGGTGTGGTCGAACTCACCCTCGCTCTCCACCGCGTATTCGACTCGCCCGAGGACATCATTCTCTGGGATACCGGCCACCAGACCTATCCCCACAAAATGCTTACCGGTCGCGCCAAGGGCTTTGCCAACCTCCGCCAGGCACAAGGACTCTCGGGCTACCCATCGCGCGAAGAATCTGAACATGACTGGATCGAAAACAGTCACGCGTCAACCGTTCTTAGTTGGGCCTATGGCTTGTCGGTTGCCGAAGCAGCGAAAGGCGACAGCGCTCGCCGAATCGTTGCGGTAATCGGCGACGGATCGATGACCGGCGGCATGGCCTTCGAGGGTCTCAACAACTTGGGACATTCCGGACGCGACTGCATCATCATTCTCAATGACAATGGCCGTTCCTACGCTCCAACTGTCTCAAGGCTGGGCGACAGCCTCGTGAAGATTCGAAACAACCCGGTGTACATGCGCCGACAAGCAAAACTTGAAAAGTTGTTGGCTGATCTACCCGTCGTCGGCAACATTGCGAAAACAGGACTCGATGCGACCAAGGCCGCCATTCGTGAAGCATTCGAACCGACCGCGTTCTTCGAAGCACTCGGCGTTCGCTATTCGGGTCCCTTCGACGGTCACGACATCGGCGCTCTCGAAGGAGCACTCCGCAATGCCGCAGCTATGCCCGGGGGCCCCCAGGTCATTCATGTGCTCACACAGAAAGGCCGGGGCTACGGCCCCGCCGAGAATGACCCCATTAAGCGTTTGCATGACACTTCTGAATCAAAGCCAGGGAGTTTTACGGCCGCATTCACCGAAGCCCTCGTAAAAGAGGGCGAAGCTCGACCAGAGCTTGTCGCTATTACGGCAGCAATGCCCGACTCGACTGGCCTCCTTGCTTTTGCCGAACGATTCCCGGGCCGCATGTTCGATGTCGGAATCGCCGAACAACACGCAGTTACCGCAGCAGCCGGAATGGCCATGGGCGGCCTTCGCCCCGTTGTCGCGGTGTACTCAACATTCCTCTCGCGTGCCTTTGATCAAGTGAATCTCGACGTTGGTCTTCACGACCAACCAGTTGTGTTCTGCCTCGATCGCGCCGGCATCACTGGCGACGACGGTCCGAGTCATCATGGCGTTCTCGACATGGTGCTCCTCACCAAAGTGCCGAATATGACGGTGTTTGCTCCGTCCTCGTACCAAGAAATCGGACAGATGCTGCACGACGCTCTTGAGATCACCAATGGGCCCGTCGCCATCCGTTGGGCAAAGACTGCTGCTCGTCAATCGCCGCCAGAAGACGTCGGACACGGCCTCAATGCCCGCCGCACTCGCACTGGCGACCAACTCTGCATCATCAGCGTTGGCAAGATGCTTGATGCTGCTGAGGCGGCTGCCGAACAACTCGAAGCACAAGGTATTTCGGTTTCAGTCTGGGATGCTCGCGTCGTCAAACCGCTCGACCCCGCAATGATCGACGATGCTGCTCGTCATCCGTACGTCATCACGATCGAAGATGGCTTGCGAGATGGCGGAGTCGGAATGTCCGTCGCCGACCTCGTCAGCGAGCGCACGATTGGCGGCACCGAACCACGAGTTCGAGTACTCGGCATTCCTTCGCAGTACATCGCCCACGGCAAGCCCGACGCGATCCTTGCCGATCTGGGCCTCGATGCTGCAGGAGTCACTGCTTCGGCTCTCTCAATGATGTCAACGGGTGCAGCGGCAAACGCTTCTCACTAGCTGCTCATCATTCAGCGGCCGAAGCCATACAACCGCATGGCATTTCCGGCCAGTACCGCATGGCGGTCTTCTGTCGAGATACCAGACATTGATGACTGGATGACTTTCCACGAGTTCGGCCAATCAGCGCTGATATGTGGATAGTCGCTTGACCACATAACTCTTTCGACTCCAACGTCGACAAGATTGCGCAAGCCGAACGTGTCGGTCATGTATCCAAAGTGAAAATGGCGACTGATGTACTCGCTGGGAAGCATCTGCAATCCGAATCGGCTCACGGGATCAAGTCGCAGGTAGTTGTTGTCGATTTGTTCCTTCACATACGGAACCCAACCGAAGTCAGTTTCTGCAAACACAACATCAAGTTCAGGGAAGCGGTCGAACACACCATCGAAAATCATTGCAATCATCCGATTCGGCGCATCGAAGAACCGTCCATATCCGGGAAGCTTCGACTTATGTGATGCAGGCATGGTTTGTGTCATTGCCACATGGATATTGAGAGTCATCCGTCGTTCAACTAATGCCGCGAAAACTTTGTCGTCCTCCGGCTTCAGCGATAACCCGCCATGGGGCCAAGCGACCATCATCGCCCCGCGAATTCCGGGTCGATCCGCTACCCGTTCAATTTCCGCGAGCGCCTCGGCGACTCCACGATTTGGGATCCACATGATCGCCCCGAAGCGTTCTGGCGCGTACGCGGCGAATTCCGAGATCCAGTCGTTATAGGCTCGCACCATTGCGTGGTGATAGTCGGCATCACGATTCGCGGCGATTGCGGCCGAAAGCCGAGGTGTTGGGTACAGCACTTCGGCATCGACACCGTCCTGATCCATTTCCTCGATCCGTGCTGCCGGGTCGTAACCCCCTCGCCGCATATCTTCGAAACGCATCCACCCCTTCATCTCTTCAGGGTCAAGGCCTGCACACGCATTCATCCCAAAATTGATGGGGTCGTCAACGCCTTCGATTACCCATGCGTCGCCCTCTTCAAACCGCTCCATTCGCGGCGCTCGATCTCGCATCGCAGCAGGGACCCGTGCGGTCCAGAGGTCGCCGGGTTCGTTGAAATGACCGTCGGCCGAAATAAGCCGATAGCGGCGTCCGCTACTTGGTGATCCATCCTGAGATGACACTGCTCCCCCTCGATTTCGACAATCCCCCCCAGGGCTGCCGCGTCAGGCAGTCTAGAGAACAATTCGTACCCCCGACTCACCTGCGGACAGGGCTTCAACGTGGACTTCAACCTCACTACCCCTAAACAACTCTTTGATCTCAGCGGGCGAGTCGCATTGGTCACGGGCGCTTCGTCAGGTCTCGGACGTCGTATTGCTCTCGTGCTCGGGGCTGCTGGTGCCACTGTCGCTGTCACCGCCCGACGCAGCGGCCACCTTGAGGAACTCGTTGCAATGTCGAGCGCAATCCATTCTTTCCCCGCCGACATCACCATCGACGACGAAAGGGTGGCCCTCATCCACGAAGTTGAAGCCGCTCTCGGTCCGATTGACATTCTCGTCAATAACGCTGGCGCGGTGAATGCAATTTCCATAGAAGAGGAATCGCTCGAAGATTTTCGATCGATGGTTGAGCTCAATCTTGTTGCAGCTTGGCATCTCACGAAACTCACAGGGGTCTCGATGGTTGCGCGTCAAACAGGTTCTGTTATCAACATTGCTTCAATCCTCGGAGTAGTCGGCGCTACTCCCGCAAAAGATTCGGGTTACAGCGCAGCAAAGGGTGGGCTCGTGAATCTCACAAGGGAAACGGCCCTGCAATGGGCTCGGAAAGGCGTGCGGGTCAATGCCATTTGTCCGGGTTGGTTTGCTACCGAGATGACCGACGACTTGACCTCCACCGATAAAGGCTCGTCGTTCATCACCTCAAATACTCCGATGGCCCGCGTTGGCGATGTGAGCGAAATTGATGGCGCTGTTCTCCTACTTGCAAGCGATGCTGGTTCGTTCATGACAGGATCCATCGTCATGGTCGACGGCGGGTGGACAGCGCGATGATTGCATCCACTTTTGTCATCTCGATCACACCATTCGATGTCGATGGCCGCCTCAATGAATTGGCGCTGCGCGCGCATCTCGACCGTATAGCTGATGCAGGAATCGGCGTGTATCTGGGTGGCGGTGGCAGCGGTGAAGGGTTCACGCTTTCAAATGAGGAGGCTCGTCGCGTGCTCGAGATCGGCGTCGACCAAATTGGTGGTCGCGTTCCGGTTCGCTCGATGGGAATCGAGCCACGAACTGCACAGCAGATGATCGACTACCTCACAATGTCTGCTGAAGTTGGCGTCGACGCTGCTCAGGTCTATTCGCTTGATCCAGGTCATGGTCACCGACCGACGGCACCTGAAATCCAAAAATACCTCGAGGAAGTGCTCTCAAGTACCGACCTGCCTTGTGTCATTTCATCGCACATGTCGGTGGGTTATCTACTCGACCCATCCATACTCCACCGCCTTTCTCAAAAATATGCGCACCTCATCGGGGTGAACTGCAGTCACCCAGATTTGGCGCCACTAATCGCACTTCGCAGCTCGCTCGATGAACGAATCGAATTGCACGTTGGAGGTCCGGCACAGGCACTCAGTGCACTCGCGCTTGGAGCGACAGGATTTCTGAGTTCCGAAGGAAATCTCGCGCCGCAAACCTGTGCAGCCCTCATCACCGGCGCCAATACCAACGATTATGAAATGGCCACGAACGCGTTCGAGTCGATTTCGCAACTGTCAACGCTGCTGTACCGATTGGGCGGGATTCGTGCCACAAAGGGCGTCTTACGTTCGCTTGGACTTCCAGGCGGACACGTGCGGCCCCCACAACTTGATGCTGACGACGAGACCGTTGCCATGATTCTGACATTCCTTGATTCCATGAATTTCAAAAACCTCGAGAACTGGTAATCGTTTCCCCGATTCCGCATTCAGTCAGAGACGCAGTCTTGCGAGACAAAACTCACTCAGTGTTTGACTTTGCATGCAATTCCGCTGATCGAAGTTTCGCATCGGCTTTCAGTTCGCCCTTTGCCACTTTCCCGCCTGATGAGCGTGGAAGCTTATCGACAATGACCAGTTGCTCAGGCCACCATTCGCGTGACACTGAACGCTCTCGCATGTGTTCGACGAGTTCCTCAAGGGTCACACTCGTATCTGGACGCAGTTCCACGTAGGCACAGACCCGTTCGCCAAATACCGGATCAGGAAATGCCACGGCCGCAACCACGGCGACGGATGGGTGAGTGACCAGTTCGGCTTCGACAGCAGGAGCGCTGATGTTCTTTCCACCCCGGATGATGAAGTCGGACGTCCGACCGATCACCGACAGCACACCACCATCGTCGATACGAACGATGTCCCCCATCAG
>Ga0114967_10003347_pt1 | contig 13193 bp, 13 predicted proteins | sample M_130628_MF_Meta_FD_92639 | JGI IMG/M metagenome (GOLD analysis project Ga0114967, IMG submission 92639) | Freshwater microbial communities from Lake Montjoie, Canada to study carbon cycling - M_130628_MF_MetaG | ecosystem: Environmental > Aquatic > Freshwater > Lake | place: Lake Montjoie... | reverse complement strand
TTTTCCATCTAATGTGATTTGGAATTTATAAGCATAATTAAATGTGCCAGGAGGATTTTCTTTTGTTATAAGCCCTAGTAGTTTATAATCAATTATTCTATTTCTCGACGGTATATCGGTACCCGGAACAATTTTTTTTAAGACTAGTCCTGAAAAATAATTATCCAAATCTTGAGGTTTATATGCTGTATTCAAATCTGTTGTGTAACCAGTTCTAAAAAGCATGACTGTACCGTCAGCTGTATAGGTTATAGGTGCGTTATCTGTAGGAACTGTACCCAGTAATACATTACAAATAACGTTATCATAAATAACTCCCCCAGCTGTATAAGAAAAATCGCCTACTCTCCAAGCAAATAATGGGGTCGATAAACACACTGGATCTAAAGCATCAAAAGCAGATTTTGTACCAGATTGAGAAATAGGTATTTCAAATTGTCCAACAATAGGCCATATGTTACGATCTCTATATTGCGAATTTACTTCTATATATTTATTATTCATTTATTATTATAAACTTTTTCTTTTAAAATAAATTTGATTATTATATATTATGTATAATATAATATACAATGATGTATTCATTAAAAGAACTCAATAAACACCCACATGATTCACGTATAAAATTTAGAGATGAAGGTCATAAATATTGGATTGATAATGATGATATAGATATTATATCTGCTACATCTTTTATTCATACTTTTTTTAATGATTTTGATACTGATTCAATTATAAATAATATATTGAATAGTAAAAAATATAAAGATCCTGAATATAAATATTATGGTATGTCTTCTGAAGAAATTAAAAAATTATGGAATGACAGCTCGGAAGAAGCCAGAAATGAGGGAACAAAATTACACAAAGATATAGAAAATTTTTATAATAAAATAGATACTGAAATACAATCTCCTGATTTTTACCAATTTTTACAATTTTATGAAAATCATAAAGACTTAAAAATATATAGAACAGAATGGTTTGTATTTTGTGATATTTTAAGAATAACGGGTTCTATTGATGCTGTATTTATTAATGATGATGGAAGTTTAACAATTGGAGATTGGAAAAGAAGTAAAGAAATAAACTTTGAGTCATATAATGAACAAACTGGTAAATGGCCTTTAGATCATATACCTGATAGTAATTACTATCATTATTCTATACAGTTAAATTTATATAAAAGAATACTTGAAAAATTTTATGGACAAAGAGTAAAAAATATGTTTCTTATTATCATGCATCCTAAAAATAAAAATGAAAAATATATAAAAATTGATGTTAAATGTATGAGTAAAGAGATAGATCTTATGTTTAATATAAGAAAAAATGAACTTGTAGACAAAGGATATGATATAAATAAATTGAATGAACTTAAACTAGAACATACTTTAGAACCTATTGTAGAAAATACGTTTTATGATGAAGATAAACCTATAAAGTCTTTTCTAAATAGAAATAAGAATATAGAAAAAATTATCAAACCTGTAAAAGAGGTTCAAACAAAAATGGTTAGTATCGATAAATTAACCTTTAATTCACTTTCCGAAAAACAAAAAGTTGCATATAGAAATATTTTAGAAGGTAAAAGTGTTTTTCTAACTGGTAAAGCTGGTTCTGGAAAAAGTGGTGTTATTAATTTATTTTATAAACAATATAGATATAAAAAACATATAGGTATGACATCTACAACTGGAACATCTGCTATTTTAATTAATGGTGTAACACTACATTCATTCTTAGGAATTGGCTTAGGAACAGCAGATGTAGAATTTCTATATATGAATATAAAAAATAAAGGTCATATACTTAAAAGATGGTTAGAGTTAGATGTTTTAATTATAGATGAAATATCGATGCTTTCACCCAAATTGTTTGATAAATTAGAGAATTTAGCCAGAGTTGTCCGTAAAAATGAATTGCCATTTGGAGGTATACAATTAATACTTACCGGAGATTTTCTCCAATTACCTTGTGTTGATAGCGTAAAATTCTGTTTTGAATCTGAAAGTTGGAATAAATGTGTAAATAAGATTATTTATTTAACAGAAAATTTTAGACAAAATGACTTAGAATTCCATAAGTGTTTATCAGAAGTTCGTATTGGCGAATTATCACCTGAAAGTATTAAATTATTAAAATCATGCGAAGATAATAAATTAGAAAACGGGTACGGTATTTTACCAACTAAAATTTATGCATTAAATAAAAATGTAGATGAAGAAAATATACAAGAAATTAATAAACTATTTGAAAAAGATAATGAACTACAATTTTACGAATATCAATTAGAATATGAAGTATTAAAAAAAGGTTTTAGAAATCCTGAAGATAAAATTAAAAAAGCTTGTAATGCACCTTCTCTTTTAGAACTTTGTAAAGGGGTACAGGTTATGTTATTATACAATATGGATTTAGAAGCTAAATTAGCAAACGGTTCTCGCGGTGTAGTAATAGATTTTGTAGATGACTTGCCATTAGTTAAGTTTTTAACAGGTGAAGAAAGAATAATTGACTATTATACATGGAAAGTCGAAGAAAATGGAACAACAATCATGACAATAACACAATTACCTTTGAAAATTGCTTATGCAATAACTGTTCATCGATCTCAGGGACTTACAGTTGACTATGCAGAAGTAGATATGGAAGGTATTTTTGAGGATGGAATGGCGTATGTTGCATTATCAAGAGTTACGAATAAAGAAGGATTAAGAATAAAGAACTTTAGGTTAGGAAATATATTTGCAAATCAAAAAGCAGTTAAGTTTTATAAAGATTTAGAATAAAAATTAAATTAAGTTCACAATCTTATTTTAGTTTTAGAACGTATATCGTTAAAAGATTATAATACTATACTAATAGTATTATAATTTATTTTAAAAATCATTGAATATTCATTATATTTTTTTAAAAATTAATATTATATAATAAATGTTAATTTATATATTGTTATTGTTTCTAATTATATATCTATTTGTTGTACATAAACGTAATAAAAATATAAAAGGAAAATTATTTAAAGAAAAATTTAAAAACCAAAATAAAGACGATTTAGTAGGTAGTATAATTGTTAATAATTTAAATGTTAAATCAATATTAGATCATGTTAAAATAGAATCTGAATTTTTAGATAATTTTAATTGGGCTACAGATAATAACTATTACAGAAAACCATGTCTAAGAGATACAATTTTTGATCAAGGAGATTGTGGTTGTTGTTATGCAATCGCTATTGTATCAGCAATCGAAAGTTGTTATTATAGATATAATTTAATTCAAGAAAATAAACCATTTATTAAATTTAGTTTACAACAAATAATTGATTGTACTTCTGCAAATCCACCTACATATACCAAACCAAATAAAGGTTGCGAAGGAGGTTTCGAAAATTTAACAATAAAAAATGTATTTGGATTTCCGACTAAATTTTGCACTGAAGATCAATATCCCTTCACGTCTAATATTGATAACAGTTTTACATATAATTATAAATCAGAGTGTCCACAAAGTACATATTGTGGCGATAATTCAGTTAAAATAAATTCAATACATCTTCCGGCATTATCGCTAGTTAGTTTAGATGTTACAGAAGATTATTTAAAAAAGCATTATATTATTACGGGCCATTAATTGTTGATTTGAATTTTGAATTAATACGAGATTATAAAAAAGGAGAAATATTCAGGGATATATATAAGTTACAACCAGATGCTGACCATGGTTTGATATTGACTGGGTGGAAATATACCGTAGAAGGTGAAGGTATATCTAAACAAACTAGAAAATACTGGATAATTAAAAATTCGCACGGAAATGATTGGGGTAACGACGGATATTTATGGATTACAATGGCTAAACAACAAACCAAAAGCAGCCCTATATCTAGAAATTCATTTGCTTTAGTAATAAATAGACCTGGATGTAATACATCTTTTAGTATAATTAATCCGGAAAAAATAACATATACGGAAAATTCAAGTATTACAAAAATTATTATAATTTCTTATATTTCAGATAAGAACTTAACTAAAACATTGAAAATAATCGGTGATAATTTAGTAAATATTCCATTTTTAGATTCAGAAAATAATATAATCGATCCAGTTACTAAAAAATCAGTATTGGTTGATATAAATAATTATTATTGTAATAATCCTTTAATTAATAAAAGTCAAAGTTGTTCGGAAAAAAATTGGTTTTATTATGAACTTGATATAAATTTACCTGTAATCATAACGGACACAATATGGAATTTTGATTTTAAGATATATAATACAGATTCTTCCATATTAACTGATACTTTGACAAATATATATTGGTTTGCAAAAATTATTATTAATAAAATAGATAAATTAAATAATCAAATATCATTAAATATACCAAATGATATATTATTAGAAAAAAACGGGTATTCTATTTCTATACAATTATATAGAGACAATACAATATTTATAGATGATATAACTGAATTTATTGAACCTCTTGAAAATGACGATGATATTAAATATATTCCAGCCAGAAATTATAATATTGTTGTAAATGGTATTAATAGTGGGACTTATATGTTTTATTATATTTTTGAGAGTATAGAAAGTTATAGATATAGATTATCAAATATCTCTGTGATTTAAATAATATATCATCAGAAAAATATATCGTATATAAAATTGAATTTATAACCTAATATGAAAGTAAAATATTGATATGAATAATTTACAGGATATTCAATATGATTGGATGACTTCTAGTTTTTATAAAGAAAAACAGATGTCTAAATGGGCTGATGATTATGTAAAAAATAATGATATAGACTTTGAATTATTAAAAAAAGAATTACAAGAACTTATCATGCAAGATAACATGATAGGATTAAATAGTTTTAATAGATATGGAGCTTTTGAGATGCGTTTGTCAACTATTCCAAACGCTTTACTATCATCTTTAATTAAGGCATCAAAATTAAAATAAAAGATTTAAATCTAAAATTAATTTTATAACTTAAATATAAGTTATAAAATTTTCCAAATAATTATTTTTTTCTTATAATTGGTTTATTTAATCCTAATTCCTCAACCATAATCCAATTAATTTTTGTCGATCTTGTTACTTGATGTATTTCTATTTTATTTCTTCTCATTCTTGCATATCTTGAATGATGTTCTTCTTTATTAAGACAACCATATCTACATAATTTAAAAATGCACATTGCTCACAATTTATTAAAGACTAATATATATATATTTTAAATTTTTTTATGTAAAATTACTTGATATATTGAGGATTTTTACCTGTTGTAAATTCTAATACTTTATCGCTTATAGTCTTAAAATAAGGATCATGTGTAACTAATAATATCATTTTGCCTTTTGTATTTAAATGTTGTATATAACTTACTATATTATTACGTGTATTTTCATCTAAACCATTTGATGGTTCGTCTAATATAATTATCTTCGCTAAGTCATTTAATTCAATCCTCAAAAGATGTATAATTTTTTTCTGACCACCACTAAGATTGCCGCCTAATTTACCAGCAGTTTCATCTAAAAATGACCATTTTTGCTTATCTTGGTCTAATATCTTAAAAATATTGTATAAACCAAATTTATCAAATGTATCTTTTATTTTATTTCTAAATAATTCTTCTTCTGTACTACTTTCAAAAATTTTTCCATAAGCTATATTTTCAAATACTGTTCTATTAAATAAATTACTTGTATTTTGATCTATATATGCAATATATTTTCTAATATCACGTATTTTAAAGTTATCTATATTTTGATCACCTAATAATATTTTTCCAGATTTTGGTTTTTCGACACCAAAAATAAGTTTAACAAAAGTTGTTTTACCGACACCAGATTGACCGTATATACTTATTATTTTATTTTCAGGTAATATAATATTAAAATCTTTTAGTAAATATGATGTTTGTTCACCTGGATATTTAAACGATACATTATCAAAAGTTATATTATAATTAGTAATAATTGGAAATGAAGATTTATCTTGTTCTTCTGGAGATATAATTAATTGTTTTAGAAATTTATCATTACTTCTTAATACTCCAAAACGATGTGTTAATTCAGGTACATAATATGATATATCACACATATTTTCAAAAAGACCTATTACTAATAATATAGCTGTTGTAGTATTTTCACCATCTATTTTTTTAGTACTGTGTAATCTATATATAGTATATACTATGTATGCAAAAATTGCTACATTTGTTGCATAACCTCTATATTGTTTAGTATTAATACATTCACATGTATTATTTTCACTTCTTTTTACGTCATCTGCAACATTATTAAGATTTTTATATTCAAAATCATAACCATTAGGAGTTGATTGAACTGTATTAATATTTGAAAATATATCCTCTATATTTTTATACATAATATCTTTTGTTGTATGTTCGTCACATGTAATACTTATACATCTATCTAATCCTAAAAATACAAATATATATTGTAATACAATACAAATAAAAATAGTTATTCCAAGTTCTTTATTTATGTTATAAAAACTAATACAACTTATTATTATAACTATAATTCTTGGAATAAAAACTGTACATAATAAATACGTAAAATCATGTAAATTGCTTTTAATTAAATGTATTTTATCAATAAGTACACTAACATTAGGTATATAATTATCTATTTCATATTTAGTAAAAACAGAATTTAATATCTTCATTACTATATATTTAGATATTTCTGGTTCAAGTTGGTTATGAAAATGTAAAGATAAACTACCAACTAATTTAATAATTAACCAAGTTGCAACCAAATTTATTAATTTATTTTTCAATTCACCTAGATTATTTATATTATTAAAAGCCCCAGCTAAAATAAAAGGTATTATAATAAATTCTAATACAGAATAAATTATCTGAATACCAATAGATGCAATTACGAGACATTTATTTTCCTTAAAAAATCCTGAGAGTATTTTAAAAAGTTCATACATACTTTATTGATACAAATATATTTTAATATAATAAAATATATTTTTTAACTTCTCTTTCTACGTAATGATTTTTTGCATTTTGGATGTTTCTTTAATACTTGACTATATGATACAGCAATAGCTTGGGATCTTGAAGAATATCTACCAGACTTATATTCATCTATATTTATACGTATTTTATCTTTGAGAAATTTTTTACATTTACTTTTACTTCTACTTCTTCTCTTTCTTTTACTTCTTTTTTTAGGCATATTTATTTATTAAAAGATTAAATTATTTATTTATAAATAAATATGAAAAGAATCTTTCTGAAATATGATGGTGCTATTGTTGATCCTGAACACTTTGATGATGAAGTTGAATATATATGTACTTTAATATCAAAAATAGAGAATAAAAAAGAATATGCTAAAATTTTGCAATATATTACTAATATAGAAAATATAAATGAATTAAAAGATAATACTGGTAAAAATTTACTTATGTGTGCTTGTAATACTAATAATTTAAATTTAATTAAATATTTTTTAAAAAGAGGTATAGATATAAATTCAGTTGATAATGATAATAATAATATATTATATTTTATAGATTATAAAAGTGATAATTATTCTTTAGAAATTCTAGAATTTCTCATAAATAACGGAGTTCATGTATTTCACAAAAACAATAGCGGAGTAAATATTTTTTCTATTCTACATTATATAAACAGTGTAAACCCCCCTTATGAAAATGTTAAAAATAGTATACAATATTTACTAGATTGGTATACTAAATATTACTTAAAAAAAAATCTTTTAGAAGATCCAAATTTTGTACAAAATACCAAAAGTGTAGTAATATTTGGCGATGAATTTATTGAAGTTGTATTAAATTATATTGATAATTATATTATAAATATTCTCTTCAAACTCAAACTCGATATTGAATCTTTAATTAAAAAATTTTCTAAAAAAGATATAACAACACTTCAAACAAATTTAGAAAAAAGTAGCGTAATTGAAATATTAAGATATAGAATCCCTTCTGAGTTAACTGAAAAACTAATAGAAAATTTAATCATAAAAGAAGGTGATGATTTTAATGTAAAAATTAAAAGAGCGCTAGTATTATGCAATATATTAATTAAAACAATACAAAATAAAAGAAAAGAATTAGATATTTTATTAAATACTAAAAAAAGTACTATAGCCGAAGCTTCTTTATTACGCGAAATTGAAATCGAAGAACAAAATAAAAAAATAGAAGAAGAAAAGAAAAGAATAAAAAAAGAAAAAGAAAGAGAAAAGAAAAAAATAAAAATAATTGAAAAATCTGAGAAAGAATCTATACCTAGAGAATTAAAATTAATGGGAGAAGAAGACACTCGCTTATATTACGATAAAATGAGTTACATACTTGCAGAAAAGAAGATAGAAGAATTATTATCAGAACTTAAAAATTTAAGTTTAAGAGATAAATTGGATAAAATCTCAAAAAATAGAATAGAAAGAATAGTTAATAGGAGAGAACGAGAAAGAAAACAAAGAGAAAAACTCGTAAAAACTATCGTTGAATTAGATGAAGAAGATTTTGAAGCCGGAGAAAAATATTTACAAGAAGAATTAGAACGCGAACTCGAAAAAGATGATGATATACTTTTAATATTAGAAGAAATATATACACAACAAGATCGCATATTAGGATATTAAACTGTAATCTGTTTTACTTTTTTATTACTTTTATAAACAATTTCACCCTCGATTTCTCCTTTGATAATATTTTTACAATGTGTGAAATCAACCTTTAAATTTGGTATATTTTTATATTTTGTATTTATTTTACAGATTTTTGCAGCTTCTTTTAAAATATCGTTTGAAGGAGTTTCTACAGTTTTTAAAATAACATAACAGGATGGAAATGAACTCAAATGAAATAACAAATTATTTTCATTAGATTCATCAAAAATTTTCCAGTTTTCTGCGGAATTAGAACCTACAATACATAAAATTTCATTAATATATAATTTCTTCATTTTTTAATTATATATTATATTTTATATTATAAATGAGTTTTTTCAATGAGGACGAAATATATGATTATATGAATAATATCGATCCGCAAAATTCTGATAATGCAGTAGAAATTGCATTAAAAAATAATAGAATTAAATTTGATGAAATATCTGATTATTATTATATTTATACTAAAGAATTAATAGAAAGTTATAAATTTAATATCATAGATTTAACTTATAAATTATGTGGTTATTTAGATAATTACTTAAATTATACATTATTAGCAGTAAAAGATATAGATTATGTTATAATTGGAAGAAAGAAATTTGATTTTGAAGGGAAAATAATATTAACAAGTGATACAGTTTGTGGTATTTTAATCGCGCAAAAAGGTGAATGTACTGAATATCCTACATATTGGACAGTAAGATTAATTTGCAATTTAGCAGAACCCATGTGCAAAAATTACGGAACAAAATTACTTGGTGCTTATATATTAATGCTAGTAAAAATGAAAGAAAAAGATCCAATAAATTATCAAAAATATGGTGTATTAGAACTCGCAGGCTCATATACTAATTTATCTGGTTATTGTGCATATTCTAAGCTTGGTTTCATTGAAAATTATAATTTTGAATGCGCAGCTTTTAATAAAAATAATTTACTTATGACATCAGATATAGACGAATTAACAACTGAAGATATATATAATACTATAAGAGAAAATACCAGATTTAAACAAAATAAAATGTCAGGTAGATCAGAAAAAACTATAAAACGACCAATATGTTTATATCAAAATACTAAATTTAAAAATTCTATAATAGATAAACTTGAAACCCTAAGAAATAGGTCATTATCTACAAAAAAATTATATACCGAAGAGACGCTTACTGCAGAGGAAAAACAAATTATGAATGAAATAATAGAAGAAGATCTATCCGAAAGTAAAAGACTTAATGAAGAATCAAGAGCAAGGTCTAAAAAAAAATTAAAAGAAGAAAGAGAATTATTAAGAAAAATAGAAATTGAAAAAGAAGAATCAAAGAAAGAAGAAGATGACGACTTTTTAAGATTACTTGAAGAGTTAGAAATACCAAATGAAAGTGAAAAAAAAATAGGTAGTCGGTTAAAAGTATCTACAGAAGAAAAAAAAGAAGTAGAAATACCATCTGAATTTCCTTTAATAGCAACTAAAAAGATTTTCGATCCAGAAGAGGAAGAAAAAAAATATAGAGAACTATTAAAAGAACTTGGAATTGAAGAAGACGGTGGAAATAAAAGAAAAAAGAAAAAGAGTCTTAAGAAAAGTAGAAAAAGAAGTCTTAAGAAAAGTAGAAAAAGAAGTCGTAAGAAAAGTAGAAAAAGATATTAAATATATTTAAAAAAATAAATATATTAATTAAAAATGGAAGAAGAATTTTATGACTGTTACAATTGGCTTATTAAAACTGAAAATTTTCATATGCGTAAAAATGACATTTTAAATATGAAAGAAGGAGAAAAAATTGATGTTTTAATATTAGATAGAGATATATTTGAAAATATCGGTTTAGATATTCCATTATATCACAAATATAGAGCTAATGTATTTTTTAAAGATAATAAAGCAACTTTTGTAAAAGGTATTAAGGGACTTGATGGAACTTTATATTTTACAAACTATAATTTACGTAAAAGAGTAGAACTTAATGTTGAATATAAAAAAAATGTATTTCACGAAACTATCGATGGAAAACTAAAATCATGTCAATGTTTAACACATGTAAGCGATGGAACTTTTGATCTAGAAAAAGATAATTATAGAGTCGGTTGGAAAGGTCCAATGATTCCTTGGAAATATATTAATGAATTACCTCATATATATTTAGCAGATGTAAATGATTATAAACAATCTCAAAATTTAACTGATAAAACAAATCAATTAACAGAAGATACTTTTATGGTTAATATGGATCCAAATAATCCAACACCTTTTAAGTTAGACGTCTAAAAATTTTAAACTAATTATTAGTTTAAAATTTTATGAAGATTATTCCTCATATTTAATTAAATTCTTAAAAAAGTTAGAAAATTTACATTGTACTGTCATCTTTGTTAATAAATGATACATACCATAACATATCTTATTAAAATATATCATATTATTTGGTAAAACCCATTCTTTCATCAGATCTGTCTCTTTATAGACAGATTTAGTTAACCATTCTTCTGTAAATTCAAATTCTTCTGATAATAAAGGAGTATATTGCAATTTAAAATAATCATACATATATTTTTTAGATTCTGATGATATATCTTCTTTCATTATACCCAAATCTTTCACTATAATATAAAAATTTTCTTCATCATCTGATAACATAATTCCATGTAAAGTTATTAGTTTATTTAATAAGTCATCTTCAATATAATTTATACAACCAAAATCTGTAACATATAAAATATTTTTATCTTTGATAATAAAATTTCCATAATGTATATCAGAATAAAAAATACCATACTTATATAAATTTTCAAATATAAATCTAATTAAACTAAAACCAATCTTATTTCTCTCTTCTTGAGTTGAATTCTCTATAAAAGACTTGATACCTTCCCCATCAATAAATTCCATGGCTATTAAATTTCCAGTACATAATTCAGGTATTAATTTAGGTATTTTTATATCTTCATCATCTTTCCATATATTATATATTTTTTCTTGATTATTAAATTCAATTTTGTAATCTAGTTCTTCATATAGTTTTGTTTTTATTTCTATCATTGCAGAAGTAATATCAGCGAAATAAAATAAATATGATGCAACTTTATCTAAAATAAAAATATCGCTTTTAAATTGTTCATATAAACCTAAATATTGCACTTTTAAAATTATATGTTCATCATTTTTATAAATACCTTTATGTACTTGTCCAACTGAACCAGATTTAAATACATTAAAATCTAAATATTTTACATCTTTAAAAAATTCAGTATTAGTTTCATACTCATTTTTAATATATTCTATAGTTTCTTTTTGTGCATATGGTTTACAGTCAGAAAAAACATCGCTTTTTTCATTTTCAAAAGATAACATTTGAGACAATTTTGCAAGTACACCACCATAACTCTGAAAAACTTCGACTAAACAATTCATTTTTTGTCCTCTTTTAATAAGTTCATCGCCTCCATTTTCATTTGATACTGGGTGGCTATCGCTTGTAAGATATTTATATAAAAATGATATACATATACTACTGCTTCTTAACATAATTATTATATTTATTTATAAAACTATAAATTAATAAAAATAAAATAAAATTAAAATAATTTTATCCACATGGAGGAATTTTATTAGCACTTTCAAATATTATTCTCATTTCTTCTGATTTACATATCTTTTCACCAAGTTTTATAAGTTCTTGTTGATTTTTTGGTCTATTTGTTCTAACTTCTTTAAATAATAAATCAGTAAACTTTTGTGTATTTGGTCCATATACAAATTTATTTTTAACCCAAATTTCATATAATGTTTCAGAATTACACCAAGGTATAAATGATCTTAGCCATAGGTTTAAATCATCTTGCGAATCATAATATAAAAAATATATAACAACATTTTGGAATGCTTGAAAGATACTTATTGATAAGTTTAATACTATTTCATAATTATCTTTTTCTTCTGATTTATCATATTTTAAACCATCTGGTTTTTGCCAATCAAATGTTAAACTTGATACAAAATTTGGACATGTTTTATGGTTTTCCTGTATTAATTTATATACATCTGTCCAGTTCTTTTCTGTTAATAATGCTTGTTTTGTAAGTTCTTGATCTTTTGATGTATTTATAAAATTTTGATAATTTAATAATAATCCTAATAAAGCTAATACTTGTAAACCACTTAATACTTTAGACGCTATTCTGTCAACAGGTGATGTCGATGGATAAAAAGCCGATATTATAGTTATTATAATTGCAAATATCATTATTCCTATACCTATTATAAAAAAATTTACCATTTATTATAAAGATCATAAAATAAAAATGAATTTTAAAAAGTTTTTTTATTTATAAATAAATGAGTATGAAAAGATTTGATGAACCTTTATTAGTTCAGGATAATAGTAGATTTACACAGTTTCCTATACGTTTTCCTAAACTTCAAGAAGCATATGAAAATCATGAAGCTATGTTTTGGTCTTTTAAAGAGATTGACTATAGTGCTGATTT
>Ga0114967_10003336_pt1 | contig 13207 bp, 12 predicted proteins | sample M_130628_MF_Meta_FD_92639 | JGI IMG/M metagenome (GOLD analysis project Ga0114967, IMG submission 92639) | Freshwater microbial communities from Lake Montjoie, Canada to study carbon cycling - M_130628_MF_MetaG | ecosystem: Environmental > Aquatic > Freshwater > Lake | place: Lake Montjoie... | reverse complement strand
TTTGCTAAATATGATTTCCCTGAGCCCATGAATCCAATCAAGTAAATAATCATATTGCTATCAGTTGTATAATTTGCCTATGCTTACTTGAATGCATTAAATCCTGTAATATCCATTCCTGTAATAAGCAAATGAATGTCATGTGTCCCTTCGTATGTGATTACACTTTCTAAATTCATCATGTGACGCATAACTGGATACTCATCTGTAATACCCATACCGCCCAATATCTGTCGTGCATCACGACATATATCTTGTGCTATAGCACAGGAGTTTCGTTTTGCCATACTAACTTGAGCTGCGGTAGCTTTGCCTTGATCCATCAATACACCCAATCTCCAATTTAACAACTGAGCCTTCGTGATTTCAGTTATCATTTCTGATAATTTTTTTTGCTGCAATTGAAATGCTCCTAGTGGCTTATCGAATTGAACCCTTTCCTTAGAATAGCGCAAGGCTGTATCATAACAATCCATGGCTAATCCTAAAGCACCCCATGCAATTCCATATCTGGCTTTTGTTAAACATCCCAATGGACCTTTAAGCCCTTTTACACCAGGAAGTATATTTTCTTTTGGAACAATGACATCTTCAAATACAAGTTCACCAGTTGCAGATGCACGCAAACTCCATTTACCATGTATCTCAGGCGTTGTAAATCCTTTCATACCCCTTTCTACAATAATTCCTCTAATATCCCCCGCATCATCCTTTGCCCAAACCACTGCAATATCAGCAAATGGCGAGTTGCTAATCCACATCTTACTTCCATTTAAAACAACATGATCTCCACTCTGTTTAAAATTGGTGAGCATACCAGATGGGTTACTTCCATGATCTGCTTCAGTTAATCCAAAACAACCCAACCACTCACCAGAGGCCAGCTTGGGCAGATACTTTATTTTTTGTTCTTCACTTCCATATTTATAGATTGGATACATTACCAAGGAGCCCTGCACACTTGCTGTAGAACGAACCCCGCTGTCTCCTCGCTCTAATTCCTGCATCATCAATCCATAACTAATATTATCTAATCCGCCACCGCCATATTTCGATGGAATAGTTGGACCAAAACAACCTAGCGCTCCCATTTCTTTTACTATCTGCTTTGGGAATTCATTGTTTTGAGCAGCAGCCTCGATAATTGGGGTAATTGATTTTTTTACATAAGTCCTGACAGCAGACCGAATCATAATATGTTCTTCGGTTAATAAATCATCTAAAAGATAATAATCAGGAGATTCAAAAAGATCTTGTCTGGCCATAATCGTTGGATATAATGATGGTAAAGTTAAGAAAGTTTGAACAGACTGCTTGATCTCCAACTAGTAATCTAATACATCAAGAGACATCAAACCAAATCGGCGTATCATCATTCCAAGCCCCATTATAATTGATAAAAAGCTCTTCTCCTTTTAGAATATCTTGAACAGCCATTATTTTAATTGAATCGCTTTCATAATCCATTTCATAAATACAATTCGATACATAGGCATGATTATAAATTGGAACATACCCCAACGCCATGCATACCCGTTTCCCTGCCTCGCCCCACTCAAAAATATAATCATGCAGCCGTGTTTTATCTAAATGTATTCGATCTGCTGCTTCCATGATCAGTACTGGAGAGATTTCAAGGACAGTCCCGGATTTAATATCTGCTGATGTGAATACCCCCTTGCCCCTATTTTCTGAAGGCAAAATATGCAAGTATAATTGAATCATAAGTTAATCTTGTAGGGTGGAAAACTATGATTAATTTAGCAAAAATATCAGGGTATGAGCCAGGTTGTCAACAACCTTAATATACAGGAAGAATTTGAGCGCATCCTCAGCGAGGAGAACAAGATGCGCATCCATGAATTCCTTAACAACCTGAATATCAGCGATGTAGCAGTCCTCATTGAGGAAAACGAAGACCATGCCACTGATATAATAGCATCTCTATCTGTACACCGTGCTGCAAGCACCTTTAAGATATTAGAGCTTGGCATTCAGAAAACTATCATTCACGAGCTTCAGCCCCTAAAAACAGCAGCGCTATTAAACGAACTACCCGCGGATGACCGTACCTCTTTTTTGGAGGAGCTACCCACTGAAGCGGTTAGGGAACTAATTAAGCTGCTGAATCCTGAAGAAAGAAAAATCACCCTCTCTCTACTTGGTTATCCAGAAAGCAGTGTGGGGCGACTCATGACCCCAGACTATATTGCAGTACAGCCAGAATGGACAACAGCAGAAGTCCTAGAATACATTCGTCAATATGGTAAAGACAGTGAAACCATTGATGTCATCTATGTGGTCAACAAACAGGGACAACTAGTCGATGACGTCAGGATACGTGAATTCCTTTTAGCCTCTCCCGATAACATTGTTCGGGAACTTACCGACGGAAGGTATATCGCACTAAATGTAAATGACGATCAGGAGATGGCGAACCAGGTTTTCAAAATGAATAATCGCGTGGCCTTGCCTGTAGTGGATAACAATAATATTTTATTGGGTATCATCACCATCGATGACGTATTATGGGTGGCAAATGAAGAGTTCAGTGAGGATATGCAAAAAATGGGAGGTACTGAAGCCCTTGAAGAACCTTACCTCGAAATATCAATTTTCAAACTTTTCAAAAAAAGAGCAGGTTGGCTTATTGTTTTATTTCTCGGAGAAATGTTAACTGCTACGGCCATGGCTTCGTATGAGATTGCATTAGACAAAGCATTAGTTCTTTCTCTTTTTATTCCACTCATCATTTCTAGCGGAGGCAATACCGGTTCTCAAGCATCCTCACTCATCATTCAAGCCCTTACAGTTGGTGAAGTAACCATCGCCGATTGGTGGAATGTAATGCGCAGAGAAATTATTTCAGGATTATTATTAGGTACTATACTAGGTATCATCGGATTTTGCAGAGTAGTACTTTGGTCACAAATATTTCCTGCAGTGTATGGTCCCCACTTTATACTTATAGCCGTAACAGTTGGAATTTCCTTAATTGGAGTAGTTCTGTTTGGGACTATTACAGGATCTATGTTACCAATTGTTCTGAAAAAACTCGGAGCTGACCCTGCAGTTTCATCTGCTCCTTTCGTAGCTACCTTAGTGGATGTAACAGGGGTAATTATCTACTTCAATTGTGCGTATTTCTTTTTAAAAGGAACCCTACTATAGCATCAAATTGCTTGATGATTAAACGGCTGCAGAACCATCTCACTCACAACGCCACTCGCTGGTTGTTGACACAAAAACCAAATTGCTCTAGCAGCCTCTTCCTCACGAATCATTTTTTCCTTTTGCACTTTAAGTTCAATTGTTTCCCAAAAAGGAGAATCAACTCCTCCTAGAAAAATATTGGTAATGCGAATCTCCGTCCGTTTCAATTCTTCTCGAATGCTTTGCATCATCCCAACTATACCATACTTACTCGCTGAATAGGCAGCAGCTCCAGCCATAGGCACTTTCCCTAACACGCCTGGAATATTTATAATCAACCCCTTCTTAACCTCCTTCATAGCGGGAAGAAATGCTTTAACAAGTAAAAAAGATCCGACTAAATTTGTCTGCAGAGACTGCATGAAGTCTTCTAAAGAAAGTTGCTCAAGTGGCTTAATGATCCCTATACCTGAAGCATTGATTAAGATATCAAGTGTACCCATCTCTGCATTGACCTGCACAGCTAGTTGCTCAACCTCTGTTGAACTCGTTATATCAACTGAAGCCATACAAGAAATACTCAATCCGATTTGCTGGGATAAGGCAAGAAGCTTTTCAGTATTACGGCCACTGATAAAAAGTGAAGCACCGCTTTGGTGTAATAATTTCACAAGGCTAGAACCAATGCCTCCAGTTGCCCCAACCACTAAAATTTTCTTACCGTTTAATTTTTCCATAGCGCTTTTTTTATAAAACATTTAAACAGGATTTTTGTTTTGAATTCAACTCAAGAAATCAAATATAATCATGAAAAGACCATGGAACAGAGTTGATCTTCCCGTGTATAGCATTAGTTCAACTTTCCAAACTGAAGAAAATATGCATATCTGCACTTACGTGTCGTCAATCAGTATGACACCTAAAAGAATGATGGTTGCCATCTACAAAGGAACCAAAACGCTCGAAATAACGACAAAGAATTCAACCATGATTTTGCAGCTCCTTAGTGAGAAACAATACAATCTGATTAACTTACTAGGACAACATTCAGGCTTCACTACTAATAAAGTAGAAAGATTAAAAAAACGCAACCTCATTAAATCATGGAAAAATTTCTCCGTCTTGAAAGATGCCTTGTCATATGTAGAATTGAACACAATTGATCGAATAGACGCTGGCGACCACATTATACACATTTGTGATGTTCTAAGTTTTTGCAACAACCTACCTGGGGAACCTTTAACTTTGAACTTGCTGAGAAAAAAGAAATTAATCAGAGGTTGAAATTTAAACAACTCTATTTTTCAGTGTTGTTTTAACATTCAATCTTAAAACACAAAAAAATTGTTATGAGTACAAAAAAATCTGCTGACTCAAAGGTCATCATGACAGAATTAGTATTTCCAAATGATACAAATTTTTATGGTAATTTAATGGGAGGAAGGCTCATGTATTGGATGGATACTGCCGCCGCCATGTCGGCAGGAAAGCACTGCAATACTCCAGCAGTTACCGTATCAGTAGATAATATCTCTTTTGAAGCTTCAATAAAATTGGGGAATGTAGTACATATTGAAGCACAAGTAAGCAGGGTGTTCAATACATCGATGGAAATTCATATTATGGTTTGGGGAGAAGATCTCACACAACAATATAAATACAAAAGCAATGAAGCCTATTTTACTTTTGTAGCCTTGGATCCGAACGGAAATCCACGCCCAGCTCCATCTTGTGAGCCAGAAACGGCTGAAGAAATAAAAAATTTCGATGGTGCGTTAAGAAGAAGGCAGCTTAGGCTTGTCTTAGCCAAAAAAATGAAGCCTGAAGAAGCCACAGAATTAAAAGCCCTTTTTATAAAAGACTAGCGAGTCAAATTTATTGGCTGCTAATTCCTGATGCTACTCGATGATGCTTTCCCATGAGCATATAGTGTCTACTCTGCTCAATAGCGTCCATCACTTTATCCATTATTTCCTCTACTCCTTCAGTATAATTAATATGTAACGGCGCCTTAAATTGTACAGTCAATAAAGATCCTTTTTTCTTAAAGCGTAGACCCTTTCGGTCAAATGCCCTCCAAAAGCCATTAATCACAACAGGAACCACTACAGGCTTTGTTTCTTTAATAATATGCGCAGTACCTTTTCTTCCTGGCGCAAATGGACGAGTTGTGCCTTGGGGGAAGGTTATAACCCAGCTCTTTTTTAATGCCTCATAAATTTTACTATAATCATTTGAATCAACCTCACGCTTAACATCTTTCCCGCCAGATCTCCATGTCCGCTTTATTGAGATAGCACCTCCTAGACCCAATAATCGACTCACTAAGCTAGCTTTCATGGTCTCTTCCGCCGCAACAAAATTGACGCTACTGAATGGATTAAGCAAATAATATGGCAATCCTAATTTATTCATCTTCTTCCATTTCACTGCGCAAAATATATGTATGAATGCAATGACATCGGCAAAATAGGTCTGATGATTACTTACAAACAAGACATTTCGGTCGGGTAGATTCTTAAGATGTTCAGTTCCGCTTATTTTCAGCCGATTAACAATCATTAAACCTGGATATGTAAATAACCCAACAAGGGCATACAGCGCTTTTCTAATTAGTGTAGATTGCTTTAAGGAATTATAAAACATAATGTTAAGATAGTCATTAATAGAATAAAGAGCCCTGCTCATCAGAGATCCTGATCAAAAATACACCCCTCATTCTTTCAAATGAATGCTCGATATTTGCAAGAATAAAAAATTATGGCACTTACTACTGCAATATTTGATATGGATGGATTGATCATAGACTCCGAACCATTATGGTACGAAGCAGCTGTTGAGGTAATGAATGAATTCAATATATCCATTGACCAAGAAGCATACAATACTACAACCGGTCTTCGAACAAAAGAATTCTTGCATTATTGGTTTAGTATGCACAATATAAACCTCGGAAAAATTGATTATTATGAGAAAAAAATTACAGACATCGTCATTTCAAAAGTAAATGAAAGTGGCACCACCATGGATGGCGTTCACCATGCATTGCAACTGATAAAAGACCATGGTATCAAAATTGGCCTTGCTAGCTCTTCTCCGATGGCATTAATTGAAACAGTTCTTTTAAAAACAGGGTTAACGAATGTCTTCACCATAACCACGTCGGCAGAACATCTAGCTTACGGCAAGCCTCACCCACAAGTATATTTAGATTGTGCTAAATCGCTAGGCAGCGAGCCAACATCATGCTTCTGCTTGGAAGACTCATTTAATGGGATGGTAGCTGCAAAATCAGCCAGAATGAAATGCATTGTCGTACCTCACCCAGCTCTGTTCAATGAAGGCAGGTGGCAAGCAGCTGACCTGAGCTTAAATTCATTAACAATGCTAACGAGTAAGAACTTAGCAGATTTAAATAAATAAAAAAGGTCCTGCAATGACTGCAGGACCTTGATATGATTTGGAAAAAGAATTATTTAGATTCTTCTCCGTCTTCCATTTTTTTCTTGAGTTCAGCAAGTACTCCAAGATCTCCAAGAGTTGTTTTTTCAACCTTCCCTTGAATGTCCTTAACAGCTTTTTTAGTTTTAGCTGCATCGGCTTTTTTCTCTTTTACTACTGCTTCTTTCTCTTCCGCAATCACTTGTTCCCAAATGCGTGCGTGGCTTAAAACAATTCGCTTTTCATTGCGATCGAATTCAATTACCATGAATTGAATTCTTTCATCTGCGCCTACTGTTTTACCATCTTCTTTTGCAAGATGACGAGCAGGTGCAAAACCCTCAAGACCATAAGGAAGCTGAACTAGAGCACCTTTATCATCTTTTTTCACAACTGTTCCTTCGTGAATTGAACCGATTGCGAAAGTTTCTTGAAGTGAATTCCAAGGATCTTCCTCAAGCTGCTTGTGTCCAAGCTGAAGCTTACGGTTTTCCTTATCGATATTCAAAATCATCACATCGATTTGGCTACCTGATTTCACAAATTCAGTTGGGTGGTTAAATCGCTTTAACCAACTTAGGTCACTGATATGTATCATTCCACCAATACCTGATTCTAGTTCAACAAACACACCATACGGAGTGATATTTTTCACTAGACCTGCATGACGACTGGCAACAGGGAATTTATCTTCAATGATGCTCCAAGGATCAGAAGTGAGTTGCTTAATAGACAAACTCATTTTTCTGCTATCCTTATCGAGTGTAACTACTTTTGCTTCGTACTCATCACCCAATTTGAAGAACTCTTTTGCATTCACAGGTGTGTTTGCCCATGTTATTTCACTTACGTGAACAAGTCCTTCAACTCCAGGTGTGATTTCTAAGAATGCACCATAATCTTCAATATTAACCACTTTACCTTTTACGGTTGCACTTTCTTGAATGTCTTCAGAAAGTGTATCCCAAGGATGAGGAGTCAATTGCTTAAGACCAAGGCTGATTCTGCGTTTCTCGTCATCAAAGTCGAGAACCACCACATTAAGTTTTTGATCAAGCTTAAGCACTTCAGTAGGATGATTAATACGACCCCAACTGATGTCTGTAATATAGAGTAGACCATCAACACCACCAAGATCAAGGAATGCTCCAAAGTCGGTGATGTTTTTGATAGTACCCTCAAGTACTTGTCCTTTCTCAAGTTTACCCATGATCTCAGCACGTTGTGCTTCGATATCACTTTCAATAAGCGCTTTGTGTGAAACAACGGCATTCTTAATGGTCTCGTTAACCTTAACCACTTTAAACTCCATTGTCTTTCCAACAAATTGGTCGTAGTCAGTAACAGGCTTAACATCAATTTGAGATCCAGGTAAGAATGTTTCCATACCCATGATATCAACGATAAGTCCACCCTTAGTTTTGCTTGTAACAAAACCAGTAACCACTTCACCAGATTTGTGCATTTCCACAATACGCTCCCATGCACGAGAGATACGGGCTTGCTTACGACTAAGATGTAGATGTCCTTCTCTGTCCTCTTTTTCTACGACCATTACCTCTACGACATCTCCTGTCTTAAGACCATGCAAATCCCTGAACTCATTTAATGAAATAAGTCCATCGCTTTTAAACCCGATGTTGATAACAACATCTGTCTTAGTTAGGCCTACTACAATACCTTGAACCATCTCACCATCGGTGATTTGTTTGAAGGTACCTTCATAAACCGCATCGTACTTTTGTTGCTCTTCGTTGTTATAACGGGCAACATTTCTCTTGTCAATGCTCCAATCGAAATCATCGTGTGCGGAAACAGTTGACGGGTTAACTAGTGTGTTGTTTTCTTCCACTATTAAATTCCTCCTTTTGTTTAAATTTCAGCACTGTTTTATCAGGCTGATTTGGGGACGGCAAAGGTAATGGAATTATGCAATTCTTTCGAAAAATTAGTTCTTTTTTGGACGAAAATTAGCCCAAAGACAGGCTAAAATGCTTATTGGGCGATATTCCTCAGGGCTAAACTTAATTTATCTAACTCCTTCAGAGAAGTATATACATTCGGGGTTATCCGCACACCATGAATATTCTGCCAATTTATCCCAACAGTATGAATTTTATACTTGGTAAATAGTTCGCCAGAAACCTCTTCGGGCTTTATTCCGTCTATTGAAATATTGGCAATAGCACAAGACATACTAGTTGCATTAGACTGAAGAAATGATACACGAGGAAGGCCTTTTAGTTGATCTACCCAGTAGTTTTTTAAAAATCGCAGGCGCGCTTCTTTCCTTTTTGCACCAATCATGTCATGAAAATCTACAGCAGCACCTATAGCCATCTCTGAAGCAAAGGAACGTGTGCCCAACGATTCAAACTTTCTGATATCTGTACCATCTGGCTCATTATTTGACAAGAGCGCCCATACTTTATTAATTTTATCTTTCTTCACATACATTAATCCACTGCCAAAAGGCGCGCCCATCCATTTATGTAATGAAGTCGCAAAATAGTCGCAACCCAAATCAGGAATAGAAAAATCAAAATGAGCCAAGGTATGTGCTCCATCGCATATCACCTCAATACCTCGACTTTGAGCAATATCTGCGATTTTACGAACCGGCATAATTTGACCAGTCCAATTGATAAGATGTGTAATCATCACAATTTTAGTACGGGCTGTAAATGCCTGGGTATAAAAATCTACAATATCATGCTCATGTTCAATAGGTAAGGGCAAGTCTACCCATATTAATTTAATACCGTCACGCTTCTCTCGTTGCTTCCATGCATTAATCATGTTTGGATAATCTTGACGAGTTAAGACGACTTCATCTCCTGATTTAAGATTCAATCCAAAAATGATGGTATTTAATCCTTCGGTTGCATTTCGATTTATAGCAATTTCTTCTTTATCGCAACCACAAACTGCTGCAAGTTTCTCCCTTAAAGGCTCACGTCCTTGGTCAAGAATCTGCCACATGAAATAAGACGGTGCTTCATTGCAATACTGATAGTTTCGTATGTGCGCATCTTGAACAACCTTTGGCTGTGGAGAAACGCCTCCATTATTTAAATTTATTATCGTTGGACTTACCGTATACGCTTCTCGAATCCATCCCCAAAAATCTTCGTCAGTAGCAAAAGATGAACTGTCTTGGATACCAACTGATGAGCGTTGAATCGCTTCCGCAGCAAAAGAAGGATTGGCGGCATGAAGGAAAGGCAAACCAGTCATGGCACCAGAAAAAAGACGAATGAAATTTCTGCGAGATGATTCTGCCATATAGAATTACTTTAGACTATCAAGTTAAAACAATTAATTAAAAATCATTAAGAGAACTTTGACCAAAAGCAATAGATTAGAATATCATTTCGAATTCTAAAATCAATTGTATAATTTCGAATATTAATCCCAGCCAAAATGAAACAAATTTCAATCTTAATCTATCTCACAATAACTATAGTTGCCTATTCATGTACTAAGTCGAGCATTGCTAAAAAAAAATATAACCAATACAGAAAATTCTTCGATAGCTGAAATCGCAGGAGCTGCGTCAAAAGGCACCATCACTGCAACAACCTATTTGACAGGTGATGCCACAGATGTAACCACTTCGACTTCTGCTGGCTTGGTCTTAATGGGTGGTGGAACAGATGTTGACGCTGCAATAAAATGGATGCTTGAAAGAAGCAGTGGGGGTGATATTGTTGTTATCCGTTCAACGGGAACAAATGGATACAATAAGTACATGTACAATTTAACAAAAGTAAATTCTGTTGAAACAATTATAATCGATAGCAGAGAAAAGGCAAACCTTCTACTTGTTAGAGATAAAATAAAAAATGCTGAAGCACTATTTATAGCAGGGGGTGACCAATGGGATTATGTAAAATACTGGAAGGATACTCCTGTGGAAGAAGCAATAAACTACCTAATAAACATAAAAAATGTAACCATAGGGGGAACTAGTGCTGGTCTGGCTATTTTGGGATCTCATTATTTTAGTGCACAAAATGGAACCGTAACAAGTGACCAGGCATTACCAAACCCTTACAACACTTTAGTGCAGATTGGAGGCAATGATTTTATCAACGCCCCCTTTATGTTAAATACCATCACTGACTCTCATTATAGCCAACGAACCAGACATGGAAGGCGTATCGCTTTTATGGCAAGAATAATGAAAGACAATCTTATTTCGAATATAAAGGGAATTGGAGTTGATGAACAAACGGCTGTATGCATAGATCAAAACGGAATTGGTAAAGTTTTTGGAATCAATGATGCATACTTCTTAAAAAATGAATCAAGCGGACCTGAAACATGTATATCGGGTAATCCGCTAACCTGGAATCTCAATAGCCTTGCAATAAAAGCATACAAAATCAAAGGCAATTCTACAGGAAATGGAAATATTGATGCTGTAAACTGGACATTTTCAGGAGGAACTTCTTTTCACTACTATATAAACAATGGCACTTTAAATACAAATCCGAATTAGGATATCAAGGATTGAGTAATTAATGAATCCGAAATTGCATTGGCTACAATCCAACCACTAGACCAGGCATGCTGAAAATTATAGCCTCCAGTTATGCCATCAACATTGAGCACTTCTCCTGCAAAATATAAACCTGGATATAATTTACATTCTAATGTAGCCTGATGAATTGCTTCAATCTTTATGCCGCCAGCAGTCACAAACTCTTCTTTAAATGTAGTTTTCCCTTTTACACTATATATATCATTGCAAATATTTTTCGCCAACAAGTTGCTCGCGGCTGATGGGATATTAGCCCAACTGGTATCGGGTTTTATGGAAGACCTCTCAAGTAAATAATTCCATAAACGGCCTGGAATCTCAAATGGATTTTTATTTCCAACTAGCTGCCGTGCACTTTCAATACGCTTAGTTTTAATTAACTCTAACATAGCACTCTCATGAAATTCAGGAGCCCAATTTAGGCTTACATCAAATGCATAATCAAGTTCATTTAATTCCTTTGCCGCTCGAGACGACATTTTTAAAATTGCTGGCCCACTCAATCCCCAATGGGTAATCAAGACAGGCCCTCTTTCTTGAAGTTTAAGTTTTGGTATTTTCAACATTGCATCTGGGCTGGCTACACCCATAAGTTGGTGAAGCTTGCTGTCGAGAATATTAAATGTAAAAAGTGAAGGAACCGGAGGCTCAATATCTATACCCATTTGCTTCAACCATTCGAATCCAGACTCCTTTGAATGACCTCCCGTAGCAATACAAATAAAATCAGCATGAATTTTTTCTACCTCACTAACGCCATATTTCACCTCTAAATCAAATCCATCAGCCATTTTTCTTATCTGAAGAACTTCAGTTTGTAATTTAATTTCCACCTTGTATTTTTCTGCTTCATGCATCAAGCAATCTATGACTGACTGAGATTTGTCAGATTCAGGAAACATTCTACCATCAAACTCTACCTTCAATTGCACACCTCTGAGTAAAAACCAATTTTGAGTATCCTGGCTAGAAAACCGATACAATGATTTTTTCATAAAATTTTTACCGCGTGGATAGGCCTCAATCATATCGCTTACGGCTTCAGAATAATGTGTCACATTACAACGGCCACCACCACTAACTTTAACTTTAGAAAGCAACTTATTTGTTTTCTCCAATATCATTACATCAAGCATTGGATTCATTTGTGCAGCATTCACTCCACAGAAAAAACCAGATGCTCCCCCACCAACGACAACTAATTTTTTTTTAATACTCATGATAGTCGCAAGATCAATATATCAATCTGAAATAATTGATAATGTCATTAAAAAATATAAAAAATAAAATGCAATTTAAAAAGATGCAAATAAAATTAATATGTTACCCTTAAAGTTAAGATATTGAAGGCAGGAGGAAAAAATTCAACTTCGATTAATAATCGCCAAGTAAATTACTATTAGACTTCTCATTCAAGATTATCTGATCAAAAGTTGATAGCAAATCGGCTTTCCCCTTCTTGATGCATATAGTGTGCTCGTAGTGAGCAGAAAACTTACCGTCCTTAGTTCTTACTGTCCAACCATCCTCATCATAAAACACATCTTTTGTTCCAAGGTTAATCATGGGTTCAATGGCAATTACCATGCCTTCTTTCAATTTTGGTCCTGTGCCTTTCTTCCCAAAATTTGGCACTTGCGGATCTTCGTGCAAATGACGACCTAATCCATGCCCAACCAATTCACGTACAACACCAAGATGATGTTTTACCTCAGCAAAATCTTGAATAGCAAAGGATATATCACCAACTCGATTACCCACGTGTGCCTTATCTACTCCTTGCAATAATGAGGTTCTTGTAACTTGCATCAATAGTTTATGCTCATCAGCAATAGGCGCTACACCGAATGTATAGGCGCTGTCGCCATGAAATCCGTTTTTGTAAACACCTACATCGATTGATACCAAGTCGCCTTCTCTGATTTCTTTGTTTGTAGGAAATCCATGCACTACCGCATCGTTTACAGAAATACAGGTTGCGAAAGGATAGCCTTTATAATTTTTGAAAGAGGGGACTGCTTTTTGATCAAGGATGAATTCCTCAGCACGTTGATTTAGAGCTAACGT
>Ga0114967_10003335_pt1 | contig 13207 bp, 11 predicted proteins | sample M_130628_MF_Meta_FD_92639 | JGI IMG/M metagenome (GOLD analysis project Ga0114967, IMG submission 92639) | Freshwater microbial communities from Lake Montjoie, Canada to study carbon cycling - M_130628_MF_MetaG | ecosystem: Environmental > Aquatic > Freshwater > Lake | place: Lake Montjoie... | reverse complement strand
GCGAAGGGGATCGCTCGACCGCTTCACATCGTGAGCTTCGAGAACGATCTCGATTCCCTCCGACTCGCTTTCAAGCACCACGACCGCTTTCCTTACCTGCGCCATGCCGGTCCGCCGGCGATCCTCAAGCACGCGACCTGGCAGTCCAAACAGCATGAGGGGCTAGAGTGGAGTCTTATTGAAGGCGACTTCCTAGCGACGATGAATCAAGCTGAGCCGCCGGATCTCATTTTTTACGATATGTTCTCGGGAAAAACCTGTGCGCCAGCGTGGACGACGGATGCCTTCCGAGCGGTGACGGCGGCCTGTGCTGGTCGCGATGTTGAGCTTTTCACCTACACGTGCTCGACGGCGTCACGTGTAGCCATGCTTGCAGCGGGATTTCACGTTTCCCGCGGTCGTAATGCCGGAGACAAGGAAGAAACGACAATTGCCTTTACTTGCTTAGAAAAAGGACGTGAGAGGCAGCGTGAAATACTCGGCGCTGAGTGGCTGAAAAAATGGGAGCGTTCGTCTGCAAAATTTCCGAGTGATCTCAATTCCTACGAGCGCGAGGCCTTTGAGCAAACGATCCGCAGCCGCCCGCAATTTCAAGTGAGGGCGGACGACTAAACCTTAAAATGGTTTTTTATACAGGATGACAGGATGGAAAGGATTCACAGGAATTCCTTAAGGGTGTTGGATGTCGCACAAAGCATTGGATCCTTATGCAAGTGCAAACAACTGATTCTCTGTGTCCTTTGACTCGCTCGAATCGCCCTTCGGGCCAACCTTCGGTTGCTCTATCTCAAAGGTCCCGCCTTTTCGATTGCGGTCAATGCTGCTGAATTAGGGCTAATACCATTGTCCCTTTGAAATTAGACTTTGAAGCGTAAAGGGGGGGCATGACCGTCTCGGCCGTGTGGAGACTGGTCTACTTTCTCACACCCTGCCCAACGGAACCAAGGAGCAGACCGCAGCACACATGCGAGACGCGCTGTGCCCCTCTACTAAAATCCAAAAGCAAGCGGCTTTTGGTATAATACGAAGAGAATTACTTCTCGCGCTTCGTCTTTTTAGGAAATTTGGGCTTACCCTCGTCTTCTCCGGATTGGCCTTTGGCATTATAGGGAACGAGAGAAACAACGATCGGACCGGAGTTCGTGTCGATCTCTCGTGGACCGGTCCGAAGGATGTCTAGGAATTGCTTTGGGACTTGGGCAAAGGATTCCCCAGGCAGAATGTCGATGAGGCCGACGGTGCGCCTTGGGAGGCCGAGGCCTTCTTCCAAGAGGCTCATGATATCGCGCGGAGTGATGCCTGTTTCGCGACCGGCGTTTGTTCGCACCCACAGCATTCCTCGAGCTGGAGGACGAATGTTTCCCATGGGAAGATCTGGCTGCGAGCGAACGGTGGGTTTAGAAGGAGCGGGTTTTTCCTTCTCCGGGGCAACTTCTGGGCCGGCGAGCATTTCAATGACGGCGGAAGCGATATCGGTCGAGTTGAAGCCTTCTTCCAGCAAGCGATCTGTAACGCGGGACGAGAGGTTGCCTCGATTGAGAACTTCACGAATGCGCTCGAGGAGGCCTTCAATGCGACGTTCCTCGACTTCGCCAGCAGTCGGAAGGGTGCCGCGTTTGATTTTAGTTTTTGTGAAGCGCTCGATGAATTGAAGTTTGTAAATATCGCGACCCGATACAAACGTTACAGCCATGCCTTTGCGTCCAGCGCGTCCCGTGCGACCGATACGGTGGACATAGTCTTCCGCGTCGTAGGGCAGATCGTAATTCACCACGAGTTCGAGTTCATCGACGTCAATGCCGCGGGCCGCGACATCCGTAGCCACAAGGAATTCAAATTCGGCTTTCTTGAACTTGTTCATCACGCGGGTGCGTTGCGCTTGCGCGATGCCGCCGTGGAGTCGGTCGGCGGAGAAGCCCTGCGCAATCAGATCATCGGCCAGTTCATCGACCATCCGCTGCGTGTTACAAAAAATAATGCCCAGCTTGAAGCCGTGGAAATCCACAAGGCGAAGAAGCGCCTCAAACTTCATGCGTTGGGGAACCTCGTAATACCATTGCTCCACGGTAGGCACGGTCAATTCGCGTTGTTCGATTTTGACCGATTTGGGCGAGTTGGAATGGCGCTCGATCAGGTCGCGGATTTGCTTTGAAACCGTCGCCGAGAAAAAGACCGTCTGGCGTTCAGCGGGGGTCGAGCGAAGGATCTTTTCAATGTCTTCGCGGAAGCCCATGTCCAGCATTCGGTCGGCCTCATCGAGAATGACCATTTTGACATTGCTGAGATCGAGCGTGCCACGATCCATGTGGTCCATCAGGCGACCGGGTGTGCCGATGACGATTTGAACGCCTTTTTTGAGTTCGAAAAATTGACGCTCATACGAAGCTCCGCCGTAGATTGGCACAGCGTGAATGCCGCGTTTGTGGGCGGTGAGTTTGTGAACTTCATCAGCGACCTGTGTCGCCAACTCGCGCGTTGGGCAGAGGATCAGGACCTGAACGGAGCGATCAGCGGCCTGGCAAAGTTCAATCGCGGGAATCGCAAAAGCGGCCGTTTTTCCAGAGCCGGTTTGGGATTGTCCAACGACATCGTGACCCTCAAGCAGCACGGGAATAGCCGATGCCTGGATTGGCGAGGGCTCCTCAAAACCGAGATCGCTGATGGCCTTTAAAATCTCGGGCGAGACGCCCAATTCCGCAAAAGTCTTCTTGTTCATTTACTATCACTACACGCACAACCACCCCGCGTCACGGGTTGATTGCAGTCTCAGTAAGACTTCGCCCAAATGACACGCTGGTGGCTGGGCTCTCCCGTGAACGGGCAGACTCCCGCTTCAGGAACATCGACAAAGGGAATGCAGCGAATCGTGACCTTGAGATCGGTTTTGATCTGTTCCTCGACGAGCGCGCTTCCGTTCCAATGGGTGAGCGCGAAGCCGCCGTGGATCTCGGGTTTGGCGGCGTTCGATGGAGTGAAGAACTGGTAAAAATCTTCCTTTGTATCGATCTGCCGCGTGTTCGCATCGCGGAAGGTCGTTGCGCGTTCGAGAAGGGTAGATTGGATTTCATCGAGGATTTGAGCGGCCGTGGCGGGAATTTCCGCGAGCGGCAAGAAAGCTTTTTCCTTGGGTCCACGATCCCGGCGCGCGACGGCAGCGGTTCCCTGCGCGAGATCGCGCGGTCCGATCTCGATACGAATCGGAACGCCTTTTTTGATCCATTCCCAATTTTTAACTCCGCCGCCGAGATCGCGGTTGTCAACCTCCACGCCCAATGGCGCTCCATGGTAGTTCAGGGCGCGCAGGGAGGCTGCAAGCGACTCGGCTGCTTCTAGGATGGCGGCCTTGCTATCTTCTTTTGGAGTGATCGGAACAATCACCACATGGGTGTCGGCGATACGCGGAGGCACGACTAATCCATCGTCGTCCGAATGCATCATGATGAGCGTGCCGATGAGTCGCGTGCTGACGCCCCAGCTTGTCGTCCAAGCATGTTCGAGTTGGCCGGCGCGAGATTGAAACTGGATGCCCGAAGCCTTCGAGAAATTTTGCCCCAAGAAGTGCGATGTTCCCGCTTGAATAGCCTTGCGATCCTGAACCATGGCCTCGATGCAGTAGGTCTGTACCGCGCCAGGGAAACGTTCGCTCTCGCTCTTCTCGCCACACAATACGGGCAGCGCAAGGAAGTCGCGCGCAAAGGTCTCATAGACCCGCAGCATTTTCATCGTCTCCACTTCCGCCTCCTCGCGTGTTTCGTGTGCGGTGTGGCCCTCCTGCCACAAGAACTCGGCGGTGCGGAGGAAAAGACGCGGACGCATCTCCCAACGGACCACGTTGGCCCATTGGTTGAGAAGGATGGGAAGATCGCGCCAAGACTTCACCCAACGCGCGTAGGCGGCTCCGATGATGGTTTCTGACGTGGGGCGAACGACGAGCGGTTCGGAAAGCTGTCCAGCAGGCACGAGTTTTCCATCCTTCGCTTCAAGACGATGGTGAGTCACAACCGCGCATTCCTTAGCGAACCCTTCCACGTGGGACGCCTCTTTTTCGAGATAGCTGAGTGGAATGAATAAAGGGAAATACGCATTACGATGGCCTGTGGCCTTGAACATGGCATCCAGCACACGCTGCATCCGCTCCCAGAGAGCGTAACCCCAAGGCTTGATGACCATGCACCCGCGCACCTCCGAGTTCTCAGCCAAATCCGAGGCCTTGATCACCTGCTGATACCATTCTGGAAAATCTTCATCCCTACGGGGAGTCACTGCGGTCTGCTGTTTATCGCTCATGGCCGGAAATGATTGCGAGCCTCAGCAGATCGTAAAGACCTTTTTCACGTGAGGGACCGATTTTTTAACTCCCCAAACGAGTTTAAGACAGAATGCCTCAAATGGACAAAATGAAGCAGCAACTCGGAAATTCGGGGGGCTACCGCTCTGCTGCTTCTTTAGCGGTGATCTGCGACCGCCGAAGGGCACCAGCACGGCAGTCACAGACACCCGCTACAAAAACATCAAAAATCATGTCGGTGAAATTTTTCAGATTCCGAGTGGGACGGCGCGGGCTCTTCGAGGCGTAGGCTACGAACCGGGGAGGCCGCCCTGCTGGGATCCCAAATATCAGTCGCGCGCCGTTTACGGGATACAAAGGTGCCTCCAACCTTCGCGGTGCACGGCTACGGCTTGGTAAAAAGGCAGGCACAGGGGTCGGGCAGCGACGGCCTCCGGCTCGGAGAGCGCGCCTCCCCTACCATCCTACGGGTCGGAGAGTCGACTTTTGCTTTTTGAGATATACGCGAAAAGGGCACTCATATCCTTATTCGCGCGTCGGTTCCCACAGCGCCATCTCTTGAGATACGTTTTGCCTCAGCGACTCCATTCGCCCTGCTCTTGGAACGGTCAGTGGACTCGTCGCTAACTGCATTCGATAAAGCATTTTTATTGCTTTTTCCCGTAAATATGGCAGGTTTTTTGTGCCATGAAAACCACGCTAGACATCCCCGATCCGCTCTTTCGGCAGGCCAAGGCTCGGGCGGCCTTGCGCGGGATCTCTCTCCGACAGTTTGTCTCGGAGGCACTTGAAGAAAAAGTCACTGCTCCAGCTTCGGGTCGCGCCGGTTCGGTGGAACCGCCATGGATGCGCGGGTTTGGAGCGCTCGCGGACCTTCATTTGGAAACCGGCAAGATCGAAGCCCTCATTGCCGAAGAGTTTGAGGTCTTGGACGAGGAAGATCGATCATGATCCTCGACACGAATGCGCTCTCGGCATGGGCGGATGGGAATCTCGCCTGCCGCCCAGCATTCGCCGAAGCCTCGCGTCTGGTGGTACCGGTCATTGTTTTGGGTGAATACCACTATGGCATACGGCAGTCTCGCCACAGGAGCCGTTACGAGGATTGGCTTACAAAAAACCTTTTGTTTGCTGAAATTCAACCGGTCTCCGAAATCACAGCCAGTCACTACGCTGACCTACGTATTCGTCTGAAAACCAATGGTACACCTATCCCTGCGAACGATGTCTGGATCGCCGCGATAGCGCTGGAACTCAAGCTCCCCCTTCTCAGCAACGACCACCACTTCGACATGATACGCGAGTTGGATAGGGTGGCATTTTAGCTTGCCCGGCTTTCCTGATCCCCCTTCAAAATCGGCCTTATAACCGCTACCAAAGACAGGCTGGAACTTTATAAAAAACCACGATGACCTTATTGGGCTGCAAAACCAATGCAGAAAACAGGCCTCCGTTTTGGGGGATCCTATACGGGTCGGAAAGCGGGCCGCTTGTGCCTCATTCTTGGGTGGTTCTCTATTTGGCAAGATGCATTGCCAAACGTGAGGTGCAAAGGCACACTGCCGCACATGAATCCCACTCCACACGTTGCTGCTACCGCTCCTGCTAAAGTCGAACTCGAAGCCGGTAAGGACTATTGGTTTTGCACCTGCGGGCTTTCTGCGACTCAGCCATTTTGTGATGGTTCACACAAAGGGAAGGGATTTGCTCCGCAGAAATTCACAGCGGATAAAACCGGCCCGGCTTGGCTTTGCCAGTGCAAGCAAACGGAGAACGCGCCGTTTTGTGACGGCGCTCACAAGGGGCTCATTCAGCCCGAACAATAAAGGCCTCGGTCTGCGGTTCGATCTATTCGAGCGTGTCGTCGAGAGCGGCGAGGAGTTCCGCGATCGTGGCTGACGTTTCGTCTCCCATGTTTGAGATGCGGAATGTTTTGCCTTTAATCTTGCCGTAGCCTCCGTCGATGACGAAGCGGTGCTTCTCGCGGAGGCGCTTGATCCAAGCCGCCACGTCGATGTCGCGGTTGTTTTTTACGCAGGTGAGCGAGAGCGAGCGGTAGCCTTCGGGAGCAAAGAACTCGAATCCGCGGGCGCGAACCCAGTCGTGGACTTGGGCATTGAGCGCAGCATGGCGGGCATGACGGGCTTCGACACCCTCGGTGAAAATATCGTCGAGCTTGGATTCCAAGGCATTGATGAGCGGAATCACTGGAGTGCTTGGTGTCATGTCCTGCTCTTGGTTTTTAGCAAACTCCACAAAGTCGAAGTAGTATCCACGATCCGAGATGGATTCCGCGCGCTTCATGGCGCGTTCGGAAACAGCAAAGAGGGCGAGGCCGGGAGGCATTGCGAGGGCTTTTTGGCTGCCTGTGAGAAGGACGTCGATGCCGAGTTCGTCCATCGGGATCGGCTGGGTCGAAAAGGAGGAAACGGAATCGACAACAAACATCACTTCAGGAAACTCGCGCAACACAGCGGCAATTTCTGGAAGAGGATTGCGAACGCCGCAGGAGGTTTCGTTGTGAATGAGGGTGAATGTATCGAAGCCGCCTTCGGCCAGTTTTTCGCGCACCATCTCTGGTTTGATCGCTTCACCCCACGCGACTTGTAGTGCGACAGCCTCCTTGCCGCAGCGTTTGCTGACGTCCACCCACTTGTCCGAAAAGGCTCCGCAGGCAGCGTTGAGGACTTTTTTGGTGGTGAGGTTGCGGATAGATCCCTCCATCACTCCCCAAGCCGAAGAGGTGGAGAGAAAAACCGGGCGTGTCGTGCCGAAGAGGGTTTGCAGGCGGGGATGGATGCCGGCGTAGAGTTTTTTGAATTCGGATCCCCGGTGGCCAATCATGGGGGCGCACATGGCGCGGAAGGTTTTTTCGGACACTTCGACCGGACCCGGAATGAACAGTTTGATGTGTGGTGTGGACATGCGGAAATGAGGTTACGCAAGGGAGGCGGGCGCTGACCAAATAAAATTTCACTTAGGGGCGGGAATTTCCCGGATTTGCAATTCGATCCGCAAGAGATCATACTCGCGCTTTCACTGATTCCAACCATTCCATGCCCGCAAAAAAAACCATTTCTTCCGTGTATTTTATCGCTGGCTCGGATGATGCTGCCGTGAAGAAGGCGGCCAGCGCGCTTGCCGGGAAGCTGGCTCCTGGTGCGGATGCCTTTGGGTTGGAGGTCATCGACGGGGGAGTGGAAACTGTGGATGCGGCCGTATCCCAGTTGCAGGAAACCTTACAGGCCCTAGCCACGCTTCCCTTTCTTGGCGGCAGCAAGCTCGTGTGGCTGAAAAGCGCAACATTTTTGGCTGATACCGTGACTGGCGGATCAGAAAGCGTTCTGGCACTGCTCGAGAAGCTTTGCGATTTCGTTGATGCGGGAATGCCGTTCGGGGTCACCTTTTTGATCAGTGCGGTCAAGCCCGACAAGCGCCGTAGCGTCTATAAGAGACTCACCAAGGCGGGGGTGACGGAACTGCACGACAAGCCCGACTTGGGATTTCGCGCCGGTGAGGAGGAGGTCATCTCTTGGACAGCGCAGCACATTCGTTCTCGCGGACTGAAAATTTCCCGCGAGGCCATCGAGGCTCTTGCGGCACGCGTGGGTCTGGATTCTGGTCAACTCAACAACGAACTCGACAAAATCGAGACGGCCTTCGGAACCGGACACCCGATTGAGGCGAGGGACATTCGTGAAATGGTGTCCGCGACTCGCGAAAGCGGGATCTTTGATATTGGGAACGCCATATCTGCACGCGATCTTCCGCTCGCGCTAGAGACGCTCCAACAATTGCTGGCGCAGGGAGAGAAGGGCGTCGGTATCCTTCTGGCATCCATCGTCCCCACGGTAAGAAACCTGCACCTCGCGAAAAATCTCCTCGTTAGGCATAAGCTCCACCCGCCTGCGGAGCCCCAGTTTTTTGCGGGGGTATTGAATAAATTACCAGCGGCGGAGACCGATTATCTGCCGCGCAAGAAAGACGGCGGCATCAACACTTACGGGCTCGGTGTAGCTGCTCGAAGTGCTTCTCACTACGCGCTCGAAGATCTTCAAAAAGCCTTCCACAGTTGCGCCGAAGCAAACTGGCAACTCATCAGTGGCCAGGGCACGGACGAAACCATTCTCACGCGACTGCTCGTGGGTTTCATGTCGCGCTGATTGGCGGCGACGAATTAAGGAGTCGGGCTTGGAGTGGGCGTTGGGCCAGGGATGCCCTTGTTGGTTAGAAGAGTCTGCAAATAGGAGAGGGCATCCGCACTGGCGAGTTTATCATTATTAACCTTCTTGGTGAGATCCGATTTGTATTCGGCTGTGGCCTTACTCGCTCCGGCGTAGCCGTATTCGAACGAGGATGTGGTGCCGTTTGTGGTAGCGGCATTGCCTTGCGGACCAGAGGCGAGCAGGTAGCCCGTGAGTTTTTCAGAGAGACGGGCGCTCTTGCCTCCACCCACGCTGGAGTACCGATCGAGGTCACCAATCACCTGAAGGGCACCGCTGTCAGATGTAGAGACCCCCGCAGAAGCCCCGAAGAGCACAGCGTGTTGATTGCCGGTGTAGTCCAGCATGGTGTTATAGGACCCTGATATCAAAGCTGGGGCTTGGTAAAAGAAAAACGTGTTTGGATCCGAAAGAACGATCACCGATGAGAAAGTTGAAGCCGCTGTATCCACAAGCAAGTAGCCACCTTGAAAAAAGGTGTAATTCACACTGCGACCGGTTTTTGAAAGGGAAAGCTCGTAAACAAGCAACTGCGCATGAGCAACGGCGCCGAATAAAAACAGCAAAACAGCAGAAAGGGCAGAAAGGAAGATGCGCTGTATCATAGGAGGAAAGGTGCTTTTGATTAGCTAAGATGTCAATCGGAAGTAGGGCTTTGCCTCCCCTCAAAAGAGGGCCATTTGGGCGGCTTCGGGATCGGGGACGAGGCGTTTGCGAGGCGCCGGAGCGCGGGTGGGTTGGCCTTCCGCATTGAGTTCGGATTTTTCGAGGTTGTTCAGAATCTCGCGGGCGCGGGTGATGATCGAATCAGGCAGTCCGGCGAGCCGCGCGACTTGGATGCCGTAGCTTTGATCGGCGCGGCCGGGGAGGATTTTTCTAAGGAAGATAATTTGGTCGTTCCATTCGCGGACGGCGACATTGAGATTCAGGATCCCAGATCGGGTGCGCTCGAGGTCGGTGAGTTCGTGGTAATGGGTGGCGAAGAGCGCACGGCAGCCGATTTGGTCGTGGAGATATTCGGAAACACTCCATGCAATCGAGAGGCCATCAAAAGTGGAGGTGCCGCGCCCGATCTCATCGAGAATCACAAGGCTGCGAGCGGTCGCATTGTTGAGGATGTTGGCAGTTTCATTCATCTCGACCATGAAAGTAGATTGACCTCGAGCGAGATCGTCACTTGCGCCGACGCGTGTAAAAATCCGGTCAGCGAGGCCGACGCGCATGGATTTGGCTGGCACATAGCTTCCGGTTTGCGCGAGGAGCGTGAGGAGGGCGACTTGGCGGATGTAAGTGGATTTTCCCGCCATGTTCGGACCCGTAATGATGGCAAATTTTTTCCCATCGGTGCCGAGGTCGGTGTCATTCGGAACGAATCTAGCGCCTTCGCTGAGTTGATCGAGCACGGGGTGACGACCATCTGTGATGTGGAGGATATCGGAATCATCAATCTCAGGGCGGCAGTAGTCGTGGAGTCGGGCGGTCTCAGCGAAGGAACAGAGGACATCAAGTATAGACAGCGTGTTGGCTGTTTCTTGCAAGCGGGGGAGTTCGGCAAGGACGGCGGCGCGAAGCTCCGAAAAAATCTCAATCTCGCGGGCGCGGGATCGTTCCTCGGAACCGAGGATCTTTCCTTCAACTTCTTTGAGCTCGGGTGTGATGAAGCGCTCGCCCCCGACCGTGGTTTGTTTGCGAATGTAGTCCTCCGGAACCGCTCCTAGATTAGATTTGGTGATTTCGATGAAGTAACCAAAGACGGAGGTGAAGCGGACCTTGAGGGATTTGATTCCCGTGCGTTCGATTTCTTTTTCTTGGAGGGCAACGATCCAGTTTTTTCCTTCGTGGGACGCCGAGCGTAGTTCGTCGAGAGCGGAATCAAATCCAGCTTGAATGAATCCACCCTCGCGGATTACCGGCGGAGGTGTTTCGACGAGGGCTCGGGTCAGCGTATCGGACAAATCGGGCAGGGCATGGAGACGCGAGAGCGAGTTTGCAAGGAGGGGCGACGGGATCGAGAGCTTATGTCCGCCACCGAGGCTGGCAGCTAAAGAAGGAATGCGGGAAAGGGATTGAGCAAGGGTCGCGAGGTCGCGAGCATTGCCGGAGGGACCGTGAAGCCGAGCTGTCGCCCGCTCGATGTCACGGATTTCGGACAGGCGGGAACGAAGGTCTCCGAGAAGCATGGCATCGGATAGAAGGGCGGCGACGGCATCCTGGCGTTCCTCAATTTCAGCCGCATCACGGAGGGGGTGCAGTATCCACTCGCGCAGAAGGCGCGCTCCCATTGGCGTGGACGTGCGGTCCAGTGCGCCGAGGAGGGTCATACTGCGGCCGGCGCGCGAGTTGACGAGCTCTAGGTGGCTTTGCGAAGCAGCGTCGAGAATCAGGAATTGACTGCAGCGGTAGGGTTGCAGGCGGTTGAGGTGGCCCGCCTGACGCCGCATCTGGCGGGTGATGTAGTGAAGGAGGGCACCAGCGGCAGAGGTGCCAGCAAGAAGATCGGCGCAACCGAATCCATCGAGCGAGTGAACTTTGAAATGGGCGCGAAGAATATCCGTGGCTGGCTCAGACTCAAAAACGTAACCATCGAGAACCGATCGCGGGTTGATGGTTGCGAATTGGTCGGTCTGATGGTCCGGGACGAGGATTTCTGATGGGGAAACGCGGGCGAGTTCGTCTAGTAGGGCGGGAAGGGTTGCAAGTTCCGTGAGGCGGAATTCGCCAGTGCTGAGATCGCAAAAAGCCATGCCGAAGGCATCCCCGCGCGAGCAAAGAGCAGCGAGGTAATTTGGTTTTCGATCGTCGAGTCCGAAGTCATCTAGTGTTCCCGGACTGAGGATCTGGGAAATCTCTCGGCGCACGAGTTTGCCGGCTTGGACCTCGCCGACCTGATCACAGATCGCCGCACGCCAACCAGCGGCAACGAGCTTTTCGATATAGCCACGGGCGGCGTGGTAGGGCATGCCGCACATCGGAGTTGGGCCGCGCTTCGTGAGCGACAGATTCAGTAAGCGAGAGGCCTCGATCGCATCTTCGCCAAACATCTCATAGAAATCCCCGAGGCGGAAAAGGAGAAGCGTGCCTGGCGGCAATTCACGCCGGAGGGCGTGATATTGCTGCATCATGGGGGTCAGCGTTTCGGTGGACATTGCAGATCAGGAATTTCTCAGGAAAGCCGCCAGCGGACTTGTGGGAGACGCTTGATCGAGTCGCATCGGAAGCCCTGCCTCAAAGGCCTCGCGAGCCGCTTCCACTGTGATGCGGAAGGCATTGGCCATGCGGCTTGGAAAGGTCGCGGCAGCGATGGCGGTATTCACCAGAACGGCGTCGGCTCCCATTTCAAGTGCTTCCGCTGCATGACTAGGAGCGCCGATGCCGGCGTCCACGATAACGGGAACAGAGGCTTGCTTAATGATGATTTCGATCTGGGATCGGGTATCCAGCCCGCGATTGCTGCCGATGGGCGAACCGAGCGGCATCACGGTTGCCGTGCCCACATCTTGCAAACGTCGGGCGAGGACGGGATCGGCATTGATGTAAGGAAGAACAACGAAGCCCTCTTTTACCAACTGCGTGGCCGCTGCGAGCGTTTCGATCGGATCGGGCAGGAGGTAGTGGGGGTCCGGATGGATTTCGAGTTTCACCCACATGGGAAGTCCCGCTGCGGCGGCGAGGCGGGCGAGGCGAACGGCTTCCTCTGCATTCATAGCTCCGCTGGTATTCGGAAGAAGCAGGTATTTTTTCGGATCAATGAATTCGAGGATGTTCGCGTAGGGGTCGTTTTTTCCGCTTAGATCAGCGCGGCGAAGGGCGACAGTGACGATTTCTGCGCCACTGGCATCAAGCGCGTCTCGCATGGTCTCATTCGATGAGAATTTGCCGGTTCCAAGAAGGAGTCGGGATGAAAACTCGCGGCCAGCGATGGTCAGTTTTTGATTCACAATAGGTGAATGATGCCGTTGGTCGGGGCTTTTTCGCAACAAGTATGATGCGGAGATTTTTGGGCGAGTGCGCGATCGAATGAATGCGTAGGTGAGAGCGCCTGTAACCCGGACTCAGCAGAATTGACCACAATCGACCAAAGGGTGATAGATTGCCGGAAGGCAACTCCGAAGGAGTGAACGAAGTGAATCAAAGGACACAGAGGGCGGAGAGAATCAGATATTTAAACTTCGATTAGGATTCAATGTCTTGTGTTAAATTCAATAAAATCGAAGGCATTCCTTTTAATCCCGTCATCCTGTCTAAAATCCGTATTCGACTCTAGCAGCAGGTGTTTTCGCCGCAACCGCAAGATCCCGTGGCGTCGGGCAGGACTTCCTCGGCGGGATCGATCTGGATTGTCTCGAGTTGGATTTGCTGAAGGGCAAATTGCTCGCGCGCCTGTTGAAGGAGGCCGAGGGCCAGAGGGTCGGGAAGATGACGTGTGCGGAGTTGGATCTCGACGGTCTTACCGGCATATTGAGGGAAGGATTCGGCCATTTCTCCGTCGAGAATGAACGAGGCGTAGGCGTTGAGCTTTTCCTGAAGTTGGAGGATCTGTTGGTCTTCTTTTCCCCATGGTCGTGTCTCATACATGGCAAGAACGAGAAGGTCGCGGCGGCTATCGTAGGCAAAGGCATCAAGCACGCCAGTGTGCTCGAGCCCCATTGGTCGGGAACTCATGATATTATTTTTATTAGGTTGAAAGGATCAGGCT
>Ga0114967_10003334_pt1 | contig 13207 bp, 9 predicted proteins | sample M_130628_MF_Meta_FD_92639 | JGI IMG/M metagenome (GOLD analysis project Ga0114967, IMG submission 92639) | Freshwater microbial communities from Lake Montjoie, Canada to study carbon cycling - M_130628_MF_MetaG | ecosystem: Environmental > Aquatic > Freshwater > Lake | place: Lake Montjoie... | reverse complement strand
TTGATCCCCCACACACCGTTGACACAGTCCTATGGCCCAGTACGTCTACACCATGAATCGCGTCGGCAAAATCGTGCCGCCCAAACGCCAGATCCTGAAGGATATTTCGCTCTCGTTTTTTCCAGGGGCCAAAATCGGCGTCCTGGGGCTGAACGGCTCGGGCAAATCAACGCTTCTGAAGATCATGGCGGGCGTTGATAAGGACATCGAGGGGGAAGCCCGCCCGATGCCCAACCTCAACGTGGGGTACTTGCCGCAAGAACCGGACATGGATCCTGCACAAAGCGTTCGCGAGGCGGTCGAGGCAGGACTCGGGTCAATTGCTGCAGCCAAAAAAAGGCTTGACGAGGTCTACGCGGCGTACGGTGAGCCCGATGCAGATTTCGACAAGCTGGCCGCCGAGCAGGCAGATCTTGAGGCGTTGCTTGCCACCGCAGATGGCGGCGATGTCGAACATCAACTCGAGATCGCAGCGGACGCATTGCGGCTGCCGCCTTGGGAGGCCACGATTGGAAATCTCTCGGGAGGAGAGAAGCGTCGGGTCGCGCTCTGCCGCTTGCTGCTTTCGAAGCCCGATATGCTGTTACTAGACGAACCGACCAACCACCTCGACGCGGAGAGCGTCGATTGGCTCGAACAATTCCTGCATAAGTTCCCGGGGACAGTCGTTGCGATCACGCACGACCGCTACTTCCTGGACAACGCTGCCGAATGGATTCTTGAACTTGACCGCGGTCACGGGATCCCTTGGAAAGGAAACTACTCCAGCTGGCTGGATCAGAAACAAGAGCGTCTGCGGCAGGAAGAATCGGGTGAAAGTGCGCGCCAAAAGGCCCTCAAGAAGGAACTCGAGTGGGTTCGTCAGAATCCCAAAGGCCGTCAGGCAAAGAGCAAGGCCCGACTAGCCCGTTTTGAAGAGCTCTCGAGTCATGAATATCAAAAGCGTAACGAAACGCAGGAGATCTTCATCCCGGTTGCCGAGCGTCTCGGCGATACAGTCATCGAATTCAAGAACGTTCGTAAGGCTTTTGGTGAGCGACTGCTGATCGACGATTTGAGCTTTGCTGTGCCCCCGGGTGCCATCGTGGGGATCATTGGCCCTAACGGCGCGGGCAAATCGACACTCTTCAAAATGATGACAGGACGTGAAACGCCTGACAGTGGGTCCATCGTGATCGGCCCTACGGTCAAGATCGCTCACGTTGATCAGTCGCGCGAATCCTTGGGCGGCGACCAGACGGTTTGGGAGTCTGTTTCCGACGGCGCAGACCTCATGACGATTGGCCGCTTCGAAGTTTCTTCCAGAGCCTATGTCGGTCGTTTCAATTTCAAGGGAAGTGATCAAAACAAGAAAGTCAGCCTGCTGTCCGGGGGCGAGCGCGGCCGGCTGCATCTAGCCCGAACACTGATTGCCGGCGGCAACGTCCTTCTACTCGATGAACCCTCGAATGACCTTGACGTCGAAACCCTCCGCGCGCTCGAAGATGCCCTTCTGGAATTTGCGGGTTGCGTGCTGGTGATCAGCCATGACCGCTGGTTTCTTGACCGGATTGCGACCCACATCCTCGCCTTCGAGGGAGATTCCCAAGTCAACTTCTTCAACGGCAACTATCAAGAATATGAGGCCGACCGCAGGAAGCGCCTCGGCGAAGAAGCGGCCCGACCGAGGCGTATCCGCTTCAAGCCGCTGCGCTAATTCAGCGTAGTGGGATGGGCGTACTGGCGGGGACCGGAACGGCCGTGACAGAATTTTGCGGGCTGCCTTCGATCAAACGATCGGCGTAGGTCAGGTAGACCAGCGCGTTGCGCGCGGGATCGACGATTCGAACGATGTGAAGTTTCTTGAAAAGAAACGACAGTCGTTCATCGAAAACGACCTCTTGACGAGGCAGTGGGCCCTTGAAGGCAATTGGGCCGACCTGACGACAGGCGATTGAGGCCTCGGACTTGTCTTCAGCCAGCCCGAGTGCGCCACTCACTCCCCCAGTTTTGGCCCGCGAGACATAGCAGGCAACACCAGTTACTTTAGGATCGTCATAGGCCTCGATGACGATCTTGTGGTCAGGTCCGATCAGCTTGAAAGCCGTGTTGACCTCACCGAGCGTCTCTGCCGCAGTGGGGCTAAACACAAGCAGACATGTCGTAGCAAAAATTGCACTGACGATTGCACCAGTAGCGGCACCCGAGACCCGACCGTTAGCGGCACCCACGGAACTTTTCTGGGTCATACGTCAACCTCGACTTCGTTGCCATGCTCTTCAAGCCAGGCGCGCCGCGCGAGCGCTTCACCCTTCCCCATCAACATCGTAAATCGCATGCGGGTTGCTTCCTCATCCACATCACCCAAGCCAACCGGAAGCAAACGCCGCGTATCCGGATTGAGCGTGGTCTCCCAAAGCTGCTCCGCGGTCATTTCACCCAGTCCCTTAAATCGACTAATCGACCATGCGGCATCGGTCAGACCTTCTTTGCGGAGACGGTCGCAAGTGTGTGAGAGCTCGGTGTCATCGAGACAATAAATTTTGCGCAGCGGGCGCTTGCCACGCGCTGCCACATCGACCCGATAGAGCGGCAGACGAGCGACGTAGACATGCCCTTGCTCGACCAACGCAGGAAAATGACGCCAAAAAAGGGTCAGCAACAATACCTGGATGTGGGCACCGTCGACATCGGCGTCCGACAGGATACAAACCCGTCCATAGCGCAGTCCGGAAAGAACCAACGCCGAATCAATCAAGGGCGCCTTGCCCAACGAGGGGCTCACGCCATGGGGATCAACCCCGAGGGCAACCGCAATGTCGTGGATCTCGTTGTTGGCAAACAAACGGTCCCGATCTGCCTCCCACGTATTCAGCACCTTTCCGCGCAGGGGCAAAATCGCCTGAAACTCTTTGTCACGCCCCATTTTGGCACTACCGCCAGCGCTGTCGCCTTCAACCAAAAAAATCTCGTTACGGCTTAGATCATCGCTTTCACAATCGGTGAGCTTGCCGGGAAGCACGGCGACGCCCGAACCCTTTTTCTTTTCAACTTTTTGTGCACTGCGCTGCCGGGCCTGAGCCTGACGAATCACCAGCTCCGACAACTTACGACCAAAATCGACATGCTCACTCAGCCATAACTCAAGCTGAGGGCGGGAATAACCGCCGACCAGGCGAACCGCGTCCCGCGAGTTGAGTCGCTCCTTGATCTGGCCCTGAAACTGGGGGTCTAGAACCTTTGCACTCAAGACGAAGCTTGCCCGCGCGAAAACGTCCTCGGGCATCAGTTTCACGCCCTTGGGGAGCAATGAATGCAGTTCGACAAATGATTTGAGCGCCTGGAAAAGTCCCTCACGCAAACCACTCTCGTGCGTGCCTCCAGCGGGCGTCGGGATCAGATTGACGTAGGACTCACGGATCGTCTGACCCTCCTCGGTCCAGCCGACGCACCACGAGGCCCCCTCGCCTTCAGCGAATGATTCGTGGCCAGCGGGGGCATATTGCTGGCTCTCAAACAACGGGACCACCAAAGCACCTGAGGCATGCGACGAGGAACCCGACGCAAGCGCCTCGGTCAGATAACCCCGCAAGCCTTCGGCGTAGCACCAAGTCTGCTCACGGCTCGTGCGGGCCTCCACCAGCACAGTTTGCAAACCCGGCAGCAAAACCGCTTTCGCGCGCAATTGGCGCTCCAGTTCTGACTGCGAGATCGCCGGCGAATCAAAGTATTTGGGATCGGGCCAGACCTGAACCCGGGTACCGGAGCGCCGACTGCCGCGCGGAGCGGGCTGCGACTGGAGCGCTTGCACCACATCACCGCCGGAAAAAACGAGATGATGCTGTCCGCCCTCTCGCCACACCGTGACCTCAAGGCGGCTCGATAGCGCGTTGGTGACGCTCACGCCAACGCCGTGCAGACCCCCCGAAAAACTATAAGCACCGCCTGACGCCTTGTCGAACTTGCCCCCCGCATGCAACCGGGTAAAGACAATTTCAACCACTGGGGCGCCTTCCTCCGGATGCATGCCAACCGGGATACCTCGCCCGTCGTCATCGACCGTGACACTACCATCGACCTCAAGTGTGACCGTAATGGTCTTGCAAAATCCAGCCAGCGCCTCATCGGCGGCGTTATCGAGCACCTCCTGCACGATATGCAGCGGATTCTCGGTTCGTGTGTACATTCCCGGCCGCTGTCGGACCGGCTCGAGGCCCTTGAGAACCCGGATCGACCCTTCCGAGTATTCTGTCTTGCGTGCAGTCATAGCCTTGCTCAGATGGCGATCTGTGTGCCCATCTCCACCACTCGATTGGGGGGCAGACGGAAATAGTCAGCGACCGAAGGACTGTTTTGCAGCATCCAGCCAAACATCGAACGACGCCATCCCATAATTCCTCGGCGCGAAACGGACACGAGCGTTGGTTTGCTCGTAAAGAAAGAAGTCTGGCCGAGGTCAACATCGAGGCCCCGCCGACGGGCTAATCGAAACACCGTCGACACGTCAGGATCCTCGCGAAACCCAAAATGTGCAGTGAGATAGACGACCCCGTGTGAACTGCGGCGCAATTCTAGCCGCTCCTCGTCCCCAATACGGGGTCGATCATCAAACGCAATGGTCAGGAAAACGAGACGCTCATGCGCGATCTTGTTGTGCTTAAGGTTATGCAGAAACGCGCTCGGAAACCCACCGCGGGAAGAACTAAAAAAAACCGCGGTCCCCGGCACCCGTGTGGTGCGCTCGAGTTCAAAGTCCACTGCGTCCCCCCGCGCCTCGGGGCTGGCTACTTTTCGGGCGCGCAAAATCATCGTGCCGCGGTGCCAAGTCGTCAGCATGGTGAACACACTGACCGCCACCGTCAGCGGGAACCATCCCCCATCGAAGAATTTGGATAAGTTCGCGCCAAGAAAAGCCAGCTCGAGACAAAACCAGGCAGCGAGCGGGATCAAGAGCCAGCGCATCCGGCGGGATTCCTGGTGCGCCAACACTACCGCCAGCAAGACGCTCGAAATGATCAAGTCTCCGGATACAGCCAAACCATAAGCGGCCGCAAGAGCGCCCGAAGACTTGAAGGCGAGCACCAGCAAAACGACCGAGACCAGCAAGATCCAGTTCACGATTGGAATGTAAATCTGGCCTTGCGAATGATCAGAGGTATGCAGTACCCGCAACCGGGGTAAGTAATTCAGACGCGAGGCCTGTTGGGTCACCGAAAATGCGCCCGAGATTGTGGCCTGCGAGGCAATCACCGTGGCAAGAGTCGCCAGGATCACGAGCGGGAATTGAAAAGATTCGGGGGCCAGCATGAAAAAGGGACTCTCGCTGGCAGCAGGGTCCGTCAACACCAAAGCGCCTTGACCCAGGTAATTGATCATCAGCGCGGGAAAAACCAAAAAGAACCAGCAAACCCGAATCGATGGCAAACCAAAATGGCCCATATCCGCGTATAGCGCTTCGGCGCCCGTTAAACACAGAAAAACCGAGCCCAGCGCGACAAAGGCCAGCGCAGGACGATCAACGGCAAAGCGGATGGCATAACTCGGGTCAATAGCCCCCAGAATCTCTGGCATCTCCACGATATGGATCAAACCAAGTAGCGCCAGTGTTGCAAACCACAGAATCATGACCGGGCCAAAGAACCGCCCGACGTCGGCAGTTCCGTGACGCTGGAGGCTGAACAACCCAATCAAAATCACGATGGAAATTGGCACCACATAACGCTCCAACCCCGGTGCGGCAACGCTCAAACCCTCGACGGCGGACAGCACGGAAATGGCGGGCGTGATGATGGCATCGCCATAGAAAAGTGAGGCGGCAAAAACGCCGAAGGCCCCAACCAACCAGGCTAATTCGGGACGGTGCTCAATCACCTTCTGGGCCACCGACAGCAGAGCCAGAACCCCGCCCTCTCCGCGGTGATCGAACCGCAGGACGATGGACACATACTTAAGGGAGACAATGATCGTCACCGACCAGAACATCATCGACAAAATGCCGAAAACGTTCTCAGGGGTTGGCGCAATCGCGTGAGCGCCGTAAAAAGCTTCCTTGAAGGCGTAAAGAGGCGATGTTCCGATATCGCCAAAGACCACCCCCAACGCCGCCAGCACCATCACCCGAAAGGGTTGACCGTGATTTTGCGCGCTCATGCAGAACAGACTCCGATCTGATTAATCCATCAAAGGCTCGAGCCTCGGCTCCTCCATCGCGCCCACCTGCTCACGAAGCGCCAGGATCCGATCCTGCCAATCCCGCACAGACCCAAACCACGGAAACGCGGCAGGAAATGCTGGATCTTCCCAGCGCCGCGCAATCCACGCAGTGTAATGCACGTAGCGAAGCGTTCGTAAGGCTTCAATCAGATGCAGCTCGCGCAAATCGAATCGGCCAAAGGTCTGATATCCCTTTAAGACCTGCGTCAGTTGGCGCGACTGTGACGTCCCATCACCCGACAAAAGCATCCAAAGATCCTGAATCGCCGGTCCAGTTCGGGAATCATCAAAATCCACAAAATGTGGGCCCGCATCGGTCCATAAAATGTTTCCGGCATGGCAATCACCGTGCAGCCGAATCAACTCGATGCCCTGAGCCCGTTCGAATGCGCGCCGCACGCCCGCCATCGCCAGTTGCGTAACGGCGGCCCACGCAGCTTTGAGTTCCGGGGGAATCCAATTCGATTGGTCCAGCCAGGCGAGTGGGCGATCGCCAAAGGTTTCGATGTCAACGGATTCACGCGACTTAAAAGACCGCGACGATCCAACGCGATGTAGCCGCCCCATGAAACGACCGATCCGCTCCAGCACGCGGTCATCATCCAATTCCGGAGCCCGGCCACCCCTGCGCTCAAATAGCGCAAATCGATGGGCACCATGATGGTGAAGAGTGGTGCCATTTAAAACGATGGGGGGAACCGCGGGAATCTCGCCCGCCACCAGCTCAGCCAGAAAGTCGTGTTCTTCTTGAATTGTCTCATCGCTCCAACGCCCAGGTCGGTAGAACTTGGCAATCAGAAAGCTATCGGAGCTCCGTTCAACCCCCCCATCCTCAATACCAATCTGATAGACCCGATTTTCGAAACTATTGAGCGCCATCAACCGACCGTCGCACCGAGGGCCAACCGCCTCAATCGCATCCATCACGGCTTCTGGCATTAACTGCCCAAATGGCGTTTCAACCCCTGAAGGGTCAACCGCTTCACGTGCTGTCACACTTTTCCCCTTATGATTCACGGTCAACTCACAATCAACTCACAATAATGAGGCACACGATGCAACTTGGAATGATTGGCCTGGGCCGAATGGGCGGCAACATTGTTCGGCGTCTAATGCGCGATCATCACGAGTGCGTGGTGTTTGATGCCAGTACTCCCGCGATCTCCCAATTGGTAGGAGAAGGCGCCACCGGAAGCACAGACCTGGCAGATCTAGTCTCCAAACTGGCCCACCCTCGCGCGGTCTGGGTCATGCTGCCGGCGGGCGAAATCACCGAACACACCGTTGAAGCGCTGAGCCAGATCCTCGAGTCGGGTGACATCATCATCGACGGCGGCAACTCCAATTATCAAGATGACGTGCGCCGGGCCCATGCGCTCGAATCAAAAGGGATCCGCTACATCGACGTCGGCACTAGCGGCGGAGTCTGGGGCCTTGAACGTGGATATTGCATGATGATCGGTGGCGATCAGGCAGCCGTTCAACACCTTGATCCAATTTTCAAGACCCTGGCACCAGGAATCGGAACGATTGACAAAACCCCTGGTCGCGAAAATCTGCACTCCACAGCAGAACACGGCTACCTATACACTGGCCCTGCCGGATCCGGCCATTTTGTGAAAATGGTTCACAACGGAATTGAATACGGTCTGATGCAGGCGTACGCCGAAGGCCTCGATATTCTCAAAGGCGTTGGTCAGGAGAGCATCCCAGCCGAGCGTCGTTATGACCTCAATCTCGCTGACATCACCGAACTCTGGCGTCGTGGCAGCGTCGTTTCGTCCTGGCTGCTCGATCTAAGCGCAATTGCCCTCGCCGAAGACCCCGAACTACGTAGTTACTCGGGCTTTGTGCAGGATTCGGGTGAAGGCCGCTGGACCATCATGGCGGCGATCGAAGAGGCGGTTCCCGCGGACGTGCTTTCGGCAGCCCTCTACGCTCGATTCCGTTCGCGCCAGGACCACACGTTCGCCGAAAAACTCCTGTCTGCCATGCGCAAACAGTTCGGCGGCCACAAAGAGCCACATTGATTCGTAGCGCACGCCTAAACGTTCACCTCTGACATCTCAACGGATCCGTTCATGCACAACGACCACGATCACGAAACGATTCGACACGGCGACCGGGCACCCGCATGCAACATGGTTATTTTTGGTGGGGGCGGCGACCTCACCAAGCGCCTCCTGATGCCTGCGCTCTACAACCTGTCGCGCACGGGTTTGTTACCCGAGCATTTTTCGCTGATCGGGGTCGACCGTCTCGAACTGACCAACGAGGCATTTCGCCTGCAGATCGAAGAAGCCCTGCGCGCCTTCGGCAATGACAAGCATTACGCGCAAAAGCTGGACGAGCATCACCTGCAAAACCTGCTATCGCGGATCACGTACTTGCAGGGCGATTTCAGCGACCCGGCCTGTTACGCCCGCCTGAACGACCGCCTGCAATCCAATGCGGCTGCCGAGGCTACTGGTGAGAATGTCGTGTTCTACCTCGCCGTTGCGGCGAGGTTCTTTGCGGGGATCGTTGACCAACTCGGTGCTTCGGGTCTTGTCACTGAGGGCCCTAACCGCTGGCGTCGGGTCGTGGTTGAAAAGCCTTTCGGCCACGATGTCGAGTCTGCCAAGGCACTCAACAGCCAGTTGCGCAAGAGCGTTGCCGAGCGTCAGATTTATCGGATGGACCACTTCCTGGGCAAGGAAACCGTCCAGAACATTATGCTGATGCGGTTTGCGAACGGGATTTTCGAACCACTCTGGAACCGCGAACATATCGATCACGTCCAGATCACGGTCGCCGAAACCGTTGGCGTCGAGCGCCGTGCGGGGTTTTACGAAACCACCGGCGCACTGCGCGATATGGTTCCCAATCACATCTTCCAGCTGCTAGCACTGGTCGGGATGGAACCGCCGGCTGCGTTCACGGCAGATGCGATTCGGACTGAAAAGACCAAGGTCCTCACAGCCGTTCATCCTGTCGTGGCCGCGACCGATTCGGTTCGGGGCCAGTACGCTGCAGGATCCCGGGATGATCAGCCACTGCGTGGTTATCGAGCCGAAGACGGCGTTGCACCTGCGAGCATGACCGAGACCTACACCGCGCTCAAACTTCAAATCGACAACTGGCGTTGGGCTGGCGTGCCGTTCTACCTGCGCACGGGAAAGGCACTGAGCAAACGCAACAGCGAAATCTATATCCAGTTCAAGCGCCCGCCGCTATCGCTTTTCAAAGACACAGCCACAGAGGCCTTGACGCCCAATGCACTCGTCCTCAAGCTGCAACCCGATGAAGGCGCACAGCTCAGTTTTGGGGCCAAGATCCCAGGGCCAACCATCTCGATCGGTCAGGTTCATATGGATTTTCACTACGGTGATTATTTCCAGAATGCTCCCAGCACTGGATATGAAACGCTGATCTACGACTGCATGATTGGTGACGCAACCCTGTTCCAGCGCTCCGATAGCGTGATTGCCGGATGGGAAATCGTCGAGCCGCTACTCAAATACTGGGCCAACGACGCGACCGCCCCCCTGGCCTTTTATGCGGCCGGTTCGGACGGTCCCGCAGAATCAGAAGCGCTTTTGAAGCAATCCGGCAGGTCCTGGCGCCCCGTGACCGTTTAGTTTTGCTTTAGTTCTGCCCGCTGAGCATCGGCAAGATCATGTGATAAGTCCTGATGCCTGCGGGTCCCAGAACGACCATACTGATCGCTGGAAAGATGCAAAGCACCAGCGGAAACAACATTTTCGTCGGAATCTTCGCGGCCGCTTCCTCCGCCTGATTCTGACGTTTGTTGCGCAATTCTTCGGCAAATACGCGTAGCGACTGTCCGAGGCTGGTGCCGAATTTATCGGTCTGGGACAACATCATTGCAAACGCGTTCACCTCTTCGACACCCGTTCGAAGGCTGAGGTTCCGCAGAGCTTTTTCGCGACTGTTACCAGCGCGCGTCTCGAGGTTGAGGAGATGAATTTCCTCCATCATCGCGATGCTGTGAATTCGCATCTCCTCGGCGACTCGCACGAGCGCGGCTTCCAGCCCCAAACCCGCTTCGACACAGACTAACAGCAAATCCGCCGTATCCGGAAAGTGCTCGAAGATCTCGCGTTTGCGTGAACTCACGGCCAGATGAAGACATAGATTGGGAACAAAGCAGCCAACCATTGCGCTGACCAGAATTAAAAACAAGCGACTGTTCTCCTCAAACCCCTGACCAGACCCATCCAACATCGAAAAAGTCGCCACTGCGAAGACCAGCGGCAATAGGGTCTTGGCGGCGTAGAACAGGACGGGCGCATTCTGACTTCGAATCGCCGCATTCAGGATCTTAATCCGCTGCGGCGAGCTCTCCCAAGGGCTCGACGGAATGGAGAGCCTCGCCAATGGGCCGGCCAACCGAACGACCGTTGGAATCCAGTCGGTTCTGGCCCCGGGCTCGCCCAAATCCTGAACCCGACGCTGCGACGCATCGGGTAAGAACCAACGGATCAGCGAAAGGCTAACCAATGTCACCACACAAAAAACAATGCCACCGTAGAGGATCATCATTGGGAACCTTTCAGACTCGGAGTTGAACGATACGGTGAGACCAAAAGGCGCCGATCGCCATCATGACCAGCACTTTGTAAGTCAATTGAACCCCGATCGGATCCGTCCACAAAACGCTGATGAATTCGTGATTAACGAACTCCAGCAAACCCCCGAGTGCAAAAGGCAGTAGGCAAAGGACCCAGGCCGACCAACGTCCCTCGGTACTGAGCACGCGGACCTTGCCGTAAAACTTCAAGCGGTCGCGGATCAAACGACTCAGGTTTTCGAGGACTTCGGACAAGTTGCCACCCGCATCACGCTGAACCAGCACGGCCACTGCGAAATAGCCCATATCGGTAACCGGCACCCTCGTGGTCAGATTTTCCATCGCATGCTGGATTGAAACCCCAAAATTGATTTCGTCATGGGTGATCCGAAATTCGAAAGCGATTGGATCGACCACGTGAAGGCTCACCATCTGCAAGGCCTGCGGCAATGCATTGCCAGCCCGCAGTGCGCGCGCAATGAAATCCAGCGTGTCAGGCAACTGCTCGACGACTCGAGCTAAACGACGGCGCCGGCGAGTCATTACAAAGAGCGCTGGCGAGGCCCCGGCAAACGTTGTAAGCGTCCAGTCAATTGCGGTTGTTGGCTCGAGGGATGCCATCGCCACATGCGCCGCCGCCCCCAACCCGACGGTTAGCAATAGCAACCGACTCACCGTCCAATCGAGACCTGACTGAACCAGCCATCGATCCAGCAATTGCAATCGCGGGACCTGAAGCAACAAACGCTCGATGGCCGGCACCTCGCTGAGCAAATGGTTCTTGAGAACCGCTGACCGTTCGGATAGATCAGAGGCGGCGGAAAGAGCGCGCAGACGGCGGCCCGCCTGCCTGGCGTCGGGTCCCTTATAGGTGTTCCAGACGAGATACGCGCCCTCAAAAAACAGTACGATCGCTATGAACGCAAGAACTACCACCAAGGGGAAAGCGCCGTTCGAGAGCAGGCTATTCATAGCGAAGACTTGAATCAAACAACGCGTCGGGCAGATCAACCCCGGCGTTACGCAATTTCTCGGTAATCTTCGGTCGGAGCCCAGTCGCCATAAAGTGGCCAACGGCTTTCCCACGCGCATCGACGCCAGTTTGCTGATACGCGAAAATTTCCTGCATGGTGACGACGTCCCCCTCCATCCCGGTAATCTCCTGAATGCTGGTGATCTTGCGCTGGCCATCGGCCAGTCGGTTCGCTTGGATCACCACCGAAATTGCAGAAGTAATTTGTTGACGCATCGCCTTGAGCGGCAGATTTAATCCGGCCATGCTGATCATGTTTTCAAGACGGGAAATCGCGTCCCGCGAGTTGTTCGCATGAATTGTCGTCATTGATCCCTCATGCCCGGTATTCATCGCCTGCAGCATGTCGACCGCCTCGGCGCCACGCACCTCCCCCATCAAAATCCGGTCAGGCCGCATTCGGAGAGCGTTCCGCATGAGCGCACGCTGATTTACCTCGCCCTTCCCTTCAATGTTCGGCGGACGCGTTTCGAGTCGGATGACATGCGGCTGCTGCAGCTGTAATTCCGCCGCATCTTCGATCGTCACGATCCGCTCAGTTTCTGGAATGGTCCCAGAAAGAATATTCAGTAAGGTGGTCTTGCCAGAGCCTGTACCGCCCGAAATGATCATGTTGACCTTGGCCCTGGCAAGCCCCTGAAGTAAGGTCGCCATCTCGGTGGTTAATGAACGGTGGGTCTTCACTAGATCATTCATCTTGAGAGGGATCGCTGCAAAGCGCCGGATTGAGACCGTTGGTCCATCGAGCGCAATCGGTGGGATGACGGCATTCACACGAGACCCGTCGGGCAAACGGGCATCGACCATGGGGCTTGACTCATCGATACGGCGTCCCACTCGGGATACGATCTTGTCAATAATTCGAAGCAAATGCTGATCATCGGTGAAACGAACTTTGGTGAGCTCGAGGCGGCCGTGGCGCTCAACGTAAATCTGACGATAGCTATTGACCAAAATGTCAGAAACCGAGGCGTCCGCCATCAGGAGCTCCAGGGGGCCGAGCCCGAGCATTTCATTCTGAATATCACGCACCAACATCCGACGTTCTGCATCGTTGATCGGTGCGGGGTTTTCCTGGAGTAGCCAATCAACCTGTGTGCTTATTTCGCGGCGCAGCTGAAGCTCGGTCATCGACTCAAGAGACGCCAGGTCCACCCGCTCGAGGATCTGCAAGTGCAACCGACTCTTGATCTGAATGTAGGCCTCTACGTCGGAGTCGGCGGCAGAAACGGAACTCGTCTGCGGCGCAGTCGCACTCGCACTCGCACTCGTATTCGCAGGCGCCAGGTCGTGGGCGATCGGCTTAGCACCGTCGCGACGACCCGTTAAAAGGTCCCTCAAATCGAGCATACCCATTGCAGTGAATCCCTTCAGAGTGGTTGATTCCCGGGCTCGAGTGACGCGCTGAG
>Ga0114967_10003333_pt1 | contig 13208 bp, 22 predicted proteins | sample M_130628_MF_Meta_FD_92639 | JGI IMG/M metagenome (GOLD analysis project Ga0114967, IMG submission 92639) | Freshwater microbial communities from Lake Montjoie, Canada to study carbon cycling - M_130628_MF_MetaG | ecosystem: Environmental > Aquatic > Freshwater > Lake | place: Lake Montjoie... | reverse complement strand
CACGAGTTGTTCAAGTTTGCTTCGACTTAATTTTACTGCTAGATGCTTAGGACCACTTGCATCTGCTGTGATATAAGGAAGGTTGACATCTGTCTGAGCCGAGCTTGACAATTCAATCTTGGCTTTTTCTGCAGCATCTTTAAGACGCTGTAAGGCCAACATGTCTTTGCTTAGGTCCACACCTTGATCTTTCTTGAACTCATCTACCAAGAAATCCATGATGCGTTGGTCAAAGTCTTCACCACCTAAGAATGTATCTCCGTTGGTGCTTAGTACTTCAATTTGTTTGTCTCCGTCGACATTGGCTATTTCGATGATCGAAACATCGAATGTACCGCCACCAAGGTCGTAAACAGCAATTTTCCTATCTCTTTTATCAGCTTTATCAACGCCATAAGCAAGAGCTGCCGCAGTAGGCTCGTTAATAATACGAAGTACTTCCAAGCCTGCGATCTTTCCAGCATCCTTAGTTGCCTGTCTTTGGCTGTCATTAAAGTAAGCCGGTACTGTGATAACTGCTTGAGTAACTGTTGTACCAAGATAATCCTCCGCTGTCTTTTTCATTTTACGTAGAACCTCTGCACTAATTTGTGGAGGTGCTAGTTTGTCGCCGTTTACTTCTACCCATGCATCACCATTGTCAGCTTTGACAATACTATAAGGCATCAAGTCGATGTCCTTTTGCACAGCCTGTTCATCAAACTTACGTCCGATCAAACGCTTGGCCGCATAGATTGTATTTTTGGGATTTGTTATTGCTTGACGCTTTGCGCTTGCGCCTACTAGAATTTCGTTATTAGCGTATGCAACAATACTTGGTGTAGTACGTGCGCCTTCGCTATTTTCAATTACTTTTGTGACTCCATTTTCAATAATGGATACGCATGAATTGGTTGTACCTAAATCGATACCGATGACTTTGCTCATAATTGTCTCCTTAAATTAAGCAAGATTTTGTGGGCACCATGCCCGATTTGTAGAACCCTTACGGCATCCTACAAATTTATTTATCTCAGTGCGTCTCGAGATTTTCAATATTGGACCACAATTTTAGCTTTTCGATTTTAGCTACTTGTGCGGCTTCAATATTTGTCCAGCTAACAATATCCATACGTTGTAGGATATCAATCATTGCTAGCATATCACCTAGTTCTTCTTCTAGATGTTGTCTGTTAGTTTTAGGTTTGCCTGGCTTAAAATTATCAAGTCCAAAACGGCTGATTTTACTAACTGCTTGAATAACTTCTGCACATTCCTCTTGGAGGATGTCCATTACTTCTTTTTCTTGATGATTCATATTAATACATTTTCTTAGGTAGGGCTTGTTTAGCTAGTTCTTTTTGCCAACGATTCTTTGCGGCTGACTTTTTACGTTTACGCTCAGTAGTGGGCTTTTCATAAAATTCACGGGCACGTAAATCATTCAATAGCCCGCTGTCCTGTACTTTCTTTTTAAACTTGCGTAATGCTCGTTCAATAGGCTCTCCGTCTTTTACAAAAACTGTATTACCTATAAACTTATTGTACTGATTCTCTCTCATTTGAGTCCTTTGATATATTTGGAAAATCAAAAAATCTATTTTGATTTATTAAATCCCATTGCACCTGCATGTGCTCACACTTATAATATGTATTAGGCAGAGTCAAAAGGTAGCCTAGAAAGTGGCTAACATTAGATCCACAGTTATCAATATCTATAATGATAACGTCTGTCATTTTTGCAGTAATTAACAACCATTTGATATCTGTCTCATTGCTAAACAAATAGATATTAACTGCTTCTTCGTGTGTGGCTAGATAGTCTTCTAGGGATTTTTTTAATTCTGTACTAGGACATACTAGCAACATTGATTCTGTTTGATCAAATATCAAATCAGGTGGTGTGATTATTTTTATGCTATTCTGCATTTAATTTTTTATCTTGGATTCGTTGCCAAAGTGTTTTTTCACTTTGCTCGCTATTTTGAACATAGTCTATTCCACTATCTTCTTGACCTGTTGATTGTCTTCTTTGACTATGTAAGTCTTTTTTTTTGAATCGTCAACTTCAATATAGTCGATCCATTGTGCGCCGTCAAACATACATGCTCTTGGCGGGTTGAAATCTGTTCGAGTAAATTTCATACCTTTAGTTGGGTTTGATGGAAACTCTGTACCTTCAAGAAGATTTATTTCCTCGCCGTTGCCATCTATGTATGTTTCGCCTGTGGCTAAACGTTCTTGTAATGTAGATTCTTTTTCTTTAGCGACTTCAGCTTCTGCGGCTTCGATCATTTTGTTCCAAGCGTCAATGTCAGCGACTGGCATTGTGCTGTCTACAGTTTCAACTGGTTCTTCTTTTGCTTTTTCTTCAACCGGAGGTTCTATGTTAGCTTCGTGATATTCCGGAAACAACTGATCTTTAACTACTACCTCACCCTTAGATAAATCTTCTTTGGCAAGTTCTTGTATCTGTTCAATCTGTTCTTTAGTTAATGGACCATCATCCATTGGATAATCGGGTTCGTTGATTTCCTCAACAAAGGTATATACAGGATCATTACTAGATGCTGTGACAGTGGGTTCCGGGGAGACTATATCGGCAACCGGTCCTAGTGGGCTGTCACCCTCCGCATTTTCTTTTCGCCATGCCCAGGTCATTTGAGCGGCTAACAGCATTAAGACTGCCAAAGGATCAAACACAAACACAATGATCATGATGACCCATGTGACTGCTTTTTCTAGTATATTTTGGTCTGGATTATCACCGTAGATTAATGCCGCAATATATTTTATAGGACCAACTTCTGCTTCAACTTTGCGTACTTCTGCACGAATTGGTGCGGCCTCGTCGTTAAGTTGTATAACGAGCTTCTGGTTGGCTTCAATGTCTTTGGCAAGAGCAACTCGATCGCGGGACTGACTTTTACGGATAGCGTTGGCTTTGTCTGCTCCCTTTTCGTCTTGGCTTCGTGCCATAACTTGGTCCACTGCCTCATCCATCTGTTTAAGTTGCTTACGGTTACTCTCAATATTTTCTTTCGCGGTTTTAATCTTTTCGTCATATATGCTTATCTTTGATTGTACATCTCCACTAACAATATTTTGATCTAAGTGTGCTTTTGATAGATAGCCAAAGATTCCCATGCTGGTAATAAACATCAATATTATAACAGCTATGCTCATGTAGGTTTTCATCAGCTTTGGTATTTGAGACCAATGTGCTTTTAACCAACTGGCGGCTACCAGTTTGGATACTTCTAACGTAGTGCCCATAACAACAACAGGCCAAAATGCGGCCGCAAAGATTGATGTTAATCCTATTACTGAATAATAGATTGCTACTGCACTTAATGTTAATCCTGAGAGAGCTAGTAAAATTGAAAATATCATAATAAGTATTTATCGCTCACTGAAGGTCCAAAACTTACTATCCATTGTTTTGCAAGCCCATTCAGTGTAGTCCCTTATCACGTTATCTTTTTCTACCTGTGTAAACAGCATACGGCAATAGCCGCCTTGTACAGGTTTGGTCATTACTACTTTTACACGACCAGCAGTAGAATTAGCTGGATTAGTCCATTCTGCTACTGAACCAGTTTCTAGACTTGAAGCCGCAAAAATAACAGTCTTGATATGTTGCTTTTGATCTTCGCTGGATAGGGAGCCACTGGCCTGTTTATAGATATTGCCAAGTACAGCAATAAAATTGTTAGGCTCGCTATAGTCAGTTCTAACGCCAGCAGTTGCACTCAACGGAATTGTAGTAACAGCATGTGCCGCACTAGCGGAAAGTATTAGAGTCAACAACAGTAAACGTGCCATTGTGTTTCTTGCAAACATGTAACTTCTCCCGGACGGTCTGTCCACCTAAATTCATTGTGATATAGCTTTCAGTACAATCTTTGGCAATACCCATCTTTGCCGGCACGTATTGCTCTACCGGATCATCTGAGCATTTAACTGTAGTGGTACTGTTAACAGATTCTTTGTTTACAGTCTGCACAGTCTGACTAGTGTAGCAGTATTGATTACTGCCAATCCTAGTAGACTGTGGTACACTCGAGCATCCTGATAGTAACCCAATTGCAATAAACATCGCAATAATGAGTAACCACATGTACTCTTTAACACGATATGGATGCATCTTAGTTGCCTTTGGCTTCAGCAATCAACTGATCAAAGTCATTCTTTTGGATTTTCAAACGCACAAAGGTATAGTGTTTCCCACCCATTGTGAATTGACCCATTTCACGTTGCAAGTGTCTACGAATAGCAGTATCCGAAACTTTGTAACTGATAATAGTTTTGGTTGTCTTCTTATCGTTAACAATAGCAATTTCAGTTTCTGAGTTAACCTTACCATTGATGCGTTTGGCAAAGTTATTCATAGCGATAGCGTACATCTGTTCTTCTGCGGCCTGTAGGTAAACTGACTCACCTGCGCCGCAGGCATACGCATATTCTTTTTCCCACCAGAACCAACCTTCAGTTCCAGCTTGGGCACAATCTGAATACCAACTAGGTTGTGCAAAAGTTTTTCGTTCCTCAATGGGTTTCATTGAACCGCAAGCAGTCAATCCAATTACGGATGCTACCAAAAGTGCCTTAGTAAATGTGCCTTGCATAATAGTGCCTTTCTGTGTGTATTAAAAGTATAGCAATTTCTCGCTATGTACATAGTATAACACCTCCCGAAGGAGGTGTCAAGTGCTTTTGGCTATTCAAATTTATTTGATAAAGATCAGCGCCATTAAGGTAGCTTGAAGCGCAAAGCCCAAACCAATAGTAATGATATTAAGCATATCTTTGTTCAAAATGGCTTTGATGAACAGTAATACTAGGGCTGTCCAAACCATAAGAATAATGTCCACTCCTGGCATCTTATCAGTTAAGCCTTTCATTACAGCAATCCAAGTTGGGACTGTTGCACAATGCAAAACTAGCACGGCTACCCAACCGATTGCTTCTGCACTGATATGACTAAACTGCTCTGCAAAGAATGTTTTCATTCCTGTTACAAACTTCTCAAAATGTACTAAAAACTTTTCCATAATCAAATATCCCTATAAAAGATGTGTCGACCAATCTGTCCAATCTTTGGCTTACCCCATCTTGGATTTACGTAATCTGCATGATAGTACATGGCATTTTTTAGGATGTCAAGTCTAAAACCCTCTAGCAGAACTTTTTTGGCTACTTCATAGCTCTCTTTATAAGCTGGTCCGTTCACTGGTCTTAGTTTGACTGCGCTATCGCAGTACCAACTGAACTGACAAACTACTTTTTCCATAAAGACGTTCTTTTGGAATACAACTCCGCAGACATCGCTTGGAAATCTTGAGTCGGCGGCACGGTTCATAGTTACCTGTGCTACAGCGACCTTACCTTCGAAGGGCTCGTGACCCGCTTCATGGTATATGTTACGAGCAAGACAGTCTAACTGGCGCTCGCGATCTTTAATAGTGACTACATCGTTAGTGACAAATAATGCCGTTTGATCTAACTTAGCCAATTTGGCTTGAGTAATAGTCTGCACAAAAATAGCAGTCAATAATAAACTCAAACCTAGTACAAACATACGTATGGATTTTTCCATAAGTTTCTCCTTTTAGTTAATGCGCCAAAAGCAATAGCACATAGGAAGTTAAAAAACTATAAAACTTCCTGTTCCCAAAAAATTCATAACTTTTCTTGGGCGGGTTAAGTAGTTAGCCCAGAATCCCACTGAGTTATCTACGCATTTTGCTGATATCAACGGCTTCCTCATCTGAGAAAACAGGCACTGCATTGCTCTTATGCATGGTTGCAATACCTTTTACTTTGGTACCAGTATAAACCTTAGCTGGTTTAAGGGTAGCATTGCCCAAACCAGTGTCTACACTCTTAATATGTGCAGTAGTATTTCGACCCTCGGGAATGGTCAAACTGTAACTGCCACTCAAACTTGGCGCACTCATAGCACGACCACGTTTCTTTTCCTCTTGCTCTATACCTTGCCTTTTGAGCAGGTCTTTCCACGATTCTTCCAAAGCTCTAGCCTTTCTTGCATGTTCAGCTGATGCAAACTTCTTTTTGCCTTTCTTTTTGCCAGTGGTGCTAAGCCACGGACCTTCAAGATGCATACTCAAAATATTTCTCCAAAAGTTAAACACATAAGAACTATTATATAGTCTTTGTTGTTACTTGTCAAGTTATTTTGGTTTAGACGCGAAACGACTCACCGCAACCGCAACGATCACGTTCATTTGGATTGGCAAATTCAAATCCTTCATTGAGTCCGTTGCGAACCCAATCTACTTCCAAACCTGCCACATAGGCAAGACTTTTTGGATCAACAAATAGTTTACATCCTTTTGATTCAAAACACTGATCTTCTGGATTTATACTATCAACATACTCGAGTATGTAGGCCAATCCACTACAGCCAGTGGTTCTTACACCAACTCGCAATCCAAGACCCTTTCCTCTACGTTCTAATTGGCGCTGAACTTTTACAGCCGCGTGATCAGTTAACGAGATCATTTTGTTTGGCCTTATAGTCTGCTACTGCGGCTTTTATTGCGTCTTCGGCGAGGATTGAGCAATGGATTTTAACAGGTGGAAGAGCCAACTCCTCGGCGATGTCGCTGTTCTTAAGAGCTGACGCCTGGTCAACGTGCATGCCTTTGACCCATTCTGTAACAAGACTTGAGCTTGCAATTGCTGATCCGCACCCGTATGTTTTAAATTTTGCATCTTCAATAATACCTTCTTTGTTTACTTTGATCTGTAATTTCATTACGTCACCGCAAGCAGGAGCGCCAACCATGCCTGTGCCAACACCTTCTTCTTCCTTACCAAATGAACCCACATTACGCGGATTCTCATAGTGGTCTATTACTTTATTGCTATATGCCATTTTTATCTTCCTTGTAATCGGTCATTTACGACTGACCAATCGATAATTCGCCAAATATTTTCTAGATACTTGACTTTATTTTGTTGATAGTCTAGAGCCCATGCATGTTCCCAAGCATCTATCAATAGAGCAATACTCATGCCCTTTGTGTATTCGTGATTATGTATTGTATGTAACTTGCCGCCTGGATCCATGTAAATCCAATTTGATCCCTGTGCGGCCATAAATTCTTTTTCTACTGCTTCTTTAAATTTTTCAAAACTACCGTAGACTGCATCAATAAGTTCTGCACTATCGCCTGTGGGCTTATTTGCGGCTCTTGCAGGAGTAAGTCCAGCAAAGAACAAGTTGTGTAGCGTTGCTCCGCCGTAGTTGAACTTTGAGTCGCCTTCGCCTTTATTGTATCTTTCAAAATACTTTGCGGCCAATCCGTCAAAGTGATAGTCAAGAGTTGCTTTACTCATAACAGGTTCTAACTCGGTCTTATCAAACTTTAGTTTGCTTTGAACTAGTTCTCTGCCATCAGCATCCTCTTTAAGATACTTGATAAAGTGCATGGTCATACTGAGAAGCTACTTCCACATCCGCACTTGGTCTGTGCATTTGGATTATCAATGCTGAAATTGGTTCCCATTAGATCTTCAGTAAAATCTAATGTAGCGCCTTGGAGATATTGTGCGCTCATAGAGTCAACTATAACTTTTCCAAACTCAAAATCGTCTTCATTTTTAGTTTGATCAAAGTCAAATGCGTAGCTAAATCCGCTACAACCACCACCTTGAATAGCTATTCGTAGAAACGGCTCTTCATTTTCCACTAGAAGTTTTTCAATTTCTGCGTTTGCGTTTTCTGTAATTGTAATCATAATAAGTCTCCGTATTGTATTTACCAGTGTCGTACCACACCTGCAATAATAAACAAGTTGGTAATAACGTAGCAGAGAACGATAACAGTTCTAATAACTGCTATGCGGTCTGCTTCGGCATCTGTTGTGCCTGATTTTTCACCTAGGGCTTTTGCCCATAGACGCCAAGTGTTTCTTCCAACCATGGCTTACAAGCCTCCCATGTGCGATAGATATGTGAGTGGCCGCCTTCACGTGCCCATTCTTCACAGTTGCTAGTTCGATCATCAATAAGGATATCACCTGGTTTACAGTGACGCCATTTGTCATGACTGAAAGGTCCAAAGAATACAGGTATATTAGGGAATCGTTCTTGAGCCCACATGACTTTATCATAACTGGCCCATGGCACACTGTAATCATGGGGTAATGCTGTTAGGAAAAATAATCCTTCTGCTAGTCCAGTATCTACGGCATTGCGGCAGTAGTCAACTAGTTCATGTGCTCCAGGTTTGATTGGTAAGTCTCTATAGAAACGCATTTTGGCTTTGACCTTGCTCCAATCGCTTTCTGGAATACGTTCACCATAATTCCAATTGCGATTAACAATAGCCCTTGCGGCGGGCATCCAATCTGCTACTACATCGTCCATGTCTAAATATATGTTCATAACTGTATTATACAGTCTATATTTCTAGATGTCAACTATGTGACCTTAATACTTGAGGCACCGCCTGTTGGTGGTACATATAGAGAAGATCTTGGATCTGTATACGCAGTCAAACGACCCGACTTATCTAGTCCACTTGGTGCAGTAGTAACTGCTACATTGTATTCTGGAGGTAGTTGCCAACTTCTGCCAACATAGGCAACTTGGCTTGGCCACGGTGCGCTAAAATTTGTTTCGGTTAGATTGTCAGACTGATTGCCGCCTAATATTTTTAATGCGCCGGTTGTGGGATTATAACCTCTAAAGAATCCAATATGGCCGCCACCTTTTCTTGTAAAAATAACAATGTCATTTAATCTCCATTTAGAAGGATCCCCTAATGGAACGGCTGTACCGTAGCCTCTGTAATCTAAACTACTTAGAGTTTTTTTTGATGGTAGGCAACACATCTTTAATATCCAGCCTGCAAATGCCGCACACCAGGGAGTGCTGTCTCCGTTGATATTAAATCCTACACTTTTATAACAATTAATAATTTTATTATTACTTCCGGTTTCTTTCCAACGACCACTTGCGGCTTCGTAGAGCAATTGATCAAGCGTTCTTCCTAGTTTTAAAAATTTTTCAGTTTGACTTAAATTATCAGTTGGGCAATCTATCAAGGCAGTAGTAGCGGGCGGTTCAGGTAAACCTACTGCTGCCGCAACTGGTACATCACCTTTTTTTGAAAGTCCCACTACAACTGCAAGTTGGTCAATTTTTGCAACTATTGTACTAGTTGCAAGTCCGCGTACTTCTGGTATCGTTAGTGTACGTTTTACAGCCTCGTGTGAGTAATCATCACCGTAAGCAAATACATTTAAACTGCCAGTGGTTATATTGCTACCATCTGACATAGCATCGCCTACTCGTGCAATTTGTCGATTTTCTGCGCTAACAGTAGTCGAGCCGCGGACAACAGTTGCTCCCTTGGCATTAGCTGAACCTATCAATACCGCTGGATGGTTATTAACCAACACCGACTGTGCGCCTTCAACTAATTTTTGATTGCCTGCAACATCAACGTCTTGTCTAGCTACACTTGGCATAGGTTAACCTAAGTTAGTAGGGTTTCCACCTTTAACATTCAAAGCACTTTGATTGACGTCGCGGGCGATTTCTTTAGCCTTTTCGGCAGTGAATAATCCAGCTAGGAATCCTTTTATTCTGCCATATTGGGTAACAACCCAACCGCCCACTTCAGTTTTGGCCGCCCAAGCTAATGATTCTGTAAAGGCAGTATTAATTGTATCAGTGGCATAGTCTGAAATTGTGGTTACAATACTAGTTTGTGCATTTATTACTGTTAATTCTTGTAGTGTTGATTGGACCTTTGCAACAAACGCCTGTGGTGTTACTACTGTAGGCGGCTTGCCTGCATCTTTTAATGAATTTTGTGTAGTTTCTTGTGTAAATGCATTATTCTTAGCTGTTTCTAAATAGTTTAATTTTGCCAGAACTGTTTGTTGACCCATATGAGTTGATATACTGGCCAACCCGGTCCTTGACTTTTCCATTTGACCATTTAAATCAGTAACTTGTCCTACAACGGATTGTAATTTACTGTCCATTGCTTTCAACTGTTCGTATATATTATTAAGTGTACCTTGAGTCGCACTCATAACTGCAATCGGAGATCCTGGAATTATTAGTCCTGCATTTCCCCACAACAATTCATTAGCCGCAGTCTGTGCTATAATAGCCGCGGCAGTAGTATCAGCAATAGTAATAGTTCCACTTCCGCCTGGCGGAAACACTGTTGTTATTGTAGTTAATGACATTTGCTTCTCCTAATCTATAACAATATTTATACCAGCTTAATTCCGCTAGTCTGTTCTAAGAACTGCTTGGCAAATGTAGCATCAGTGGCTTCTGCAACGGTAACAGTACCCTTGTTTAGTTTGACTTCTTTTTCAGGATTCACTGTAAACAAATAGGGCATTAGTCCTGGACCATTTGGACCCATAGCAATAACCATTGGACGACTCAGTCTATAATGCATAGGACCGTCATCTACTAGTTTTGCTACTAGTTCTTCTCCGCTAGTTAGTTTAAATGTAACTACTTCGCCTGTCATTACGCCTTTATCAATAATCATATTAACCTTTCAATGTAGTAAAAAATTCTTCGTCTTTGCCGGCAATCCCCTGATAACCACCGGGTAGTAGTACTCCGTCTTTGAAGATCTGCGGAACACTACGTAGACCCTGTTCCATAAGGAACTCGCGAGCCTCGGGCTGATCTTCCATCATAATTGTTTCAAATGGAATGCCTTTACTTTCTAATAGGGCTTTTGCTCTGTCACAAAATGGACAGTTATTTTTTGAATATACTGTAATCATATTTCTCTCTTATAATGATGGTAAAGCGTCATAGTCTAATGCTTCACTCATTACACCAATAACATAGTTTGTTGATTCACTTTCTTGTAGTGCTGTTTGTTTTTTGCTTGTGTCGACGTGCTTGTTAAACCAAGGAATTGGAGTTGACTTTGGCGCAGGGCTAGTGTACTTGATGCCAATTTCTTTTAAGGCACCTACTGCGGTGTAGTCCATAAAGTCTCGAAGAATATTAGCGTTAAGACCAATAACTGGTCCTTTCTTAAACAGATAATTTGCCCATTCTTTTTCTTCTCGGATTACATCCATATATAGTGCATAGACTTCAGCTTCACATTCAGTCTTGGCTTGTGCAAAACGTGGATCTTCTTTGACCACTTGATTAATCAAATAAGCAGTCCAACCTTTGTGTAGTAACTCATCTTGTAGGATCAAGCTGATGATGTTTCCATTACCTATGAAGATTTTATTTTCTACCATAGCAAGGCTTGTAGCGAATGATACCATAAAGCGGAATGCCTCTAGTGCATAACTTGCATGAAGGGCCATGTATATGGCTTTGATATGTTCTTTCTCAGTAACTTCTTCGCCTATCTGCTTGCGACAGTTGATTTGATGTAGGGCTTCATAGTAGTTGCCTACAGAGCTTGCCATGTCCACAATTTCTTTAGTGTCATGAATTGTGTTGAACACATCCTTTGGCACATTATAGATGTTACGAATGATATGACTGTAGCTCTTGCTGTGAATGTTAGTTTCAAAGAATGTCCAATTATAAACTAATGCTTCTAATTCCGGTAAGCTGATCACAGGCATAAAAATTTGGCTTGGTCCGCGACCTTGTAGACTGTCAAGTGCCGTTTGACGTAGCAAGTTACTAGTGAAGATATGCTTGACAGCATCACTAGCATCTTTAAAGTCATTTGAATCTTTGGTTAGACTGATCTCTTCTGGTTGCCAAAAGAAGCCACGTGCTGTTGCTTCAAAGTCTGCAATCTTTTTATATTTTACTTCTTCGAAACGTTGGATAGTAACTGGACCAGCTGGGTCTAGAAACATCTTACGATTTAAGTAGTCTGTCTTTGTGTTTAAGTTATATTGTTGTTTGCTCATTTAATATTTTCCTGATGCAAGTACTATTTTGCAAATGTGTTCTAATCTTTCTATGTGTTCGTATGCTCGCCAGGGGCTAGTGTCAATGGCAACTACACCATGACCTTTGATGCCTACAATATCGTAAGCGATATTACCAAGATCATCTAGCTGTAGATTTTTGTGGCACTGATCGGCTAGCTCTTGACTAATAGGAGGTACATCGCCTACATTAGGTGCTACCTTAGTATAGCGATTAAGTTCTGGAAATGCATCACTGATAGTGCTAAGTTCAATACCGGCATGCATGGCGGCAATACAGTATGTGGGATGAACGTGTACTACTACACGAACTTCGCCATGATGTTGCCCCATTTCTTTTTGCAAGCCAAAGTGTAAAGGAATCTCTCCACTGGGCACAAGGTTGGCACTTATATTAGTATATTCCATATCCTCCCAGTTGTATCCATACACACCTGTTCCAACACCACTATTGATTGTTCTCCAAATTTTAATTTTTTTGAACTGATCTGGTTGTAGTGTTTGTTTACGCACACCGCTTGGTGTAATGTAGAAATGGTCACGATCGTGGTGACGAATACTCACGTTGCCATCGCGACTGGTAATCCAATTACGTTTATAAGCATCTTCTAATACTTCGCAGATAGTTTCTAACATTATAGTTTACATGCCTCGCAGTCTTCTTCATCAAACTCTACTTCTACGTAAGTTTGTGCAACACTCTGTACAAGTTCTTCTTTGGCCTTACTACCTGCCTTGTTAATCAAACTATAGTAGAACGTTTTTAGTCCCCAATAGTGTGCCTGCATCAAGTTCTTAGCAATCAATGTAGTTGGCACTTTACGATCCGCAAAGTGTGCTGGATTGTAAAATGTGTTGGTACTAATACTCTGATCAACATATACAGCCAGAACAGCCGCTGTCTTCAAATAGCCATCGCAGTCTTTCTGATCCCACATCATTTGATACTTGCTCTTGAGTTTATGATACTCAGGAACAACCTGTACAAACGAACCTGCTTTTGATTCTTTAACACTAATTAAACTCATAGGCATTTCTATGCCGTTGGTACTGTTTATAACAACACTTGAGCTTTCAACTGGTGCAATGGCCATTAGTGTAGCATTACGTACACCATACTGCTTCATATTACCGCGTAGTGATTCCCAATCTAGTTCGGGAGTAAAATCAGCAAGTTCGTTTGATCCTTTGGCACGTGTCTCCCAGGGAAATATGCCTTGACCGTAACGTGTCTTATCGCTATGTGTACAAGGGCCACGCTCTTTAGCAAGTTCTACTGTGGCTTCTGTTAGATAGTAGGCT
>Ga0114967_10003331_pt1 | contig 13211 bp, 12 predicted proteins | sample M_130628_MF_Meta_FD_92639 | JGI IMG/M metagenome (GOLD analysis project Ga0114967, IMG submission 92639) | Freshwater microbial communities from Lake Montjoie, Canada to study carbon cycling - M_130628_MF_MetaG | ecosystem: Environmental > Aquatic > Freshwater > Lake | place: Lake Montjoie... | reverse complement strand
AGTAATTACTGGTCTGGATATATTGGAAATACAATGGTTTATGACAGGGTATTATCGGGGACAGAGGTGCTTCAAAACTTTAATACCCTAAAATCAAGGTTTGGATATTGATTTAAATAGTATTAAAATTAAAATAGCTTTTAAAAGCCCTTCTAAAATGAAGGGCTTTTTTTATTAAAATTATAGTAACTCCCACTAAAACAGACGTCAATAAACCAAACAAATTACTTTATTTAAATATTTTCGTATCTTGCAACCGATTACTAAAAATCAATCCCTATTTTAAACAAATTGTAATTTTATTTATATGAAAAAAATTATACTTTTTATATTTCTTGTTTCCTCAGTAGCATTCTACGGACAAATCTCAGGATTAAATCAACCAACTGTAAACAACAAAGTTTGCGATGATAATTACGACGGATTTGCATCGTTTTCAATGACTGCGATTTCAGGTGAAATTGTAGGCCAAATTACACCAACTTATTTGGTTACTCACCATTTAACTCAAAGTGATGCTGCATCAGGCGCTAATCCATTGCCAAATAATTACATTAATACTGTTGTAAATACTCAGATGATTTTTGCAAAAGTGATTAATATTACTACTAATCAAAATCAAATTGTTACCTATAATTTAGTGGTCAACCCAAGACCAGCAGTGATCACTTATTCAATGAATATTTGTGACAACGATGGAACGGTAAATGGAATAACTACAACTACCCCATTGTCAAATTTCAATCCGTATTTTTCAACTAATAATCAATATGCCATTTCCTATTTCAGAACGCAAGCTGATGCACAAGCAAATACAAATGCTTTAGTTCAAACCACTCCTTACACTAATATTAATCCATACCAAGAAGTACTATTTGTAAGAGTTCAATCTAGTGCCGGTTGTTTCTGTGTTTCACAATTGATATTAATGGTTCAATCTTGTTTAGTAGTTTGTACCAGTCCTACATCATTAACAGCATCAAATATTACGGCTACTTCTTCAGTATTAAATTGGGTTGGCTCAAGCGCAACCACAACCAATCAATATGAAGTTTATGCCGCATTACCTGGAACAACACCTCCTTTAGCTACTAGTCAGGGAGTTATGGTCACCGCAACTCCATTTGTGTTAAACAACTTAAATTGTGGAACTGCTTATGCGATTTACGTGAGAACAGTTTGTGGTACTAATGGAAATAGCGCATGGACAGGACCGATGACAATTACAACATTGCCATGTGGACCTATAATTGGACAACCTACAAATTTAACTCAATGCCAAAATAATGGTCAAGCGTGTTTTAATTTAACAACAAATACTTCAATTATTTTAGCCAATTTAAATCCTGCAACGTATTCCGTTTCCTATTTTACATCGCAAACAGATGCAACTAATAATACCAATGCAATTACAAATCCTAGTCAATATTGTATAACAACGGCTTCGCAAGTTATTTTTGCAAGAGTAACTAATTCAGTTGATAATACGTTCCAAGTTATCGGTTTTTCAGTTGTTGCCTCTGAATATGAAGCAACGGTTCGTGTTCTAGCAGACATGACTCAGTGTGATGACAATAATGACACCGTAGTTACTTTTAATTTAACCACAGTTCAAGCCCAAATAAATTCTACTTACGTTTTAGAGTATTATACTTCTTTAGCAAATGCTCAAAATAGAATTGTCCCAGTTACAAATCCTGCCGTATTTAATGTGGGCACACAATCGCCATCAACCGCCATTTTTGTTAGAGAAATTAATCCTACAACATGTGATGTTATTTATAAATTCAATGCAATTGCTTATGCCGTTTGTAACAATGCCTATGTTTGTAATACCGCCAATTCATTGTGTAGCGCTTTAGGTGTTCCTTTTGCAAACACCCACCAAGGAATTCAGGCCGAGGCAGGAAATAGTTACGGATGTCTTGGCACTAGACCAAATCCAACTTGGTTTTATTTACCAATAAGCAGAGCTGGAAACATTAATTTAATGATCCAACAAAGTACTGATATAAGTTTTATGAATACCACAGGAAGTTTGGATGTTGATTACATTTGTTATGGTCCATTTACGAGTCCAACAACTCCTTGTAACGGGCAATTAACTGCCGATAAAATTGTAAGTTGTAGTTATTCTGCTTCAGCAAATGAATATCCAGTAATTCCAAACGCACTTCCAGGTCAGTATTATTTAATTATGACAACTAACTTTAGTAATCGTGCAGGATTCATTAAAATCACTGAAATGCCAACTACTGTTGGGGCAATTAATTGTTCTGGATTGCGTTTGAATGCCTTTTTAGATTTGAATTCGAATGGAACCCAAGATACAGGCGAACAAAATTTTCCATTAGGACAATTTCATTATGAAGTGAACCAAAATGGGAATCCTCACCACATAGTAGCACCAAACGGGGTTTATAATATTTATGATATGAATCCTGCCAATTCATACCATCTAAGTTATACAATTAACGCTAATTACACAGCCAATTATACTGTTACACCGGCTTCCTATTATAATGTGAATATAGTACTGGGATCGGGCATGCAGGTATATAATTTCCCTGTTAGAGTTACCAATAACTACATTGATATAGCGACTATTTTAGTGCCAACGCAACAGCCTAGACCCGGATTTACCTATACCAATAGAATTATTTATACCAATTTAGGAACTCAAACTGTAGCTTCAGGAACCCTTACTTTTAATAAAGATGCTCGAGTTACTATAACTGCAAATTCACAAACAGGAACTGTAGCAACACCAACGGGTTTCACTTATAATTTCACCAACTTGCTACCATTTGAAGTTAGAATGATGACGGTAACTATGCAAGTGCCAACAATTCCAACAGTTGCTTTAGGAAATATATTAACTAATTCAGTTTCAATAACTCCTTTAACTGGCGATGTTGTACCAGCAAATAATGCCGCTTCAGTTTGTCAATTAGTTGTGGGTTCGTATGATCCGAACGATAAAATGGAAGCGCGCGGGGAACAAATTTTGCATTCTAGCTTTACAGCAAATGATTATTTGACCTATACCATTCGTTTCGAAAACACCGGAACTGCTAGTGCTATAAATGTTCGCGTGAACGATGTTTTAGATTCTAAATTAGATGAAACTTCTATTAAAATGGAAAGCGCAAGTCACGATTATGTGATGGACAGAATAGGAAATAATATCAATTGGAAATTTGAAAATATTGAATTGCCTGCTACTGTAATGAATCCTATTGCATCAAAAGGATACATCCAATTTAAAATCAAACCAAAACCCGGCTATGCTATTGGGGATATAATTCCTAACACGGCGTCTATCTTTTTTGATTACAACCCAGCAATTATAACCAATACATTCCATACCCAATTTGTAGCAGCATTAGCTATAAATGAATTCGAAAATGGAAGTTTTGTATTCTACCCGAATCCTGCGTCAGATTTTGTAACTATTTCATTAAAAGATACTACAAATTCAATTTCAACAGTTACAGTTTATGATGTACTAGGAAAAATGATTTTACAGAAAAAAGCAACCAATTCAATTACAACTGATACGGTTGATTTATCGTCGGTAAATTCTGGGATTTATTTTATAGAAGTTCAAACCGAAAATAATACCAAGGTGGTTAAGAAATTACTAGTTAGGTAATTATATTTATAAGAATTTAAAAACCCTCAATCGAGGGTTTTTACTTTTTAAAGCAATTGTTGGTATGACAAATAATAATTCCTTAATTTTGAAATATTAATTGCTATTACAAATGAAAAAGGCCCTCGCTTTACTAGTACTTATTTTGATTTCTTCCTGCCAATACTTTGGCGGCGAAGTGCCATCAAAAAAGGAGTTATTAGACAAAGAGTTGAAAGCTATTAATTGGAATGAAGTAGATGAGTTTCCGTCCTTTTCAGAGTGTGATAAAATTAAAGACCAGAGAATGCAAAAACAATGTTTTTTCGAATTTCTGACTCAAACTATCCAAGAGAAATTAAGTTCAGATCCGCTGGCGACGCTATACCCAGAATTAGATACTATTGAAGTAAAAGTTACGGTGTTTCCAAATTCAACTATGAAATTTGAACCTCAATTTCCGAAGGACAGTACCGCTTACGATTCTATTAAAGTGGATAGTATTCTTCAATCCCGATTGGTGAATTTCCCTAAGGTTTACCCTGCAACAAAAAGAGGACTTCCTGTAAAAACGCAATTTATTTTGCCGGTAATTATAAAATCAGAATAGTTATTTGGGTTTAAATACCAATACAAAATAACTTCCAATTACCGCTGGTAAAACTATATTTAAAAACCAAAATAGTGTACTAATAAAAACTACAATCCATTCATTTACACCTAACATCCCGAAGAAATACAAAGCCACACTTCCCTTTACGGCAAAATCCAAAAACTGAAAAGTAGGCAATGACGAAGCTAATAAGTACACCGCTGAAATGGTTGCCATTAAAGTGAAATATGGCAATTGCACATCAAAAGCCAAAAATAAAAAATAGTATTGATGAGAAAAAATTAAGTAGCGACAAACCGCCAAGTAATTATTTTTTCGGTGAATACTTTTGGGAATTTCGTTTATTTTGAGAATTAAATCAGTAATCGAATACCCCTTTATTTTTAACTTCTTTAATCCAAACCCTAGAATTAGTAATCCTAAAATTCCAAACAAAAGTAGTAATACCCATTTGCCGTAGCCTAAATATAAAAGACCAAAAATTCCAAAAACAACACTTAGAATCAATTGGATTCCATTGCAAATCAAATTTAAAAATACAATATTCTTAGCTTGAGATTTTTCGTAAAACAATGCTTTTCCTGCGTATTCTCCAATTCCATTTGGCGTAAACAACCCAGCTGTTAAAGAACTTAATGCCTGATTTGTAGTTTCAAATAGTGTAATCGGTTTTAGTATTGAAACGAGATTTTGCCATTTTAGAATTTCAAAAAACCGATTTAAAACGCTAAGTAATAATAGGAAGGAAATCCCTAAAAAAGATTTGTTTTCGTTGAATTTTTCTATAAAAAGCACCCAATTTAATTTGTCATTATGGACCAATTGGTCATAAATGAAATAAAATGCACCCCCTAAAATTAAAAGTTTGATTAAAAGAACAAGTAATTGTTTAGCTTTGTGTGAAATTGATAGCATTAGAATAGTCTAAATAAAAAGTAAAATAGTATAGTGCGCTAAAGTACTAAATAAACCCTGAAACGAATTCAAAATTGACAAAAGAAAGAATCATATTAGGAATAGATCCCGGAACTACAATCATGGGATTTGGTTTGATTAAAGTAGTGGGGAAAAACATGGAGTTTTTGCAATTAAATGAATTGCAATTATCAAAATATGACAATCATTACCAACGATTAAAAATCATTTTTGAGCGAACTATTGAGTTAATAGAAACCCACCATCCCGATGAAATTGCTATTGAAGCACCGTTCTTTGGGAAAAATGTACAATCCATGCTTAAACTCGGTCGAGCACAAGGAGTGGCAATGGCTGCCGGACTTTCAAGAGATATTCCCATAACAGAATACGAACCTAAGAAGATAAAAATGGCCATCACCGGAAATGGTAATGCTTCAAAAGAGCAAGTGGCAAAAATGTTGCAACAACTATTAGGACTTAAAGAATTACCTAAAAACCTTGATAGCACGGATGGATTGGCAGCAGCCGTTTGCCATTTTTTCAATTCAGGAAAAACAATTGGTGAAAAAAGCTACACGGGCTGGGATGCTTTTGTGAAGAATAATGAATCGCGAGTAAAAAAATAATATGTCCGGAATCTACATTCATATCCCTTTTTGCAAACAAGCATGTCATTATTGTGATTTTCATTTTTCGACTTCCATGAAAAAGAAAGACGCAATGATTTTGGCTCTTGCCAATGAAATAAAGTTGCGCAAATGGGAGTTTGAAAATCAAATTGTAGAAACCATTTACTTTGGCGGCGGAACACCTTCAATTTTGCAGATTGCAGATTTAAGATTTCTGATTGAAACGGTTTATGATAATTATTCGATTATTGAAAACCCCGAAATTACATTGGAAGCCAACCCAGATGATTTATCCGAAGATCGAATTATCGAATTGTCAAAAACCAAAATCAACCGATTGAGCATTGGAATTCAATCCTTTTTTGAGGACGATTTAAAGTTGATGAATCGGGCTCACAATGCAGAGGAAGCAAAAAAATGTTTGGAAATGGCAACCCAATATTTTGATACTATTTCACTCGATTTGATATATGGAATCCCAGGAATGACAAATGAAATTTGGAAAAAAAATATAGAAATCGCTTTGTCTTTTGGTATTCCGCATATTTCAAGTTATGCTTTAACTGTAGAACCTAAAACTGCCCTGCAAAAATTAATTCAATCTGGTGCAATCGAAAATCCAAATGATGAGGTTGCGCAAGAACACTTTTCAATTTTAGTAGAATCGCTTGAAGCAAATGATTTTATACATTATGAATTGTCAAATTTTGGAAAAGCAAATTACTTTTCTAAAAATAATTCTTCGTATTGGTTAGGAAAAAACTACATCGGAATTGGTCCCTCAGCACACAGTTATAATGGGATTTCTAGAAGTTGGAATGTGTCTAATAATTCACTTTATATAAAGGCAATTCAAGAAAACCAACTTCCAAATGAAGAGGAAACCCTGACAATATCCGATCGATATAATGAATATATTATGACGGGATTACGAACTATTTGGGGCGTTTCATTGGATAAAATCAAAATGGATTTTGGAATTACGTATCTCGATTATTTAATGAAACAAGTTCAGAAATTCTTAAATGACGATTTGGTAATTATAAAAGATAACATTTTAAGACCTACAAAAAAAGGCAAGTTTTTGACAGATGGAATTGCAAGTGATTTGTTTTACTTAAATTTGGAATAGCTTAACCGCTAAGTTTTTTAACCGCAAAGTTCGCAAAGATTTACGCAAGGTTCGCAAGGATTTAAGCAAATTAAACTAAATTAGTATTAGCCATAAAAATGAAATTTAATATGATAACAGAAAATGAATTGTCTAAAATAGTATTTAATTGTGCTTTGAAAGTCCATCAAAATTTAGGCCCGGGTCTTTTAGAAAGTGCTTATGAGGAGTGCTTATTTTACGAACTAAATAAGACGGGGTTAGAAATCCAAAAGCAAAAAGCTTTGCCTTTAGTTTATGAAGAAGTAAAGCTTGATATTGGATATAGAATTGATATTATAATCGAAAACAAATTAATTTTAGAAATAAAATCAGTTGAAGCTTTAAATGATATTCATTTTGCCCAACTGCTAACTTATTTAAAATTAACTAATTGCAAACTTGGGATGTTGATTAATTTTAATGTAGCTTTAATCAAAAATGGAATAAAAAGAGTTGTAAATAATCTATAAATGCTTGTGGACTTTATGTTCTTTTAATAGGCTATTTTTTTCTTTGCGACCCTTGCGTAAATCTTTGCGAACTTTGCGGTTAAAAAGAATGTGTTACATTTATTGAGTTTAAAAAGAATATATACATAATATTGCGTTTAATTACTATGCTAGCAAAAATAAATCATTTCGAAGTTGACTTATCAAAACCAATTGATATCTCCATTTCATTGTCCAACACCGATGATAATCCAATTGCATGGTATATTGAAAAACCTGTAATTGAACCGGTTGTTTTTGGCGATTGGATTGGGAAAGTTTCAGAAGGGAAGTCCTCCACGAATTTCAATAACATCTTTTTTAATCCACACGGTCACGGAACCCACACCGAATGTTTGGGTCATATTACCAACGAATTTTACTCGATAAACCAATCACTAAAGCAGTTTTTCTTTTTGGCTGAATTGATTTCCGTGGAGCCAGAAATTCAAAATGATGATTTGGTAATTACTAAATCACAAATAAAAAACGCTCTTAATGGAAATTCTCCTGAAGCCATTATCATCCGAACGTTACCTAATACTTCCGATAAAGTATCAAAGAAATATTCCCATACTAACCCACCGTATTTGTCAGAAGAAGCTGCGATTTTTATTCGAGAAAGCGGAATCCAACATTTGCTTATCGATTTACCAAGCGTGGATAAAGAACACGACGAAGGAAAATTATTGGCACACAAAGCCTTTTGGAATGTCAAAAATGTGATCCAATTGAATGCCGATGCTCGCCTAAATGCTACTATAACAGAAATGATTTTTGTAAATGATAAAGTTCAAGACGGCAGCTATTTATTGAATTTACAAATTGCCTCCTTTGAAAATGATGCCAGTCCAAGCAAACCTATTATATTTGAAATTAAAAAATGAACTTAGAAACCTTCTACGAATATTGCCTTTCTAAAAAAGGTGTTACCGAGCATTTTCCTTTTGACGAAGAAACTTTGGTATTTAAAGTAGGCGGAAAAATGTTTGGATTATCGTCGTTAACCCAATGGGAAAAAGGAATTCCGGCAATAAATTTAAAATGCAATCCAGATTATGCACAAGAATTACGAGCGCAATACGACGATATAAAACCCGGTTGGCACATGAGCAAAATCCATTGGAACACCATAGAAATTAATCGCGAAGTACCCGATTCTTTAGTTAAAGAACTCATCGACCATTCCTACGATTTGGTGTTTAAAAGCCTTACCAAGAAAATGCAATTGGAAGTTTTGGGGCAAACAATTATCGAGTAAATCTGAAATTGATAACATTTGGAACAGTATGACTATTGATAATACTTTGGTCTACATCAACCATCCAATTTCCTACAATAGTATATCCTGCTGGAGTCCCACAACAAATTCTGTAACTGTAATTATCATTTTTAACTAAATAACTGTAGTTTCCAGAGGAATCGGTGGTTAAAATTTGATAGGTTGTATAATTAGTCGCAACATAATATCCTGGCAGTCCACGTTGAACATAGATTGAAACTCCAGCAATTCCAACATTATTTTGGTTGGTCACTTTTCCAGTTACGCTAACATCCAAATTTTGTTTTTCATTTGGTGTACAATTTATAGTCAAAATTGTAATTAGCAGGAGGGAAAATAGTCTCTTTATCATAGAATTTACGTTTATTTACTTAGCTAAAGTATAAATAATTTTACTAGTAACGTTCATGCTCAAAATAAATAACATTTCTTTAAGTTTTATAAAAACAAAACCCGACAGGTTTTAAAAACCTGTCGGGTTTGAAAATCTCTAAATTCAGAAATCTGAAATCTGAAATCTGAAATCAAATCTAGTATCTGTAATATTCTGGTTTGAATGGCCCTTGAACTTCCACACCAATATAGTCTGCTTGATCTTGACGTAACGTTTCCAATTCAACTCCTAGTTTAGCCAAGTGCAACATTGCCACTTTTTCATCTAAATGTTTTGGTAACATGTACACTTCATTATTGTAAGACGCGCTGTTTTTCCATAATTCTATTTGAGCCAAAGTTTGGTTCGTGAAAGAATTACTCATTACAAAACTAGGGTGGCCTGTAGCACAACCAAGATTTACCAAACGACCTTCTGCCAAAATGATAATGTCCTTTCCAGCAATAGTATATTTATCTACTTGAGGTTTGATTTCGATTTTTGAAGCACCGTGGTTTTTATTCAACCAAGCCATATCAATTTCGTTATCAAAATGCCCAATGTTACAAACGATAGTTTTGTCTTTCATTTTTTCAAAGTGAGAACCCAAAACAATATCTTTATTTCCAGTGGTTGTAATTACAATATCGGCAGTAGCTAAAACAGTATCTAATTTCTTCACTTCAAAACCGTCCATTGCAGCTTGTAAAGCACAAATTGGATCAATTTCAGTAACGGTTACAATAGATCCAGCACCTCTGAAAGAAGCTGCAGTTCCTTTTCCAACGTCACCATAACCACAAACGATTACTCTTTTTCCAGCCAACATAATATCTGTTGCACGACGAACCGCATCAACAGCACTTTCTTTACAACCGTATTTGTTATCAAATTTAGATTTGGTAACCGAGTCATTCACATTTATTGCTGGCATTACTAAAGTACCATTTTTCATTCTTTCATACAAACGGTGAACACCAGTGGTAGTTTCTTCAGACAATCCTTTAATTCCAGAAATCAATTCCGGGTAACGATCAAAAACCATATTTGTCAAATCGCCACCATCATCCAAGATCATATTCAAAGGTTTTCTGTCTTCACCAAAAAACAAAGTTTGCTCTATACACCAGTCAAAAGACGCTTCATCAAGACCTTTCCAAGCATAAACCTGAATTCCAGCAGCAGCAATAGCAGCAGCAGCCTGATCTTGAGTAGAGAAAATATTACAAGAACTCCAAGTAACTTCTGCACCCAAAGCAATTAATGTTTCAATTAAAACCGCAGTTTGAATCGTCATGTGCAAACATCCTGCAATACGAGCGCCAGCAAGAGGCTGTTCGTTTTTGTATTCAGCGCGAAGTGCCATTAAACCTGGCATTTCAGCTTCTGCTAATTCAATTTCTTTTCTTCCCCAAGCCGCTAAGGAAATGTCTTTTACTTTGAAAGCCACATAAGGCATAGTTGCTGTACTCATTTATAGTATATTTGTATTTGAAATTTTTGCAAATTTAGGTATTAACTTTGTCATTTAATAATTTTCACAACTTTTTATGAAATGTTTATTTTGTAAAGACTTGAATTTTAAATCAATATAATGCTTATTTCGTTTTTTTGGAGCTATTTCCTGCTATCCGCTATATCCACGCCCAAAAGCGTGGGATACCGCTACTATCAGGGCTAGCAGGAATCGTAATTAAAAAATTCACAACTAAAATTCATAATTTATAATTCACAATTAATCTAATGCCACTTCTTAAAACAATAAATTTTAACCCAACCACCGAAATTCTCCTTTGGAAAATCACAGAGTCGTTGGCGGAATTGTCTGCAGAAGTCACTTTAAATCCTAAAAACCAAGCTAGATTCAACGGAATGAAGTCAGAATTGCACCAACGTGCGTTTCTGAGTGTCCGAAAATTATTGCAATTTAAAGGCTACACCGATTTTGATTTACAATACGATCAATTTGGTAAACCCCATCTAAATGACGGCAAACACATTTCTATTTCCCACTCTCACGAGTATGCAACTCTAATTATCAGTGATGAAATTGCTGGAATCGATATTGAAATGCAACGAGAAAAAATAATCAAAATTGCGCCTAAATTTGCTGAAAAAGAATTAGAATTTTTAGAAAAAGAAAACCAAGAATCCATCCGAAAGCTAACCGTTATTTGGGGAGTGAAAGAATCCATTTTCAAAATCAGGAACGAAGTCGGAATTAGTTTTAAAGATCATATTCATGTTCATCCTTTCGAAATAGATGCAAAATCAGGAACTGCGAATTTACATTTTCAAAATAAAACAGTCCAATTCAATTATCATTTCATTGAAATAGATAACTTTACTTTGGTTTATGCCTTTCAACAAAATCAATAATCAATGTTAGAATACCTTTTTCATCAATACGACAATTACCCAATAATTGAAATTTATCTTGAAATTACAGCGGTAATATTCGGAATTCTTAGCGTTTGGTTTGCTAAAAAAAACAATATTTTAGTATTTCCAACAGGTATTATTAATACTTCAATTTATGTTTATTTGCTTTGGAAATGGTCCTTATTGGGCGATATGATGATCAATGGATACTACGTTGTGATGAGTGTTTATGGTTGGTATGTTTGGACACGAAAAAAAGAAGGCGCCGACGAATTTCCAATTTCAAGAATTTCTAAAAAGGAAAAAGGCATTGCTTTTGTAATATTTACGTTAACAATTGCGTTCGTAGTTGCGGTCTATTTATTTTTTAATAAATTTACAACATGGTCAGCCTATGTAGACACTATTGTTACTGGGATTTTCTTTGTAGGAATGTGGCTCATGGCAAAACGAAAAATTGAAAATTGGACCTTATGGATTTTAGGAAATATAATATCCGTTCCAATGTATTTTTATAAGGGATATACCTTTACAAGCATTCAATATATTATATTTACAATCATCGCCATATACGGCTATTTAGAATGGAAGAAAATCTTAAACAACTCCAGTTCCCTGGAAACGAAATAATTAAAATTGCCATTTACGGCCCTGAAAGCACCGGGAAAACTACCTTGTCCAATCAGTTAGCGGATCATTTCAAAACGGAATGGGCTCCTGAATTTGCACGTGATTATTTGCAAGAAAAATGGAACGCCAAAAAGGAAATTTGTACTCCAGATGATTTATTGCCCATTGCCGTCGGACAAATGAAACTTGAAAATAGCGCCCTGCAAAAAGCTAAAAATTACCTTTTCGTAGATACTTGTTTAATGGCGACCAAAGTTTTTTCGGAAATATATTATGGTTTCTGTGATTCTAAATTGGATAAGGCTGCCCGAAAACACAAATACGATTTGTTTTTCCTAACCGATATTGATGTGCCTTGGGAACAAGACGATTTGCGTGATTCTCCAAAAGAAAGAGAAATTACATTTGAAAAATTCAAAGAAGCATTAATCCAAAATAATAAACCATTTATTGTTCTGACAGGAAATCAGGATACCCGATTTCAAAAAGCTTTAGCAATAATTGAAGGTTTATCCAAAGCGAAGCAACTTGGATTTTCTTCACAAGATTTTCTTCAAATTTTAGATTCGAAAATACCACTTACCCAAATTGAAAAACAACTTTCTATCTATAAAAATGGCGTTGCCAAAGCCAATCTAAATCGCCCCGCAGTAATTAATGATGGAATTCTAAAGTTGAACAAGGAAGAATTTCAGTACTTTTCAAAACTATTTGATACCAAAAAAGACAATTTTAAGCTCAAAAAGTTCATACCTGCATCAGGTGCGGCAAGTAGAATGTTCAAGTTTTTAAACGAATTTTTAAACGAATTTGAGATTGAAAACGAAACAATAAATGCGTACATCAATCGAAAAAACGCAACAGAATTAATAGTTTTCTTAGCTGGAATGGAAAAATTCCCTTTCTTTAAATCCATAGATAATGAACTTTTAGAAGAGTTTCCCGATTTTAAATCTTGGAATAAAGACCGGCAAAATTATTATTTTATAAAATGGTTGTTGGACGAAAACCACTTTGATTTTTCTAACAAACCCAAAGGAGTTCTGCCATTTCATCAATACCAAAATGATATAGCAACGCCAATTGAAGAACATTTACATGAAAGCGTT
>Ga0114967_10003330_pt1 | contig 13211 bp, 11 predicted proteins | sample M_130628_MF_Meta_FD_92639 | JGI IMG/M metagenome (GOLD analysis project Ga0114967, IMG submission 92639) | Freshwater microbial communities from Lake Montjoie, Canada to study carbon cycling - M_130628_MF_MetaG | ecosystem: Environmental > Aquatic > Freshwater > Lake | place: Lake Montjoie... | reverse complement strand
CTTATAATCTTTCTTATCTGATAATACTGTGTTTTTATAACTGTTTCCATCCAGACCCGTATGAGTAACGGGTTTTTGATTTTGCGGTATGGTTTGATTTATTCTATTATATTTATAACGGTCGATAGAAAAATCGGAATCATCGGTAGATGTCATGTCTTTCAAAGGCATGGCGTTTCTCGATTTTAAAACCGAATTTTGAATCGTCTGGCGCGTAAATAGTTGATTATATCTAGGATACTGGTTCGGGAATAGGGATATCATATATGTTATTACGAGGTAAATAATTCGGGGTCATATAGATTATGATATTCGGTTTTCTCTAAATGATATTTGATACACGAGAGATCGATTCCGCGGTCATAATATTCTATATTATAATGGCGGTATTCATATAAAGGTTGTTCCGCGAATTCCGATTTATCGATTATCACGTATAGGTCATATATAATATTTTCCGGGCCGAATTCGTCGATACCATCCCATAAATATGTTTCTTTGGTATATAAAGGCGGGGATTTCATGGCCCCGATAATATCGTAGGCGAATCTAGACATGGCGTCACCGTCGATGGTTTCCATCCGCTGGGCGGATAAATCTTCTATGAAGTTAACAGATAGTGCGGATTCAATTTGCTGGTTTCGTTCGTATGACATGGTTTTTATTATCATATAGAATTAATTCTATATGAAATCAATTTTATCTATCTATTTGCCATGACTTGCGCATGGTAGGATGCATTGCTCTGGTCTCCGCCAAATTTGAGGTCATTATAGTTCTTTCCGCATGCCATCTGTTTTTTAAATTTGGTATAATCCGACGAATCAGATACGAATTTTGCATTACACGATGATGCAGGAATATTCGTTCCGTCGCAATTGCTAATCATTTTTCCAATACGACCCTGATAGAAACTGCGTGATTTCTGTGTTGGATTCGGACCGCCACATTGGTAATTTGGCCTAGCCAAGAAATCGCCGGAATTATTTACTGCGCGGAATGGCGTAATGATACGACTGCGTCCATTGAATGTCCCCGACGCATAAGGGTTATTCCAACTCTTTACGAGAACCTTACGCATAGCTACATCCTCGCTTGATTTATAGTTATTAATCGTTTGTTCGGACGAAATACCTTGAAAAGATTTGGTTGGTTTTCCGCCACCAATATTAAAATTGAATCCTGCAAAAGTTGATGCCATTATACCATATGCAAAGAAAGATTTTTATATGACATTATATATATGAATGATTTAGGTACTTTAGAAAAACTCCTCGATGATAAAACCATCGTCCAATATAGTGCGAATTGTGTAAGACAAAAATCGAATTTTAGTAAATCAGGAGGAAAATACCGGTTCGATAATATTCATTTTAAACCGAATCAATTAATCCGAGATATTCCTACACATTCGCCCAAATTAGCGGCATTAATGCGGAAAATCCACGAATTAGATGCCGAAGACCAATTGAAACATGGGAAAATGTTCAAACATTTCATTTTTTCAGATTTAAAATCGGGGGCTTATGGTGCCAAGCTAATCGCGAGTGCCCTCGTAGCCAAGGGTATGACATTGGGTTATATCGCACCAAGATTGCATCCAGTCGAGTCCGATACCGACTCTTCTCCGGATTATGATACAGAAGAAGAGGAAGAGGAAGAGGAAGGGTCAGAAGGTTCCCCTAAACGCTCTAAAGACCGTAAAGAATTTGGTCCTATAGAATTATTAGACGATGCCACACTTCTAAATACTCGCGGTAACAATTTTTATCTATTGGCATCCACAAGTGTATATGAAAAGCCCATAAGTGTACGTATGAAAAAATCGATTCTGGCTAAATTCAATGAACGTCCTACCAATGTATATGGCGATTTAGCCCGTATCATTGTGATGGATAGTGGGTTCAAAGAGGGAATAGATCTATTTGACATCAAATATATCCATATTTTCGAACCCTCTGTAAATGCGGCGGACCAGAAGCAGGTGATTGGGCGTGGTACGAGAACATGTGGTCAAAAAGGGTTGGATTTTCATCCTCGGTATGGCTGGCCTTTGCACGTATTCATATATGACCTTTCGATTCCCGAGGAATATAGGGGGGCGTTTTTGGGTGCGAAATCTACGCTCGAACTCTATATGAAGGCACTCAATGTGGATGTGCGGTTGCTAAATTTCGGGTATGATATAGAACAGCTGACAGTTCTGGGGTCGGTGGATTACGATTTGAATAAAAATATCCACCATTTTTCTATTGAACAGGACATAGAAGAGGGGTCAAACGAGGAGGTATTCGGCGGAACTAAAATAGGTTGGCCACCATTTTCAAGGTCAAAAAAAAAATATTCTGTGGTTCCAATAGATAATAAAACCGAAATTAGACTAGATATTTCCAAATTAGAAAAAAATATTTCCGAATTAGAAGAAAAACTAATAGACTTAAATCAAGAATTAAATAATATTAATGATCATAATTATAATGATGATTATGATATTATAAAAGGCCAAATAATTATGATAGAAAAATTAAAATTAGAAAAATTAAAAAAATTAGAAGAATTAAAAAAATTAGAAAAATCGGCAGGAGGCGCAAAAAGGAGAACCAAGAAAAACCAAGAAAAGCTATCCCCCAATACTATTAAAAAAATACAAGATGCTACGCAAAATATAAAATTTTTAGATTTACGTAAAGTAAAAGAAGGATATAAAAAGAGAAAGGGGGATGCAACCATATATGACATAATTCCAGAAATGAGTTCTAATGAATCCGAAGAAAAACAATCACAAGGTCATATAGATTCTATTTCTTCTATTTCTTCTAGTGGAAAACAATCCTCTAATGCCGCCATTTTACCAAGTTCTCGAGAACCTTTGGTTCCATCAACACAAAAGCGTACCACCCGTAAAAGGCAAAAGAAATCAGAACCACAATCGAATCAAAATAGTCCTATAGAAAATATTCTACGTAGATATCCCGGAATACCCCCTCTACCCAAAATGGGTAAAGTCATTATGGGACACGATGCCATGCGCGCATATATCGATAGTGAATTCCGCCAATTCACATGGGATGAAGTGAAAATGGAGAACCAGTGTATTCCCAAAGACACCAAGGGTGGTAACGAAAATACAAGTTCTCAAACAAAGGTCGGGGGGAAGAAACCCGAGCTCATTGATTATACCCCCACACAAGATTTTATAAGACACTATTTCACCCCTACCGCACCAGTCAAGGGTATGCTTCTATGGCACTCCGTAGGAACGGGTAAAACATGTAGTGCGATTGCGGCTGCCTCCTCCTCTTTTGAGGCCCAAGGATATACCATTCTATGGGTCACTCGTACTACCCTGAAAAACGATATATGGAAGAATATGTTCTCCCAAGTTTGCAATGAGAACATACGAAAGAAGGTTCTCGAAATCGACCGCTCGGGGGGCGCGTTCCCAGAAGAACAGAATAAACAGATGCGTTTATTATCACATTCTTGGCGTATAAGACCCATATCCTATAAACAATTCAGTAATCTAGTCTCTAAACAAAACGACTATTATAAACGGCTAGTCAAAGAAAACGGCGAAGAAGACCCCTTAAGGAAGACTCTCCTTATTATCGACGAGGCACATAAACTATATGGCGGCGGGGACCTTTCCTCTATCGAACGGCCTGATATGGTCGCACTACACGATGCGCTTATGCGGTCATACGCCATTTCCGGCGAGGATTCCGCGAGGCTTCTTCTCATGACCGCCACACCTATTACCGAGAGTCCTATAGAAATAGTTCAATTGGTCAATCTATGTAAACCATTAGAAGAACAGATGCCCTCGTCATTCGAAGAATTCTCCGACGACTATTTAGATGCAAGGGGCGAATTCACGGCACGAGGACGCGAGAAGTACCTAGACGAGATAGCGGGTCATATAAGTTATTTGAATAGGGAAAAAGACGCCAGACAATTCTCCCAACCCATTATACATCACGTAAATGTACCAATTATATCTGACGCACAGAAGAAGACGGTGATGGATTACGACGCCATTGCCCTACGCGAATCCTCTATGCAGTCCATCGCGGATAAAAAAGAGGAATTAGAAAAGACCTCGAAAAAATTGGAGGGCGATTTGAAGGGCATCAATGCTTCCAAGTTCTCGAATTTATTAGCACGATGTGCTAATGTTGAAGATAAGAAGATATGCGAAAAAATCGTCAAGCGTAATATTAAAGACCTAGTCGCCGAAGCCAAGACCTATATGAAAACAATCAAGGACCAAGTCGCTAAAATCCGCTCGGAATATAAGCGGCTGAATACGACGAAAAGCGACCATTTGAACAGGATGAAATCCAGAATAGAGAAGAATCCGACTGCATTCGAGAAATATAAAGAGGGTGCCTATTATACTTTAAGACAAGTCTGTTCTACCAAAATTCGCACAAGCGAAGAATTCGACGAACATATAAAAGAAGACGCCGAAATCGAACGATTAGACGGAGAAATCAAGGACTATCAAATCCGAATCAAAGAAATGGAGAACTCGCTGAAAACCATGGTCGATGCTTACCGCTTAAGAATCGCGTATATGCGTAAACTACTGTCAAATAGTGAACTATCTGACCTAGAACGCAACGTCATCCGGATAACCATTCGCGACGAAGAACGCATATTCAAGACTACCAATCGCGAACAGACGAAGAAGAATCGCAAATCAATCGAGAACCTGAAGGAGGAAATAAAAGGGGCAGAACAAGGTAAAAAAAAGAGGGTCGCCGAATTGAAAAAGACCATAAAGACCCGATATCAAATAGAGAAAAAAGAGAGGAAAAAGATTGAAACGGTCAAACGTAAGATAAACGACGAATTGAGGGCCAAGGGCAAACTCCAGTTCTCGGACGATACGATCCAGAATCTAATAGAAATATATGAAAATAGGATTACCGAACAATTGGAAGGAAGTGTAGCAGAAATGGAGGAAGAGGCGAGGAAAAAAGAGGAAACCCAAAATGCGAAAAGGGAAAAGCGAGAACAAGATAAAAAGGTAAAAGAAAGGGAAAGGGAAATCAACCGCCAGACCAAAAAGCGCGAGGCCGAAGAAAGGAAAGACGCGGAGAAAGCCAGAAAAGACGCGGAGAAAGTCAGAAAAGATGCGAGAAAAGAGGCGGAGAAAGCCAGAAAAGACGCGGAGAAAGAGGCGGAGAAAGCGAGAAAAGCCGCGGAAAAAGAGGCGAGAAAAACGAAAAAAGCGAAATAAGGGAGAAAGGTCATATAGAAATATTTTTATATGACACTACATCATAACATTTATATGGAATCGATGGATAAACTTTCCCTCGAATTATTGACGAATCGCCGCCAGTATCGTAAATATTTAGATAAAATCGACCCCAAGAAATTCAAAGAAACCGAAGAATTGAAGGTAAAAAGGGGGAAATATGCTTCGCGTATTTTAGATGAAATGAAATATTATCTATATGACAATAGGGGGGGTGATACACTGAATCATGAACTCGAAGAATTGCTTCCGATTATTACACGGCAATTTATTCGGCATTTTGAAGAAGAGGATATGAAGATAGCCACGGAGAAAAAGAATAAGAAGGGGTGGCAAATGGATGGCCCTGACGAAGAGGATGCGGTTGATTCTTTAGAAGAGCATGAAGAAGAAGGCGATGAAGACGAGGAAGACGAGGAAGACGAGGACGAAGAATTTAGTGATAATAAAGTCCAAGAATTTATGAAATCTTATTGGGGGAAATCCTGTATTAAAAAAACATGAATCATAAAAATCCTAGTCATATAATAGCAATGTCTATAAATGCATATACCCAAAAATATAGGAATAGGAAACAAAAGGGTAAAAAAATACGTCATAAAAAGACCTGTCGGAACCCCAAATTCAAACCTATGAATTGTAGTCCAGCAGTAAAGGGTAAGACCGCAATAAAGTCCACCTGTTTTACTCCCGAAATCCTCGTTCAAATCAAACATGCATATAATAAAGACCATACTGGCACAGAAGCCATTCTAGATACGGACCCCCGTCAAATATGGCAGAAATTACACGAAAGACTCACTATGTGTCCCAAAGAAGATTGTTGGCTTACTCAATTGAAAGATGAAGGTTTAAGAGCGAAGATTAAAGAACATATTTTCGCACCAGAACAGCCGAAGGAGTGGGCAAAGAATCCGAATGAATGGCTATCGAATTACGATATTTTCAATGTCGCGAGACAATACGAAGAGACCTATCCCGAATTCGAATTTATAGGACCAACGACCATTGATTTCGATACAAAGGCGAGAGATTTGGGTGGAAGATGTGTAGAAGTCGAACTATGTACGTTTTCTTTAGCAGAACAGAAGAAAAGGGGGAAAACGAAATTCGGGATTGTATTTAATTTAGATAGACATGACCAAGGTGGGTCACACTGGGTTTCGCTATTTATAGATATTGGTGCCAAAACCATTTTTTTCTTTGATAGTGCAGCGGGCGGCATACCGGGCGAAGTACAGGCGCTTATAGACCGTGTGGTGATCCAAGGTAGTCAAATAGGTATAAATTTCAATGTATATGATAATGGTTCGTTTCAACATCAATATGGGAATAATGAGTGTGGTATGTATTCGTTGTTTTTTATTATCACGATGTTGACGGGTAATACGGAATTTAAAAAGAATATGAGTATGCAAAAACGGATAGAATTATTTAAGAGAAAACGTATTCCGGATAAAATGGTTTGGGACTATCGTGATTTATATTTCAATATATGATTTTTATATGTATTTAATATAGATGAATACATATAAAAAAAGGAAAGATAAGAGAAAAAGTAGAAAAGGTGGAAAAAAGAAAATAAATCGGAAAACGAAAAAACGCGGGGGTACAATATATACCGTCGAAAATATAAATAATAACGAATTATTTAAAAAATTGTTGGAAAAATTGTTGGAAAAATTAAATAGTCAACATGCACAAGGTTCTATTAAAACTGATATTGATGCTGCAAAAAAAAAAGTGGATGATGCACAAAAAAAAGTGGATGATGCAAAAGAAAAAGATGATGCTGCAAAAGAAGGAGTTAATGCTGCAGAAGAAGGAGTTAATGCTGCAGAAGAAGGAGTTAATGCTGCAGAAGAAGGAGTTAATGCTGCTAATGAAGAAGTTAATGCTGCCGATAATAATTTAACTGCTTCAAAATTAGAAGTTAATACTGCTAATGAAAAAGTTAATACTGCCGATAATAATTTAACTGCTGCCGATGATAATTTAACTGCTGATAATGAAAAAGTTAATGCTGCTAATGAAGAAGTTAATGCTGCTGATGATGATGCTGCTGCCAATGAAAAAGTTAATGCTGCTAATGAAGAAGTTAATGCTGCCGATGATAATTTAACTGCTGCCGAAAAAAATTTAAAAGCTGCCAATAAAAATTTAAAAGATGCCCAAAATAAATTAACTACTGCCAATAAAAATTTTATTCATGCCATGGCTAAATTAACTACTGCCCAAAATAAATTAACTACTGCCCAAAATAAATTAACTACTGCCCAAAATAAATTAACTACTGCCCAAAATAATTTAAAAGCTGCCCAAAATAATTTAAAAGCTGCCGAAGATGAATATGATAATCTTTTAAATCGTGTTCGTGAAAAGGATGCTACAAATGAAATACAAAAAAAATTATTCGAAGAAGCATTAAACACAGCCATAAAAGTGCTAGAACAAACGGATACAAATGCAGGATTATTAAATGCGTTTTATAAATCATTCGAGAAAGACCCTGTTGCAAAGTCAAAAAAAATATTAGACGACATTGAAGGTGCTACGGATGATACATTATATCGATTTTTATATTTTCCATCCGAAAGTAAATCTTTTGGTAAAAAGGGTAAAGTCGAAAAAAAACACGAATTCGGTAATGTTGCTTTAGTTACATCTAGACCAAATACTTCATTCGGTACCATCGCAAAAAAAAATATGAGAGACGCGGAAGATTTTATTGCGCAATTATTACAAGGTCGTGAAGGTCCAGTGAAAAGAGAACCCGTATTTGAAGAAAAAATAAAAACTATAGACCAATCTCCCCAAAATGCGACTGCAGTCAAATATATGAAAGAAAAACAGCAAGAAATAACGGATGTATTGGAAGATTTTATAAAACAATACAACACTGAATATAAAGGCACAGAAATTTTAAATATTAATATATTAACAGATAATGTTAAACAGTCTTCTGCTGCTACTACTAGTGCTGCTGCTACTACTACTACTAGTGCTGCTGCTACTAGTGCTACTACTGCTTCTGCTTCTGCTTCTCCTCCTATACTTGTTTTTAAAGTTGGTTTTAAAGATATTAAAAATGAAGAATTAAATGAATTAATTAAATTCAAAGAACAAATAAATGATGCACTAAAAGATAATGATTATGCCATGGTATTGAAAAATTTAACAAAAAAAATCCCCCCCTTTATAACAGAAAAAGACGACCTAATAAAAAAGGTAAAAGATAAATTAGAATTAACGTAAAGTATCGATAACGATTTCTGCCATTTTTTTAGGATGATGATATAAAATATGGTGCCCACCCATCACATAGGAAATATTCACGTTATTATTCTTATCTTCTCCTTCTATTCTCTTTTCTCTTATTTTTCGAAACAATTCACTCGTAGAATCGCGATGTAAATCCTTTTCGCCCACAATAATATCTATAGGACAAGGGCATTCTTCTATGAGGTCATATAGATTCGGTTTCAAGACAAACTCACGAATAGTCATCGTAATATTATCGAATGGTTTATTGAGAACTAATCTATCTGTATACTCTATTTGGAATTTTCCGTATAATGTATAATATATTTTCTCCGACACTAGGCTCGTAAATATATTCGTGATATTCCATAGAATTTCTATTGTCCATAATAATAAAATCCAATAATTATACGTAGTTATAGAACGATAAAAAGAATAGAAATCTTCAATTAAAATTTCTAATGCATTTGGGGACTCGCATATGGTAGGATATTCGATAGAGCCGTTATATATATTCAAAAAATCCCGCGATAAACTATTTATATTTGATAAATAATATATTGAATCTGGTTCCAATCCCTCGTCTGATTTCTTTTCTGAACCCTCATCCGACCCCTCATCCGACCCCTCATCCGACCCCTCATCCGACCCCTCAACTACGGCTTCCATCAATAGTGCATCCGTTATTCCAATAGGGAAAAGATTATCAACGGGATTGATTAAAAATATTTTCAATGTTTTTATATGACTAGATAGCATAAGTGCCATGGGGCATCCTTCGGAGAATCCTATAATAATAAATTCGCAATCTTTCGGTAAATCACATATCAGCATTTCTATTTCGGTTTCAATCGTATTTTTATGACTCAATGTATGATTTATGATATAAGATTCATATATTATTTCTTTATACATCGCATTGATAAACGATTCCATATAAAGGCAATTTGTACCTAGCCCACCAATCACAATAAAAATAGGTAGTGTCATATAGTAGAATATTATATTATATTATATGACATGTTTTTATATTTATTCGCATTATCTTTTTGACGTTTTATCGTCGTCGTCGTCTACCATCCAGTTTTGTAGGAAAGTACCGTTTTTTTCTAATAGTCGATGATAATTACGTATAACATCTACGCATTCTGGTTTTGCCCCTTTTTTTATTTCTAGTTCGGAGAAATTTTTCAAACAATCCAAATATTGCGAGTAGATTTTTTCGAAACGAATTTTCGTAGAAAGGCTCTCGTCCATTTTCTTCTGTCTAATAGATAGAATATAAAGATTATTTTTATATTCTATTATGTCTCTTTATTTAAAATCCGAGAACCAAGAACTATTATGGCGGACAATACATAAAACCCCCCTCATTGATAATTATTTCCGTGCATATGCACCGGGTTATCGAGAACGCTGGTTCCAAGAGGTCGTAAAATCGTTTAGTATAAGAAACCCGACAATTGCGAATCAAGAAGCCCTTGCCAGAGTAAATCGCGATACGATTGCCTATATGGTTTCGGAATTGAAGGCGGAGGCTCCTTCGCTACCACCGCAACCACCGCAACCACCGCAACCCACTCCCCCCCAGTCGAATACCCAAACCATTCCTATAGGAAATGAATATCGAGAACCTACCACGATTTATTCTCGGTCGAATGCAAATAAAGACGAATTCGCGGATAAATTTACTAGTCGGCAGAAAGAATATGAATCTATGTTACAAAAACCGGCAGTTCCGGATATCAAGTTCTCCGAAAAACTAGAGGACGGGGTCATACAGAATATGGATGAATTAATCCAACAGCAGATTAAACAGCGAGAACTTGATATTGCGAATTATTCGCCATTACCGCCGGTAGGAGTCGCCCCCCCTTCGATGGGACTCGCGCCCTCTCATACAGGTTTGTTAGGTTCTCGAAAAATCTCTATAGGAGAAGATATACAAAATATAGAATCCATTTCTCTACCCCCCCAGAAGAAAGTCACATTCGAATCAACGGAAAATAATCTATATGACACTCTTTTATCGCAAATTCGAGAACTTAACGCCGAATTAAATAAATATAAGAATCAATCCGAAGTGCTTGATGCCCGTATTCAATCCCTTGAATCCATGATAGGTTCTCATAAAAAAGAAAACGGGATCGAAAAAGAAAACGGGATCGAAAAAGAAAACGGCATGGGAGAATAGGTAAAACAAATATAAAAGATATTCTATATGACATATATATATATAAAATATGATACCTCCTTCTGTTACTATGGTAACATCCTGTTTTAATCTAACACGGTTTAATCCGAATGGTAGGTCTCTCCTCGATAATATAGAATCATTCGATATTCTACTCCGATTACCTTGCTACCTAGTCATATATGGAGATTCTACCACTATTCCTATATTGAAAGAACGTAGGACCCAATTCGGATTAGGGGGAATGACCCTTTTCATAAAAAAATGTTATGAGGAATTAGAAGTAGCGCCATATACAAAGACAGTTCGAATAAATCGCGATAATTATTGGCCTACAAGGGATTCGAGAACATGTACAGAATCCCATTTAATTTGCTGTGCCAAATTTTTTCTTCTAATGGAGGTGATGAAAATGAATCCTTTTGGACACGAGAGATTTGGTTGGATAGACGGGAATTTGAAAATGTCCAATCCAGCGAATATAAAAATATGCGAGGATTATAGACCACATTTATTGCTCAATGCGATAGATAAAACCCCGTATGATAAATTCAAACTTCAGGTGATTAATGTTCTCGATAAATCGTTCAAGAAGCCGGAGAAAAAGAGGGAAATGTATGAACAATATAGATGGGTAATGGCCGGTTGTTTCTTCACTTTCGGAAAAGAGGTAGGCGAAAAGATTATAAAACGATTACAAGAAATTTTCATGGAAACCACTATAGCGGGATATGGTCACGCAGAAGAAATGTTCTTCCTAGAAGTTCTCGATGAATTCTATGATGATATCGAACGGTCCTATGGCGATTATGGTCAAATAGTAAATAATTGGATAACCCCCACGCGGAATCTAAATTATATTTACGAACTCATTTTAAAGAAATATTACCATATGGGATATTATAAAGAGGCGGACCGATGTGCGAGAGAACTTATACGTTCATTCCAAGAGTATCATGTAGATATTGACTATGGGACATATATGCATATTTTAGAATTATGGTATTTATCGAATGCCATGGACGACGAATTCGCGCCGAATATTGCAAAGAAAATAAAGGAATATTGCGATTTGAATCCGCTTTTAAAAGCGGAATATATGAAAAAGGAGGAATATTACGAAGGAATTTTCGGGATATAATATTTAACCGTTTATAATCACTATTATATATACGAAATTGAATCTTCTCTTACATAAAATAAGATATAACTCAATATAATATATAAGTAATATATAATGGATGTTGAAGAATGCAAAAAAATGATAGAAGACATGGTATGCGATGAAAATGGTGTATGTAGATTTGAAAATTCTGCATTGAAAGTTTTAAAAACTGATGTTTATAATTTATGTAATGTAACACCATCAAAATTATTTTCTCGCCCAAGTCAAATTAGTGAAGAAATATTTGATAGATTAGATAAATCTTTAAGAAAACATATTGAACCGGTTTCCGCTGATAAACAATGTAAAAGTGCACACATAGAATTTACTGCAGGCAAAACACTATGTTGGTTATGTGGTTGTGTAATAAAGGATGGTGAAAAAAAAGCATGTGAACATATATTTCCTGTTGTTCATGCAATAATGTTTAATGGCATTATAACAACAAAGTCAATTTTTAGAAAAAGATTTTCCGAATCTAACAGTGAACTTCTGAAAAAGGTAACAGAAAGTAATTATCGATGGGCTCATGCTAATTGTAATGGTGCAAAAGGTGGATTAGTACTATTTAAATATGATAAACTTTCACAGAAATTTATTGTTGATAAAGAAAAATGTATAAATTTACAAAAAAAAATTCAACAAAAGAGAAGTGATTGTTATCGAGGAACGAATGCTATTTCTATATTTGATAATTTGGTTAGTGTTATAACAGAACTATTAGAACCTGTAAATAAGGAATTCGAATTTTTTAAACAAAACTGTCATAATGGAGATGCTATTTATTATTATGCATTTTATTGCTTATCTAGAATTAAAAAATACGCATCAAAAGAAGCATTGGTTTTGTTACGAGAAGAAAAACAGACAATGGATAATGAAGAATCAACAAAGAAAAAAGCAGAATTAGAATTAGAATTAGAAACAGAAATAAAGTTACAAGAAAAAAATATTCAAACTGCATCAAGCAATTTAATAAAATATGTTGATGATGTTGCATCCCTAGAAACATCACCACAACAATCTGTAAAGAGAAAGCGTTCACCAGATAATAGCAATATAGAAAATAAAAAAAGCAAATTTGGTGGAAAATCTAAAAAGAAATCCAAAACAAAAACGAAAAACAAAAAACAAAAAACAAAAACGAAAAACGAAAAACGAAAAACGAAAAACGAAAAACGAAAAACGAATAAATTCTATATTTCAATATAAAAATTTTTATAATGAAATATAGCATTTATTCGTTTTTCGTTTTTTGATTTTTGTTTTTCGTTTTTTGTTTTTTGTTTTTCGTTTTTCGTTTTTATTTTTTTGTTTTTTTTTTT
>Ga0114967_10003329_pt1 | contig 13216 bp, 16 predicted proteins | sample M_130628_MF_Meta_FD_92639 | JGI IMG/M metagenome (GOLD analysis project Ga0114967, IMG submission 92639) | Freshwater microbial communities from Lake Montjoie, Canada to study carbon cycling - M_130628_MF_MetaG | ecosystem: Environmental > Aquatic > Freshwater > Lake | place: Lake Montjoie... | reverse complement strand
TGCTAAGTAAAACTTCTAGTTGACCTTTGTCTTCAACTTCCATTTGCATTGTAGTTCTCTTCTTTTGTTCTGCTGCTTGTGTTGATTGAATTTTAACCTGTGGATTCATTTGACGTTGCTTTGTTTCTTGTTCTTGTTGGGAAATCACCATTTTCTTTTGGCTCTGTCTAAATAAGTTCTCAGCCAACTTAACGTCCTCTTTAGCTACACGCATCAGTTGGAATGGGTTAACGTAAATAATTAACTGAGGGTTGCTTGCTAGACCTTGCTGCATCATTGCTTCAAACTTAGCTATTTCAATTTCATCGGGAAGCATTTGTATTTTTGTTCCAAATATTCTTCCTGCGACATCCTCTTCTTTAATAAGTTCACGATATACTTTACTTCCGTAGGTAACGCTGTCCTTTAATAGACAACATACTTTTTTAGATGTGTCAGCCATAACCCACTTATATGCATCGTACATATAACCTGTAGCATTGTTAGCTGCATCTTGTGCTGTGTTTACGTTACTAGACGTAACCCTTGGCTGTAGTGCCTGTGCTATAAGGTTCGGGTCTTCCCCTAATTCATCTTTAAGAACTTGATAATGGAACTGGTATAGTTGTATAAGCCCCTGCATTTGACCAAGGAATCCACTGTTAGATAACTCCTCCATTGGTACGGGTATAGGGTTGCCTTCTGCGTCCCTTCCTCTAAAGTATAGATTACCTGTTTGGTCATATATTTTTTGTATTTCCCTTGGGGAAGATACACCTCCCGCCAGCCCCAAATCAATTTCTTGTAATGCGTCTATATTATATTTAGCACCCGTTGGTCTCATCTTTGCAACTAACTGCTGCATCTTTAACCTAGCCAAAATCATTTGGTCGGATGGCTCTTCAATTTTTTCTGGAATCGCCAAGTTACGCATCTCATAGTTCTGATACATATAGAAACTATAAGAAAATTCTGCGTTGCCTATTTCTCTTGGGTCTTGCGGACGAATCATGTTTGTCTTAATCCCCCACTCCAACATTACGTCTTGATTCTTTGCATAAACTCCACGATATATATTCCACTTGGTGTCTTCTATTACATTTTCGTTTTCGTCTTTTTTAGAAGAAGTTCCCTTCTTTACAATAGTACTTTTATTCTTTTTAGTTGTAACTACTGTATAAGCTTCGCTATCAACTGTCTTTACTTCAAACTCAAAAACATCTATATTCCACTCGTCATACGGTCTTGCGTAGGTGCTTGTCCACTGGTCAATCCAAGAAATCTTATCTTGGAACTGAAATTCTTTAGATGTCGCAGCCATGTCATATAGTTGTCTCTCGCTCAACTTCCCTCCAAACTCTTCACCATAACTCTTACGAAGCTCACTTATTTTCATTCCCCTTACCTGTCCTCTCCATGTAGTGTCTCTAAAATCATTATGTTCTGAATAGGAATAAAATGCGTTCTCTGGCTTAACCCAGTCTATATGTATAATGCCGCTTTCATCCATCCATGTATATGTTCCCACTAACCCAACCTCTACGCTGTCTCTTAATAATTTTTCTTTTAAAACATCAAACCATCCATTAGCCTCTAGTGCTTGGTTGCATCCTAGTTCATATTTTATTTCTTCGGGAAGTCTTTGGAATTGAGTAACCCAAAGGTCAAGGTCTTCCTTGCTCTCTGGAATCTTAATATCTTCTGGTTTTAATTTAACTCCAGATTGTTGCTCTAACGATTCTACAAGTTCTTTGTTCTTCATTAGGAATTCTAATTCCTTATATTCATCTTGTCTGTCTTTTGCCGATAGGGAATCTGTTGCTGTCACACTTATCTTTTCACTTTTTCCCATCCACCTTCCAATTAGACCAGAACAAATTCTATTTATAATTCTAATTGATTGCCAATTAATATTTACATAGTTTTGTTTACCATTCAACTCTAATAAGTCCATAAACTTCTGCATACGTATTCTACCGTTAGCAGCGTTTCTGTTTTGACGAAATCTTGCATTCCTGTTAAAATAATAACTACCAACTCCACTGTTTACAGTAGACACAATATATTTAGCTAAGGCTAAACCATATGCTTCGTCAGATTTTTTCTTTATACCGTCTTCGGTAAGTTGAAACTTTTTTAATATTTGAGCACCTTCTTCCATATATTATGACAAAGCCACATCTACTATTGTAGATACGGCTTTAATTTTTTTTTTGGGATTTGAATTCATTAATTTAATGGATATGCACATCAAATATAGTTATATTTTGAAATAATAAATTTTTTTTTATTAATTTAGATTTTCTTGCGTGTTTTCATACACCTGTATTAGAGATTCTTTTGGTCTTTTTGGAGCAGGCGTTGTCTCCATAAGAACCGAGATAAGCATCAAAAATGAAACTATACAATCGTATGCTGTCCTGTCGTATGGGTCAAACACTTTTGCTGTTGATAGTATTTCATCAAAGTCTATTAGGTCACAGTGATATTCAAAGTATGCTATACCGTTGTCTAATTGTCTTGTTAGGGAAAACGGGGTTATAGGTGTTCCTTTGTGTCTGTCTGCACCTGCACGCCTACTTGTTTCTATTAAACTAAGTGGATACAATCCTAAATACCCAGATTTCCCTCTCTCCCTAAAATACCCTTCGTAATCATCGGCAGTGTGCTCGTACCAGGCTTGATACCCATAGAACTCTGCTGCTAACATAACCTGTTCGTGTAGCATATCTTTTACGGCAGGTCTTCCATATAAGTGCCCTACGGCTTTGCCTGTGTTGTTTGGGTCGTTCACATCGAAACGTCTTCCTATCCATGCAGAAGCCTTTGAACCGTACTTTCTACCGCCCTGTGAGTTTGAATAGCTATCTATTGTTATAGCTCCGTCTTGCGTTCTTGCTGGCTTTCTGATTCTCCCATCGGTAATATATTTATTACTTTCTTTGTCTGGGGGAAACCATGTTATTTTCCAATGGAATGCCCTGTCGTTGTCTGTTACATCTCGCCATCTGACCTTCTGCTCCATGTCTCTAAAGAATACTATACTACGTTTATATATTCTATTTTCCTTTAGGTACTCTTCCCTTTGTGAAATGTTGTACATATTAAATACGCACTCTGTGTTGGCAGACATGAACATCTCCTGCTCATTGAACGAGTACTTTCTTATTTCTTCTTCTAGTGCTGCTCCCTTTAACTTGCTTCTTCTTTTTTCTAGGTATGCCTTTGCTCCAAGCTTTAACTGTCCATCAAATTTCTTTTGACCGTATTTGTCTATTAAGTATTTTTCTTGTTCTTCTGTGGGAACATCTATGATTGACTCTCCGTACTTCCCTATAAAACCTGCAAGACCATCGTAAGCAGGGCAATAGTAGCGTACTAATCTGTTAGCTGTAGCCTCTTCACTTTCGTCTGACATTTCTTCGTCTTCGCTTTCTGGCTTCACCCAAGTAGCATCGTCCCATACTTTTTTAAATTCTGCTCCACCTTTTTTAGTTAATTCATTTACTGTGGAGGGAAGTTCTGCAAAGCCTACCTTCTCTGCTCCCTCTACTAAGGTCTCTAGTATGATTGATACGAATTGTGAGAAGGGAACATCTGCTGGGTATTTTCCTCCCTCATCCCCAAAGAACCATGTTAGCCTCTCAGAATCATAAGAGTTAGTTGCCGTTGGCTGATAATCTAAGATTGAGTTGAGTCCTTCTACCTCGTCAATCAACTGAGCCTTCTTTGTCTTTTTAGTTTTAGCTAATGGGACGTTGAATACTAATTCTGTCTTGCTGTCCTTGTCGTTTGCTAGCGTTGGTTGTAGAAAGAAGGGAAGATGTCGGAAACCAAATTGCATCCTGTATATAAACATTTTACGGGCATCCGAGCTTGTCTTTGACACGTGTCCACCCCTTGCATTTTTTGTAGTAGTGACGTGACCCGTTATGTTTGAAGAACATTCAGATGAAGCTCCACTTCTACGAGATTTTCCCCTAATAATACCTAAGCACCAATATACATCGTACCAATGCTCTAAGTATAAGTAGTAGTTTCTGCTTGTCTCCCTATACTCTGGGGCTTTTCTATTCTCAAGTGTCCAGTACTGTAAATAGTAATAGTTTCTGCCTGTTATATACGTAGGCACTCCGTTGTTGTAAAACCAAAACCCGTTCTTTATTCTATTGAATTCATTTGCAGCATAGTCTTCCTGTTCTCTAGTCAACTCAATATTGCCATCTATGTCCTTATTTACTACTTTAAATATAGGGGGAAGTGGCTTCCTTCTCCAATACTGCAACTCTCTTGGCATTCCCCAGTCTTCTATTTCTTCTGAGGGGGGAGAATCAGGTATTGTTATTTCTGTATTATATATTTTTATTACTTCTCCCATTAGTTAACAAATTTGTCTAAGAAAGAGCCTTTTTTAGCTGTGTCTTTTTTCTCGTCACCCGTTACCCCTGCTGCCTCTCCTAATATTTTTGCGGTTTCCGAAATCACCTTGCTATCTGTCCAGATTACTTTAATCCTTTCAAAGGTCTTATCGTTCTTGTCGTCTAACGCTAGGCTCGTTAGGCTTATATTGTTTAGAATCTGTGACATCTCTGACATCTTTCTTTGTAACGCATAGTATAGCTTTGCGTCCCCATTTTCATAGAAGTCGTTTTTTTCTTCTAGTTCTTTTATTTTCTTAATAAATTCCTGTTCTGTCATATATTTAGTTTAAGTTAAAAATTACATATTCTAAGTCTTCTATAAAACATTCCATAATATAATACTCTGACTTGTATTCTATAACTATGTCATATTCTGGGAAGTCGAAATATTCTATAGCTACCATCATGTTTAATTTAATTGTTTACAATCCCTTTCACTTAACCCCACATAAAGTATGCCCTTTTTTACCTTTTTAGTTAACTCTTGGCTTATGGCTGTTATTTCTTCCCTCTCATTTAATTCTTCTCCCTCAAAGTGACGTGCCCTAATTATTGTCTCTTCCCTACCTTCCTCATTGTTGAATATTAATGAAAAGTCGCAAGCCTTAAGGCAATGACATACTTTTCCTTTAAGTTGCCCACTTGTAATATACAAAACTTCTTTTAATTTTTCGGGAAAAACTCCCTCTAAGTCTCCTAAATATGGCTTAAATACCCTTAACGCAGTCACGAACCCATTGGTAGGCTTCCATCCCTTTTCGTTTGGCATCTTCCATAAATAACACTCGCCTTCACTTATAGAGTATATCTGCACATCGGATGCAACTTCTTCCCCATCCAACTGGGAATGATTTAAAATCTGATTTACTGGATGTATGGCATTGTGGTGGAACAATATCATTGCTCCACGTGGAACACTTTCTCCACTAACTACTTCTCCTAGAATCTGAGCAGTATACTTCCTGTCAAGGTTGTCGTAGTCTCTCTCTAGTCTTATTCTTTTGCCATCCGAAAAGGTGTGCCAGTTCTTCCCGTCCTTGTCAGCTTTAATTATTATTCTTCCTTCTGTGTGTTTTAATTCCATGATTTGTGTTTTTTATTTATAAACTCTTTCTTTTGCCCAGTTTTGTATTATTAAGGGAAGTGGCTCATCAATGATTTTTAAGTCTTCCCTTGCGAACCATAAGCGTGGTTGAAAGATGTCATCAGTGTCTAATTTTGCATCGTGACTTCCCATCTCAAAAACGCCCTCTTGCATATTTATAATTTTGGCTTTCATTACTTCCCTTTTTCTAACAAATCCCATGTGGTACATACGGATGTCATTAACGCAGGAATAATCAGCAGTAGGCACAGCTAAACTTTCTGCGTCCCCATAAGACCTATATTCCGTTTTAGCTAACCTTATTATTTCAGATGAGCATGGCTTTCTGTCTTGTGGAACATTCAATTGCAAGTAAGGGCTTTCCCATAAATTTACTCTACTACAGAAATATGCAGGCTCTCCTGTTTTAATAACTTCCCTTATTTTACCATAACACTTTTCGTGGATTATTTCATCCGCTTGCTGATAAAAATTATAATCGGTATCTAACTTAGAAATGGCTATGTCTGTAAAATAACAAAGCTTGCTTTGAGCTTTGCCTTGCTGGTTTTCCCATTCTGATTTTGGCAAATAAGTTACCATTAATCTTTTGTTTTCGGACTCAAGTTGCCTAACTATTTCTTCTGTCTCATCTTCCCCTTCAACAACTACACAGCTTACCTTATCGCAAAATTCAAGTAACGATAAAATGCTTTCCTTAAAACAATAATCATATTTAACTCCGTTTCTAACAAAAATACTTCCGCCTAATGTCATATTAAATGTTTTAATTCTAATTCAACTCTATCAAAATCTTTTTTTAAATTTTTGGTTGTCCAGAAGAAAAAAGCTCCAAGACCATTGTCAGACAATGTTGGATGCCATTGTGGGAAAACTAAAAATGCCCATTGCCCAGGCATCATTTCTTCAAGCTTTTCTGGTGTCCAAGCTGATTTATGAGAATCTGGATTATTGTCATTTAGGTCATCTGTCATACAATATGCCCCAAGCGGAGTGAACCAAACTTGCTTTGTAGCTATATTAGAAGCTAATGTAAGAAACTCTAAAGCATCTTTTTCTCTAAAATGTTCTATTGTGTCTGTGCTTATAGAAACATCAAACTTTGCCTTGTCTTTTTTAGCTTGTTTTAAATACTCTATAACATCAGAAACGATTAGCTTGCCATTCCCAGGCAATTCTCTATCTATGCAATCAATATGCACTTTTTCTTTGAACTCCATAAGCCCAGTTTGCGGAGCTGACCCTGCACATAAATCAACTAATTTTTGATTTTCTATATTTCCACAGATAGCTTTTAAAACTTCTATTTGAAGTTGCCCACTACCATTTTGATTGAATTCTATTTTCATTTTAATTTTTTATTGGTTTATGTAATTTGTTTATTGCGTCTATTATTTGTTCTGTTTCTGGAACACAGCAAGGCGGCATTTCTTTATTAAATATGCAGGGAACTCCTTGCGTTCCTCCAACGACACTGTGCCAACAATGTTGATTGACACATGGCTGCTGAATAACTTGCAAGCCTTTTGTGTCTGGGTGTATATACTCTGGGTTTACGCTGCCAAAGAATCCAACGCATGGCTTGTTGTATGCCATAGCGATTCCAAGTGGAGCACTGTCAATTCCCAAAAATATGTCACATCCTGCTATTAAAAACTTAAGCATAGCTATAGATGGAGTGTTTACCTCTAACCCTATAGTTTCGTGGTAGCCTTGTCCTGTCTGTATAACAGTGTAGCCGTAAGCCTCTAAGTGCTTCTTAACAGAGCTCCAATTTACTCCGTATATATTTCTATGAGGAGTCTCTCTTACGTCTATATGTAATACAGCATATTTTTTAAATAGCTTTGTAGATTCATTTACTAAGGGGAAGAGCTGAGGTCTAGTTAATTGGTAATCCTTAATGCCACAAAATTCAAAATAGCTTTTAAGATAGTTTTGTCTTGGCTTAACCTCGTATGCTAGGTCTAAGTTTACTATTTTCTCTGGGGTAATTCTTCCCGAATCAAATTGAGAAATATGTTTAATAGGGAAGTAGTGGTTTGGAAACAAATCAAACATTGACTTAGGAATATCCAAGACAATATTATAACCCTTTTCTGCATAGTACCTAAACAGCGGCTCTGCAATTAAAATGTCACCAAGTGCTCCAGACCTTTTAAACACTACCGTAGGCGAATAGGGTCTGTGGAAATAAGAATGAAATCCAAATGTTTTACATTTTGGCTCACGAAGTTCAAATGCAAATGCGTCTGCCACTTCTTCTGTTGGAAACTTTATATCATAACGCTGTTCTAAAAAATTTCTGTATAGCCTTCCAATAATTTCATCCTCTGGTGAAACCATTTCTATTTCTGGATTTCTACCTAAAATGTCTTGTAGTTTTTTTGAACGAAGGGAAAACCCGCCATTGCCTACATTCCTACCATCTATATATAACCAAGGAGCACCTATATAATCATAATTAAAAAAGTCATCGTTCCATGCGTCCTTGTCTAGCACCCATGCGTCATGTTGAGTAATAAGCACATAGTCTAACTCTATATATTTGTACAACTCCTTTACAACAAAATTAGAGTACTCTTCCTTTGACCTTAACGAATCAATTTTTATTACCTCTATGCCTTCTATTTCTATGTCTATATCAGTGAAGAACTTTACACTTCCAAATTCGCACTGCTGCATACTTTTATTTAGGGAAGTTACGGCAGCCCCATAGTTGTAGCAGTCAATTAATAATAATTCTACATTTTTTAGTTTTTTCATATACTACTGATTAATTAGTTTCTCTACATAATATTCGACAGCACCTTGGTGATAAAAGTCATACGCATCTTCCCCACATGGAACTACATTTGGCATCATAGGAAAAATCTCAAGTATTCTTTTTACTTTGGTTGCCTCTGCTATTTGAAAGTTAAATGACTGACATCCTAAGAAAAACTTACATCCAGATATTGCCTTTGCTAATTCATAGAAATTGTCAACTTGAAGGTGGGGAACATCTAAGTCCCATTGTGTGCAAAATAAATCTCTTTCTTTTTTTAATCCAGAGAATATAATCCTGTCTTGATATTTTTTTAGAAAGAAATAGTTTATAAAAGTATTCCGATGCCTTTCTGTAAAGTTTATAATTACTTTGTCTTTGTATGTGTTAGATATTCCCTCATTAATTAAAATCCATTTCTTTGACAAATCGCAAGTCATTTGTGGGAATGCATAATTAAACCATCTGTTAAGACTTCCCTTTGGCTGATTAGTAAATGTCTCTAACCTAACCTTATCTAAGTCTATCTCATGCTCTTGACCAGTAAACACCTTATAATCTTCTATATATTCCTGTGACATCATAAGCGGTCTCATCATATCAAACGTGTACTGGTTAAAGCACACAGGGACTTTATTTTCATTTTCATATGGATGCACAGAGCCTTCGTAACTATTGCCAATCATATCCAACCTGTGATAAATTACCGCCTTTCTTCCCGTATCCATCCACATTTTTCTAATTCCCGATAAGAAAGAAATTAGGTCTCCAGATGGGGAAGATGTCTTATACAAAATATTTTTATTGTTCATTTGTATTTTTATATATAATTTTATATTTCATTCACTCAAAAAAATAAACATTATGGCACAAATGGTAACGGCTTCTATTTACGGAGCAAACGGAAATGACTTCAAAAATGCATCGGGATTGACTATGGGCTTCCCTACGAATCAAATTGTTATTCGTGCAATCAGCCCAGCTGTTAGCTATGCAGGAGTTGCTTGTAACACGCAAATTCAACTTTTGCCTACAGCTCCAAGTCCAATTCAACCAGTTTATTACACTCCTACAGCAACAGCTACGCTTATTACTGCGGCAGGATAGTAAATTGTTGATTACCTTTTCTAAAGCCCTCTTAATTGAGGGTTTTTTTATTGACATACGCAAATGTAAAATATTTTTTATTTATTATAAAAGTTTTTTTTCAACAAAACTATTTCCTTTCCGTTTTCTAATTTTGTAATCTTTGCATACCTAATTTTAGTTGCAAGTGATTTTGCTTTTTGCTTAAGTAAATTAATGCATTCCTCTTCTTTTCTTATGGTCGTTACGAACCAATAAACATGATAGCTGTTTACATATAGGCTGTATTTAATCTTAGGAAACGTGCCAAATTTTATTTCAATGATGTCCCTCAACATAACATATATATTTAATCGTTAACAGGTTTCCATGAGCCTTGCATTGGCATAAACTTGTCATCATTAAGTTCATGGTTTTTAAATTGCATTGTACTTCCAGTAAACTCTAGGGCAATATTCTTAGTTGAAGCGTGTCTGTTTTTAGCTATAGAGCATATGGCTAATTTTTGTGTAGGGAACTCCTTGCCTCCGATGCTGATAGGTTCTATCATGCCATAGTATTCTGGTCTCATTAGGAACATTACGCTGTCTGCGTCTTGCTCTATAGCACCCGACTCTCTTAGGTCACTTAACTGAGGCATTCTATCGGGTCTTTTTTCTACCTCTCTACTTAACTGACTTAATGCTATGACGGGAATTTCCAGTTCCTTGGCAATACATTTCAAGCCTCTTGTTATGTCAGAAACAATCTGCTCTCGGTTCTTCCCCTTAGCATCAACCCCAGACATTAGCTGTATATAGTCAACAACTATGTACTTAATGTTGTACTTCTTTTTAAGCAATGCAGCCTTTGTCCTTATGTCCCTAATGTTCATACTTGTCTTGTCCTCTATGAAAATCTTTGAACCAGAAATCTTGTCTATGGAAGCTCCTAATTTCTTGTCCTCCTCATCGCTCGTCTTCCCGTTCCTAATTCTTTCGTGGAAAATCCCAGAGTCCATAGAAGCTAACCTTCTTACAAGCTGAACACCGTCCATCTCCAAGCTAAACATAGCACATGGAACATTATTTAAAACAGATGTATTGTACATAATCGACAAGCACAATGCGGTCTTCCCCGCACCAGGTCTAGCAGCTATTATTACTAAATCTGGGGAAACCAATCCATTGGTAGCTAAGTCTAATTCTCTAATTCCCGTCTCAATACCTAAAATCCCCGACACCTTAACCTTAGCGTGTTGGTCTAATACCTTCATACCATAAAACTCAATATCTTTAGACATACCCTTTATAACCTTCTCTTGAACGTCCTGCATATTAGCATCTGTTACGCTAAACAAATTAAACACGTCAGTCTCCTCATCAAATGACTTACTAAAAGCCTCATGGGATATTTTTATCATTTCCCTTTTCAAGTACATTTCAGACAACAATAAAATATAGTTTTCTATGTTTGCAGAACTAACTACAGAGTTAGTAACTTTCATCACCCCAACTACCCCTCCAGCTGTCTCTAAATTATTTTGCCTTTTAAGCTCCTCAACAACGGTTATGAGGTCAATGCCTTGCCCCCTGTCATAAAGTGCCACTATGGACTTAAAAATAGCCTTAGAATCGATTCTATAAAACATATCCTCGAACAATCTTGAGATTGCAAGGGTTAGGCAAGAAGATTCTAAAATTATAGCCCCTAAAATTGATTCCTCGATTTCTGAAGAATTCGGTGGTAATTTTTCTTTAATCATTTTACTGTGCGTTATCTGCTTTTAAAATTATTTTTACTTTGGTTGGGTCGGAAAGTGTTGAATTCATTTTTTGTTTTCTGTTCTCCTCGTTTTTTAGCCAATTTGAAATGTAGCTGTTTGCAAGTGATTGCCATTTTACAATTGGAGAATTATTTAAAAACCATCCAGTTCCATCATGTTTTTCGTAAAACCCCTTAGCCATTTCTTTCGTTCCGCCTGCACCCATAAAAAATTGCCATACCTGTTCCTTAGTCGGAATATTAGGTTGCCTAAATAAATTAGAATTTTTTATTTTGTCATTTATATTATTATCTATATTAGTAGATATATTTACATCTTCCATATGGGAGGTCATATGAGCTTCCTTATGACCTTGTTGTTTTTCTTCATTTTTTGTATGTTGATTATTGCCTGTAATGTTGTTCCGTCTTGACTTTGTAAAGTTTTTTCTTTTTAATTGTTCCTCATCTAAACGAGCATTATAATACAAACCTTTTTCGTCTTTTACGAATTTATCCAAAATCTTATCCAGATTTTGACCTACGAGTTGACCTATCATATCATAGGTCATATGACCTCGATTAAATTGCATCATGAGCACATCTATGTATGCACCTTTTTCCTCAAATGTCATTCCCATAGTTCCACCAATCCAATCGTTAGGGTAAAATAAAAAAGCTGGGTCTTTTGCCATAAAATAAATAATTAAGGGAAGTCTTCGTTGTTGCTAAAGTCTTTATAACGGCTCAGAGATGAGCAGGTAAGAAAACCAACGAGAACTTCCCAATATGTTTAAAATGAAATTGATTGAACATTAAATAAAGACATTTAGCACTTCAAAGATATTAAACATTTTCAAACCACCAAATATTTTTTTTATTTTTCTTTTTTTAGCTCGAAGTTTGTTATTTTAAAAAGCTGTATAATGGGAACTAATAGCCCTTTGGATAGATTATTATCTCCTCCTAGTGAAGTTTTATTTTCTTTGTAAAGTATACGGCATATGCTTTTTAATCTTTCAACGGGAACTATTATCGCAGTGTCAGTCTGTTCTATTTTGTATATCCAATAGGTTGCAGTGGTCGTAGCTATGCCACTAGGTTTTCCCCTACATTCATATTCTATAAACACATTCCCTGTCTTATGTGCTAACCTATCAGTCTTAACCTCTATATGCTCTTTACCGTTAAACAGCATATTAACCCAATCCTCTCCCTTTTCTCCAACAGTAAGGTCGTAGGTAAAACTTGAAGAATATTTCATTTAGTTAAGTTTAAAAGTCATCTTGACACCAGATAGGTGTTTTTTCGCCTACGAAAGCTCCTCTCATATTAAATTCAAAGTATTCGATAGCATCCTCCTCGCTCATTCCGTCTTTTTTAATGAGCTTCTTTATTATTTTGTCTACTGAATAGATTAATCTAATAATACCTTGCCAGCTGTAATCGTAGCCTAATACGCAGTCATCAAACCCATCTGCTTTTAAGATTTCTACTTCTGGTGCTATTGCTTCCCAGTAATCAATAATTTCATCTAATTTTGTTCTTCTTGCCATTTTGTTTAGTTTTAGTTTCAATGATTATTACGTCTTTTGGTATTAAAGTTTGTGATAGGGAAGTCCTACTAACGCCAAATTTATTTCCGCCCTCACTCATAACCGTTACTGCGTTGTCGTGGTCTCCAATTATAAATACTTTTTCTCCCTTAAGGGCATAAGTTTTTTTAGACGTAGAGCTTGTTACGTCTTGATTTAAATAGTAATGGTTCATTAAAAAGGGGTTTCCGTTATACTACTATCCTCTTCAATCATTTCATTTGGGTCTTCGATTCCTTCTGATGGATTCCAGTTTATCATTTTATGTTAATTTTAATTCTTCAAATATTAATAAAAGTTGGTCTGCTAAATAGCCGTCTGCTACCTTCCCATTTAAATAATTACGTACAGTAACTCCAGACACTCCAACTAGTTGACCAGCTATCCAACAAGTTGCACTTTCTTTTCCTTGGGGAAGTTTTATATTAATCAATTGTTTTGCAATGCTTCTCTTTCTGTCTTTTAATATTTCGTTGTGACTCATAATTCTATTTTAGTAACAAAATAAATATATTTTTGT
>Ga0114967_10003327_pt1 | contig 13219 bp, 4 predicted proteins | sample M_130628_MF_Meta_FD_92639 | JGI IMG/M metagenome (GOLD analysis project Ga0114967, IMG submission 92639) | Freshwater microbial communities from Lake Montjoie, Canada to study carbon cycling - M_130628_MF_MetaG | ecosystem: Environmental > Aquatic > Freshwater > Lake | place: Lake Montjoie... | reverse complement strand
TCCAGCGAGATTAAGCACCTCCGGATCAATGCCGTAGTCAAAACGTTGGCTATTCACATACCCGCCCGGCCAACCTGCCGGCGGACTGCCATCGGAGGATTGGGTGAGAATATCGTCCAGGAAAAAATAACTGTGGGTATCCACGTTGGAAGGCAGCCAGCCCTGACGGAAGGCGGCGGCGCGGAGCACCGTGGTGGTTTCGATCACCACCGGACCCGTGTAAACAAAGCCCGTGTCCGCCGTGGGGGCGTCGCCATTGCGGGTGTAGCGGATGATGGTATCCGGCGTATTGCAGGTGATGGCTACCTCCACCGGTGCGGTGAAAAACCCCCGGTCCACCGTGAAATGGGTATCGCCTACCAAGCCCTGGACGCCCACCGCATTGACAGTGCCCGGAGTGGGGGTGGTCATGAAACCCTCACCGAAGGTGCCCTGACTCAGGATCAACTGGGGCCCGATCAGGAAATCCGAACTGCTGACGCTGCGGTTGAGGCCATGCACTGCCAGGACGTTCGGTCCGGCGGGGTTCAGCAGGCCCAGGTGCTGGGAGATATTGATGTCCTCATACTGCACCGCCTCCCCATCCGGGTGGTCCTGCGGGGCCGCGCTGTCCCAGGCAGGATCCGCTGGTGCATTGCGCGAGGCAGTCGGCAACAGGTTTCCATTCAGATAGACCGCAAAGCCATCATCATAACGCATCCGCAGCGTGAGGGAGAGCGCCTGGCTCAGATCCACGGCTGGAAAAGGAACCCGGATGTAGCAACTGGTGTGTCCGCTCATGGCGCTGCGGACATCCAGCCCCAGCAGGGATTCATAGCCAGTGCTGGCTTCATAGCCCACATCCATCAGACCGGGCGTCCAGGGATGGGCAGGGTTTTGATAGTCATTCCATTCCGGCGCTGTCCAGACCGTGCCGAGCGCGTCATTGCGGGGCACGCAGGCCCAGCCCGGGGCCTGCGGGCCGATCAGGGTGGTGGTCGTGGCGTTGGACGGAGTCAGTCCATAGGAAACGTCCGGTTTTTGCGGCCCAAAGATGAATTGGCTGACCACGGTGCCATCCGGCTTGCTCAGGAGCAGCTCCTCCCCCGCCGCGCGCAGGCTGAAACTGGTGTGCAGGTTCGTCCCGGGGACCCGCCGGTCCTTGCCACTGGCAAAGACGACAAGATAGCCGTTGGCATTCATGCTCACCGCCGGGAATTCCCATTTCCGGGGCAGGCCAGAAGTGTCAGAGAGGAACCAGCCGTTCAGATCCAATGCGACGGGATTTGGATTGTAAATTTCCAGCCAATCCACCTCATCCCCATCCTCATCAGACAGGCCGTTTCTGTTGTCTGCGGTAAATTCATTCAGCCGCGGCTCTGCTGCATGGAGCATACTGCTGCTGGCCAAAAACAGGACAACGCTGACTCGCCCGAAATACCATAGAAATTGGGACATTTCATTATTCTACGCCACCGGGGCATTTTGGTCAAATACCGCATTAAAAACTAGGGAAGCGGTGCAGCCTTCAAGCGCAGGTAGCCCAGGCCGGAAGCTCCAGCAGGGCTGACAATCCGGTAAAAGCCAGGAGCCGTCGTGGTGATTGGCACCACCGTCCATTCCTCAAGGTTCGTGGAATACTGCCCGATCAGGCCAGAGCCCAAAGTCCCCAAAGCGAGGTTCGGGACGGATTGGCCGAAGTCGAGGCGCAGCTGTCCGTCCACCCGCGAGACCACCGGCAGATTGGTGGAGATATTGACAGGGCTGGCGGGATTGGTGTCAAAGTAGAATTCCAATAAATTGGACAAACCATCGCCGTCCGGATCGGCATTGATGGCCTTGGCGGAGAAAGCAGTTTCCCCGCTGAAAGGAGTAAAGTTTTGCAATGCCATCCACTGCACCTCTGCGGGATCCGTGGAAGGACTGGTCACTGACAAGGTCGAGGGCAGACCGTCCGGCCAGGTGGCAAAGACCGGGCTGAGATTCAAGGCATTTCCCGCACTGTCTGCCACAAGGACGACGATGGTATAGCCAAAGGCCCTGGTGGCATGATCCAGCATCATCGTCCAACGGTAGATGCCATCCTGCGCGGTGCCGGAAAGGCGGGATTGAATCATGGGTGGGGAGTAGGTGAGGGAGCCATCATCGATCTGAACCTGCAGGTCGGAAAGACCGGAAGCGTCCGTGATGCGGCAGGTTCCAGTGACCACCACATCGCCCGCAGAGAGGCTGACGGCGCTGGTGTCCAGGGTGAAATTCTTCAACTGTGGGGGCAGAAAGTCCGGATTGGAATTCGTTATGGTAAAAGCAGTGCTGCTGCCTGCGGGAAGGGCGGTCGCGAGGGCATTGCCGTAGCCATAGTCCCGCCCGAGGGCGTTGCCGTAGAGCGAGATCGTGGGCCGGTAAACCATGGGCGGCGTTCCTTTCCCGATGGTGAAGCTGCCCTTCCACGCCGTGCCATCGTGCACCAGCAGGCCTGGAGCAAAGAAAGCATCCACCCCCAGGGTATCGGTTAATTCGAGGTAAATATCATTCCCCACCGGCAAGCCTGTGGCTGACACGGATACATTCATCGTCACATCGCCAGCGCTGGCATCCACCGTGGCGGGCGTGATGGTAAAGGCCGTCAGAGTGGGTGCGGCGGTTACGGCACCGGTATTGGTAACGGCAAGGGCAGCGATCCCGCCAGGCAGAACGACGCGTTCCTTGCCACCATAGGACGGCACCCCGTCCGCCAGGCCATTCACCTGATTCGCCACCGTCAGCCGCAGCGGGTAAGTTCCGGCCGGCAGGCCCGCCGGGAAGGTGCGGGTGAATCGATAGGTGGTATCCGCCACGAAGACTGGCGGCGTGGCTCCTTCCAGATAACGGCTGGAAGCGAGGCCTCCCCAGGGGGCCGTGGCCGTGGGCATTTCCACCCTCAGCACCAGATCATCCACATTTTCCAGAACATCTGACAGCGTGACATCAAAGGTCACCGTGGGCGAAGCCGAGGTGAGATTCAGTGCGGTGGTGGAAGCGGTGAAGGCCAGCACCCGGAAGGGCAGGAAATCCGGATCGACGTAACCGAGCGTCAGGGCAAAACCATCGGCCGCCCCAAAGGCACTCCCCACTTGAATTTGATAGGTCACCCCTGCCGTCACGGGAATCACCAGGGAGCTGTCGTAGTCCCCAGAGGAAGAATTAATGTCGTCATTGAAGCCCTGAAGTGCGAGGCTGGCCAAAGTGGTGCCGGTGTAGGCACAAAGGAAAGTGTCATGATTGGTAAAGCTGGCACCCGCCTCCACCACCCCCCGTGTTTTGATTTCCACGGCCCCGGATTCCGGCGCAGTCCATGAATACCAGACGGTAGCCGTCAGGCTGGACACGGGAAGCGGCTCTCCCGTTTCTGTGGTGGCATCCAGGCTGGTTTCTTCGGCCCGGTCCACCGTTGCGGCATTCCCCAGGGAGGTCCGGCTGGCGAATGCGTTGTTCGCTGGAGGAGCCAGGGTGGGGGCGGCCTCCAGGTTTAAGGTGAAGGAGCGGTCTGCCGCCCCATTTTGCCCCACCTGGATGTAGTAGGTGGTGCCGGATGTCACCTGATAATAAGCATCGGGGTAGGCCAGGTAGACATAGCGTGGCAGCACCTCGGTCAGGGCAGCCAGGGTGCTGCCGGTGTAGACGCGGAACCGGGTATCCGCCGAGCTGTTGATGTAGATATCCACCAGCACGCTGGAAGTTGGCGTCCCTTTATACCACACCGTGGCCCGGCCGGAGGTGACGTAGGCATTCGGCTCGCGCAGTTCCACCGTGGCGTCCACAAAGGTGCCTGAAACCCCAGTCCGTGGCAAGGAAGCTGCCACCGTAGTCGCCGAGGCATAGTTGTCATTCGCTGGAGCCGCCGGGGCTACTCCGTTCACCAGAGCAATACTGAACGCCCCTGCCGTATCCAGCTCGATTACCTGGAAGTAATACACCTTGCCAGCCACGGCCTGAAAACGGGTGAGCCGCAACCCGGGGGCACTCACCCCGATGGCGGAGAGGCTCCCCAGATCATTCCCCTGATAAACAGCCAGCCCTGGATTGTTGGAAATAGTCGTTTCCGTGGAAGAAACCGAAACCCGCTTCCAGCCTGAGGCCGGTGCGGTCCATTTATACCAAACTGATTCCAAGGCACCGGTGTAGATGGGTTCCGTGGCTTCATAGGTGGCCTCCACGGTAGTCCCCGCCGTGGTAACGGATGCCAGGGTTCCCAAATTTTCTGCTGCAGCAAAATTATCATTGGCTGGTGCCACGGCGAAGACTGCGGCCGCGTGGAAAAAAACAGACAGGAGCATGATCCTGCCCAATACAAATGAAAAACGGTTGGACATAAGGGGTTGGGGCACGGGACAATTCCATCCAGACATGGCGGTCCATCACTGGAAAGGAAAATGAATAATGAAGCGGAACTGATGCCGGACGTCCAAAATTTTTTTTCCCGGCCCCTCACCATGGGCTCTGAATTTTCCCGGAAAACCCTGAACCTGAACGACAAAAAAGCCAGTTCCCCGGTGACTTCTTCGTGGAAAAATGAAGCACCGGGGAAGCAGGCAGGGAGGCATTACAGCGAGTTCAAAAAATCCAGCAGCTGCTGGCGCTGGGCCGGCGTGAGCTTTTCGAAGCGGGTTTTCGGGACTGCGGCTTCACCCGCATGTGCCCGGATCGCCGCCTCTGCTGTTGCCGCGCGGCCATCATGCAGATAGGGCGCGCTGGCCTGCATGCCCCACAGGGGAGCCGTCCTCATGGCCCGTCCGTCCGCCTGCCCCTGCGTGATCCCGTCCCCCAATGCCCCCATGTCATGCAGCAGCAGGTCACTATACAGCGGGACGGGTTTCAAGTGCAGGGCCGCACTGGTGTTGGGGCCGGTCTGCAGAACGGGCGTATGGCAAAGCGCACAGCCAATCGCCTGAAAGAGTTGCTTTCCGGCCCCGCCGGAAACTCCTGCCGGACGCTGCGGCAAGGGAGCCAGGAAGCGCATGAAATCCGCCGCCGCATCAATGTCCCCGCGGCCCGTGGCTGGATCCACCGTATCTTCGGGATCCAGCACATGGTCATACTGCAGGAGTTTGCCGCTGTCGCCGTTCGGAGCATTCTCGGTAGGGAAAAAGCGGTTCGTGATGCCCATCTCATTCACATAGGCATCCCCGGAAAAAGCCAGCAGCGTGGCCTGCTGTGCCTTCCAGCCAAAGCGCCCCACCCGGATGCGGCCCGTGGTCACATCCTGAACATAATGCACCTTGCCCCTGACCCCATCCGGCTTGGGAAGTCGCGCACCAGCGATGATCGCAGCATCCGGGATCGCCTCGATCAATCCCAGCCCAAACAAGGGCGTCGACTGACGCAGGCTCACCACATTCGCTTCCACCGGCACCACCTCCGCCGCTCCCGGATCGATCGCCAGAGCCTGCAACAGTGAACCCCCGCGCAGTTCCAGTGGATCAAATCCGCCCGCCCCCCGGTGCCCAAAGCGAGTCACCGTGATTGCACTGGATCCACCAACCGCGGGCACCGAATGACAGGCCACGCAGGATGTATTATTAAATACCGGCCCCAGGCCCCCCGCCGCATCCTCCGTGTTATTGAATTCAGCCATCCCCTCCGCGAAGGCCTCGAACTCCGCATCTGAAACCCCTGGCAAAGGATCACCCGCCCGCGCCATCCCACCGGTGGGGATCACCTGGGACTGAGGCCGGATGCGCGGGGGCGGACGGTGGGATCGCTTCATTTCCGGCAGACCTGCGCTGGCTGCCGGTCCCGCAGGCTGTGCCGGCACCGGAGCAGGATTGAGCAAAAGCATCGCTCCACCGAGGATGCCTGGGATGAGGTTGGTTTTCATGGGGGTGTGTTGTGTTATCTTCCACCGGCGGCATTGCCGGCAGACTCCAGGCCGCAATGGCCGAAGGGGGCAGAATCCACGCCCGTTCCCAGCATAGGAAAGCTCCCGGGAAGTGTGGTGGCAGGTTCATCCTCCAACTTCCCGCATCAACCTTTAGCCTCCATTAAGCCACATCCTGACTTCCTGAAAATGTTTTGGCCCTCCCTGCACTTCCAGCTTTCCCTGACCATCGGTCCGTGGCTACCATCGCTTTACCATGACTATTGAAATTTGTGTTGATTGCCAGGCTTCGGTGGAAGCCTGTGCAGAAGCCGGGGCGGACCGCATCGAACTCTGCGCCGGCCTGCTCGAAGGGGGCACCACTCCCTCCGCCGGCTTCCTCAAAATCGCCCGCCAAACCTTTCCCGGCCGTATTATGATGATGATCCGTCCCCGCAGCGGCGATTTCCTCTACCCTCCCAACGAAGTGGAAATCATGAAGGCCGATATTCAAAGCGCCCGGGATGGCGGAGCAGATGGCGTGGTCTTCGGCTGCCTCACAGCGGATGGCCGCATTGATGAAGGCATCACTTCCACCCTATTAAATGCCGCGCAGGGCCTGGACGTCACCTTTCACCGGGCCTTTGATGTCAGCCGCGACCTGCCATCCTCGCTCGAAACCCTCATCCAACTGGGCATTCCCCGCGTCCTCACCAGCGGGGGCCATCCCAGTGTGCCGGAAGGCCTGGGTGTCATCGCCTCTCTCGTCCGGCAGGCCGCCGGGCGTCTCACCATCCTGCCCGGAGGAGGCGTCCGGCCGGACAACATCGCCGCTATCGCTGCAGCCACCGGGGTGCAGGAATGCCACCTATCGGCCCGCCATTCCCAGGAAAGCCCTATGATCTTCCGCCGCCCGGACATCCCCATGGGCGCTACCAGCGTGCCCGGCGAATACGAATGCAAAACCGCCAGCGCCGCCTTGATCCGCCTGGCAAGGGGCTTGGGCCAATAAGTCATGGAGGCCGTCCCTCCCGTTTATACATGCCTGCCTTTGTCCACGGTGATAGACAGTGGCATGGCCCGACTGCTTTTGACCCCCATCGCTGCCATCCAGCCGGCGCATTCAGCCGAAAATGGTGCCGGTCCTGTTACAGGAATCATCCGAAAAAAGATAAATATAAATGCAGTTTTTGATTGCTGTCAGACCGGAAGTATAGCATGGTGGGGAAACCGCAGAAGCAATAGACGGCAAGGCAACGGAAACGCCATAAAAGGCACCTGATTGCTCCCGCCGCCCAAGGCCAAGCCGATACGCTGGAGCACCATCGCGCCAATTTCAGGAGGCGGGAGAAGACCCGCGCAGGAGTTAGCGGTTGATGTCCATCCCATCGCGAAACCACTTCCATGTCATTCCGTTCCCTTGGCTTCACTCCTCTCCTCCATTCCACCGCCATGATCCGTCTGGCGGCTGTCAGCGCCCTGGCTTTTGTCCTGCCGGGGCCGTGTCCCGCCCAATCCCCACCGCCCGCTGCCCCCTCGGCCAAAACTGAATCAAGGGATCTCTCGAAACCTCCTATCCGCATTCTCGGAGCCAGCATCAGCATGGCCAGCCCGGATTGGGACCCGGAAAAACAACAAGTGGCCCGGCCTGCCGTGGAGATTCAATTCAACGGCCCTGCTGCGCCCTTGGAGCGGGTCGGAAAAGCTGCACCGGCCGGGGCAGTGCGGATTTTCCCTGAGGTGTCTGGGGAATGGAAATGGGAAAAGGCCGACCGCTTGGTTTTTTATCCCACCGGAGGCTGGCTGGCACCGGGAGATTACCGCTTCGGACCGGGCACCGGCATGCTGGCGGAGGATTGCCAGTTGGCAGATAACTCCGATTTCAATCGCCCCCGCTCTGCCCCTTCCCTGGGTGCTTATGTTCAAGACCGGGACTATTACGTGGATCCGGCCACGCCAACGCTGCAACAACTGGTCACCACCGTCCGCTTTTCCCAGCCAGTCACCCTGGAGGAAGCCCAGCGCTGCTTCTCCGTCACCAGCGTCACCGGCAGCCATATATTCCAAGCTGGCAGCAAAGCTCAAATCCTGGCCGAGCCCAAAAACCCCCTCGTCTTCTACCTGCGCTCCCCCCTCATGCAGCCTGGCGAAAAGGAAGATCTGGTGCTTTTCAGCTTCGCCGCAGGCCTGCGCGCCAAGGCGGGCGGAGAAGCCACCGCCAAGCCCCTCGAGACCAAGCTCACGGCCTTCAGCAAGTCCTCCAATTTCTACTTCGAATCGGTCAGTGGCACCCTGCGCAAAAATCCCGCCGGTGAACCCGAACAGGCCATCCTGATCCAACTCAGCATTCCCGCCAGGACGGCTCCTCTCGCCAAAGCGGTGGAGGCATGGAAACTCCCGCCGGAACTCCGGGACAAATACAACAGCCCTATCGCATGGACGGTCGAAAATGTAAGCGACGAGGTGATTGCAAAATCCGAAAAGCTTCCGCTGGAACGGATCGTCCTGCCGGAAGCCCCGCCCATGGAAGCGGGCATGGCCTTCCGCGTCGCCCAACAACCCGCCGCCAAAGTCTTCATCCGCGTGCCGAAAGACACCGCAGGTCCCGGTGGCTTCGTCACCGCTGAGGCGTTCCGCGCGGTCACCGCGATTCCGGAAATCCCAAAAGAAGCCATCCTGCTGGGGAAGGGCGGACTCCTCGCGCTGAACGGCGAGCGTAAAATCAGCATCCAGTCCCGGGGCATTGACCACCTGCGCTACACTGTCGCGCGCGTCCAGACCGCTCAGATCAATCACCTTGTGAGCCAAACCAGCGGCAGCTTTGCCTCACCCCGCTTCCGGAGGAATTTTGGGATGGAGAATATTGCCCACTATGAGCAGTCCGTGCAGCCCATTGTGAAAAAAAGCGACTACAGCGTGAACTACTCGTCCTTTGATTTTACTCCGTTATTGCAGCCCGCCCCACCCACAGCCGCTCCGGCTCACGGACTCTTCCACCTCACCGTCGAAGGGGTGCGGCCGCGTAGCCCGGCTGACGGCACGGCTGATGACGGGACCGATCCGGACTGGGTGGCCCTGAGCAGCCGGGGCAGCCGGAATCAAGACAACTCCGAAGGCGATGAATCTGAAAACCGCCATGACTCCTTCGCCTCCTATCCAACTGGGGATCAGATCCAGGACCAACGCTTCATTCTCGTCACTGATCTCGGTCTCATCATGAAGGAAGCCGCCGACGGCCAGCGCTTCGTCTATGTCCAGTCCTTCAGCGGCCGTGGGCCGGTCGAAGGGGCGGAAATCTCCGTGCTTTCCATGAACGGCACGGTGCTGAAAACCGCCGCCACCGACGCGTTGGGCAAAGTCCTGCTCCCCTCCCTGCGCGGCCTGTTGCGGGAAAAGGCTCCCGTGGCCCTCCTCGCCAAAAAGGGTGATGACCTCGCCTTCATCCCCTGGGAGAAAAACGAAAGAGCCCTCGACACCTCGCGCTTCGACACCGGTGGCGCGTTGTATAGCGAAAAATCCGCACTCTCCGCCTCCCTCTTCACCGAGCGCGGCATTTACCGGCCCGGCGAAGCGATCAACCTCGGCGGCATCATCCGTCAGCGCGACTGGCAGGGCGACCTCACCGGGCTGCCGCTGGAGCTGCTCGTCATCAATGCCAAGGAGGATGTCGCCGGCCGCTATCCAATCAATCTGGCCCCCGGAGGAGTCTTTTCCTGGACCATCCCCACCGCCGAAACCGCCCCCACCGGCCCATGGCGGATCCAGTTGAATCGTCCCAAAGCCGAGACCGCTCCCGCCGGTGAGCCCGCGCTTTTCCTTGGCTCCACCACCATCCGCGTCGAGGAATTCCAGCCCGACCGCCTCAAGCTGAAAGCTGAATTTCAGCCTGGCTCCGGAGAGGGCTGGCGGTCACCTGACGATTTATCCATCGCCGTCCAGCTCGATACCCTGTTCGGCATTCCCGCCGCCAACCGCCGCATTGCGGCCAAACTGAACCTGACACCCGTCACCCCTGATTTTTCAAAATGGCCCGGCTGGCAGTTCGGCATCTCGGGAAAAAACGCCCCGGCCGGCAAGGAACAGGAGCTGGAAGACGGAAAAACCAACGATAAAGGCCAGGCCACCCTGCGCCTCGGCCTTGAAGCCCACACTGCTCCCATGCTCCGCGCCCGGGTCGAACTGGAAGGCTTCGAAGCCGACGGCGGCCGGGGCGTGCGCACGGAGCTGAGCACCCTCGTCTCACGTCAGGCCTGGCTCATTGGCCACAAGCCCCAGCGCAGTCTCGACTATCTGAATCCCCTCGAACCAGCCTCCGTCGGCGTGCTCGCCATTGGCCCTGACACCGCCCCGCGTGCGGTGGCCGGCCTCACCCGGGTGCTGGTGCAGACCAAGCATATTTCCGTCCTCACCAAACAGGACAACGGCAGCCTGGCCTACGAATCCCAGGCGCGGGATGAAATCGTGGAAACCCTGCCGGTCTCCCTGCCCGCCTTTGAATCCACCCTCGCCCTGCCTTTGGAAAAGCCCGGGCAATTCCGTTATGAATTCCGCAATGCCGCCGGCCAGACCCTGTGTGCCATTCCATTCTTCGTCGCAGGCAAAGGCGATGCTGCCAAGGATCTCGAACGCAGCGGCGAGCTGGAAATCAAGTTTCCTGATAAAAAATGGCAGCCCGGCGAAGAGCTGGAGTTTTCCCTCACCACACCCTTCACCGGCGCGGGACTGATCACGGTGGAGCGGGACACCGTCCTGACGGAAATCTGGTTCAAATGCGACTCCAAATCCTCCGTCCAGAAAATCAAATTGCCTGACAATCTGGAAGGCGGTGCCTGGCTCCACGTCGTCATGGCGCGCGCCCTGGATTCCCCCGATGTCTTTCTCAATCCCCTCGCCAGCGGCATCAAGGCCATCCCCGCTGCCCGGGGCCAGCGGGAAATGAACGTCTTCCTCGACTCCCCCGACCGGGTGCGTCCCGGCGAGCGACTCACCCTCGGCTACAGCGCGCCCAAGGCGGGCTGGATGGTGGTTTGGGCGGTGGATGAAGGCATCCATCTTGTCAGCAGATACCAGGCCCCGGATCCCCTCGCCAAACTCCTGCCCGGCGCGGCCCTGGAGGTGAATACCTATCAATTGCTCGATGTTCTCCTGCCGGAGTTCACCCTTTTCCGGAAAGCCATGGCCATCGGCGGCGACGGCAATAGCGTGCCGGAACTCCAATTGGGCGTGAATCCCTTCAAGCGCCGGCGCGATGCTCCGGTGGTTTACTGGAGTGGCTTTGTGCCCTGCGGGCCGGAGCGGCGCGAGCTTTTCTACCAAGTGCCGGAATACTTCGCCGGCCGGCTCAAAATCATGGCCGTCGCCGTCGCCCCTGATGCCATCGGGGTGGGCCAGCGGCAGACGATTGTGAAAGGCGACTTTGTCCTGACGGCGACCACCCCGCTCTTCGTGGTGCCTGGCGATGAATTCACCGCCAGCGTCACCGTAGCGAATCAACTGGAAGGCGTGGCCAGCACGGATCAGGTCAATGTTAAAATCGAAACCCTCGGCGGCGTGGAAATTCTCCAAGCCGCCCCGGAAGCGCAAACCATCCCCGTCGGCACCGAAGCCCTGATCAGTTACCGCTGCCGCGCCCGGGAACCCCTCGGGAATGGCGAACTGAAATTCACCGCCTCCAGCGCCACCGGACGGCAGGAATCGCGCAGTTCCTTCAGCATCCGCCCCGGCGTTGCCCGCGCGGCGAAGGTGCAGAGCGGCTGGTTCCGCAATGGCTCTCATGACGTCTCCGTGCAGCATCCCCTCTTTCAGGAATTCGCGGAGCGTCAGGCCATCGTCTCCACCACGCCCCTTGGTCTGGCCCATGGCCTTGCCGCCTATCTGAAAGAGTATCCCCATGGCTGCACCGAGCAAATCACCAGCCGGGCCTGGCCTTGGCTCGTGCTCAAGGACGACGCGAATTTCGGCATCGCCCCGGAAGCTGCCGCCAAAGCGCTCAGCACCGCCATGAATCAATTGTCCAACCGCCAGGGACCCAATGGCGGCTACGGTTATTGGGGGGCCTCCGATCCGGAGGGTTTTGATTACCTCACTCTCTACGTCGGCCAATTCCTCACCGAAGCCAAAGCCAGCGGCATCCCTGTGCCCGCCCGCCTCTATCAATCCACCCAGCGCCGTCTGCGCTTCATGGCGGATGCCACGATCACCGACCCATCGCGGGACAGCGATGGCCGGATCTACTTCTGGCGGACCCGCTGGGAAGCCGAGATGCGGGCCGCCTCCATTTACCTGCTCACCCGGAATGAGGAGGTGACGACCAACTACGCCCTGAAGCTGCAGGATTATCTGGAAGCGAAAGTGCCCAAAGAACTGTGGCATCGGGATGCCACCGCTGCCTGGCTGGCCTCCACTTGGCGCCTTCTGAAAAAGGAATCCGCCGCCACTCCGCTCATCCAGGCCCACCGCGCCGCGCTCAAGCTGCCGCCGTCAAATCAATGGGACTGGGGCTACTATTATTATAACAGCCCTCTGACCAACGAAGCCACCACCTTCACCATTCTCTGCCGCCACTTCCCGGAAATCGCCAAAGCCCTCACCTACGAGGAAATGAAACCCCTCACCGGAATGATCGAACAGGGGGACTTCAGCACCCTCTCCGCCGCTTGGAGCGTGCAGGCGCTCAAAGCCTACGCCGGTCTCGCCGCCGCTAGTGGAGTTAAAGCCGGTATCGCCTCCGTGACCGGTCAGGAGGTCAAGGTCCTCGCCGAACCCGCCAGCGGCCAGGTGAAAATCCAAGTCCCCGAAGGCTTTGCCCGCTTCTTCTTCCCCGCCGGGGCACCGGAAGGCCTTGGGGCCTGGTATCAAACCATCGAAACCGGCTTCGCCAGATCCCTGCCCGAAAAACCCTCCGGCAGGCACCTCGACATCCTCCGCGAACTCCTCGACGCCAACGGCCAGCCCGTCACCCAAAGCAAGCTGGGCGAAACCCTCTTCGCCAAACTCACCATCCGCAACCTCATCAAAACCGACCTCCCCAACCTTGCCCTCACCGAGATGCTCCCCGGCGGTTTCGAATTCGCCCCACCCGGCGAACCCGACTCCCTCCGCCCCGGCCTCGCCACCCGCCCTGGCACCGATTACATCGACCTCCGCGAGGACCGCGCCCTCCTCTACCTCGGCCTCAAAGCCGAACAATCCCTAACCCTCCAATACGCCCTCCGCCCCACCTGCGCCGGCACCTTCACCACCCCGCCCCCCTACGCCGAAGACATGTATGAACCCAAAGTCCACGCCAACGGAGCTGCCGGAAAACTCATCATCCTGCCCCGGGAGTAAGTCAGCAGTCACCAAACTGGAGCGTGTAAATCGACCCTTGGGTGGGTGCGAACTGAACCTTGGAGCGTGTAAATC
>Ga0114967_10003326_pt1 | contig 13223 bp, 16 predicted proteins | sample M_130628_MF_Meta_FD_92639 | JGI IMG/M metagenome (GOLD analysis project Ga0114967, IMG submission 92639) | Freshwater microbial communities from Lake Montjoie, Canada to study carbon cycling - M_130628_MF_MetaG | ecosystem: Environmental > Aquatic > Freshwater > Lake | place: Lake Montjoie... | reverse complement strand
TGCTCCTGCTCCTGCTCCTGCTCCTAATGCTAAGGGAGGTTTGTTAGGTGGATTAACAAGTCTTTTTGGTGGAAAGGCGGCCAATGCTTCCGCCAATGTCAAGAATGCCGGTGCCAATGCCAACAAGAATTCCGGTGCTAATGCCAATGCCAACAAGAATTCCGGTGCCAATGCCAATGCCAATGCCAACAAGAATTCCCCACCTGCGCTTCAGCCGGTGGAGGTTGCCAAGAGCCTTAATGCGCCTGCCAAGACACGCCGCCGCCAGCGTGGTGGTGCTCGCGGTAAGACCATGCGTCTCCCCGGCACCCGCAATGTCCTCCGTGTCACGGGCAAGACGGTCGGCAAGATCCGCAATGTGGGTGTCTACGGCCTCAAGAAGGTCGGCAATGGCGTGCACATGGTCACGGGCCTCCTCGGCGCTGGCACAAAGTTGGTCGGCTCTGTCCTCCGCAAGGGTGGAAAGACGCTCAAGGGCCTCACAAAGAGACGCCAGCAGACGCGCAAGCAATAAAGAATAAAAAGAGTATAAGAAGCTTAATATCACAATTAATTCATTTTTTGTCATTTTATGACGTAATATGAAGACAATCGGAGAAATTCTAAAAATTTGACGGTGCGGCAGCCACCTGGATAAAAGCAAATCCAAGCAATAGAAAGATGCCCTTTAAGAAAATCAATTCCAAGAAGCCTAAGAAGGCTGCGTCAGCAGATGATGACAGCAGTGTAGATAGCCGGGGAAATATCCGCAATCTCATTGAATATGAGGAGGATGATTCAGATTATTCTCCCAGTGAGGATACTAGCGAATCCGCAGTAGCAAAGCGTGTTCGCAAGAATAAGCGCGCAAAGAGGGGTATCAGGTCCGAGGAAAAGGGCTTAAAAGAAAAGAAGGTCAAGGAACTGAAGCAGCGTTCTCCCAAGGATAAGGTCAAGAAGAGTAAGAAGCCCGCAGCAAAGAAGTCCAAGAAGGTTGTGGAATCTGAAGAGGAGGAAGACGAAGAGGAAGAGGAAGAGGATGAAGAGGAGGAAGAGGATGTAGATATGGAAGATGAAGAAGAAGATGAAGAAGAAGATGAAGAAGAAGATGAAGATGATACAATGGACGAGAAGCATGCTAAGGCCACGATTGACTGGCTAGTACTTGGCGAAGAATCGGATGATCCGCATGAGCCGAAGAAGTATAAGATGAAGAAGGAATCCCCGCAGGTTCGCCGTTTCGTAGAAATTCTACAGAAACAGAATGAAGGCGAAGAGGAGCACATTGATAACGATATTACATATTTCAAGACTCTTGCTGGAGACAAGCAGGCAACTCTTCTAGCCAAGATGGAATCTCGTCTAGTAAAGACTGAACAGGCAGTTCCACTAAAGTTTCAGATTCTAGAAAAGGCAACTACACCTGAAATTCAGGGTGCGGCGATGTCTAAGTTTACTGCTATGACCAACATTGACCCTTCTTCCACCGAGTATTATAAGTGCAATCACTGGATTAATGGTTTTATCCGCATGCCTCTTGGCGTCTACAAGTCTCTCCCCGTTTCAATGGAGGATGGTCCCGAGAAGTGTTCTGCTTTCGTACAGGAGATTCAGAAGTGTATGAATTCTGCGGTTTATGGACAGGATGAAGCTAAGCTTCAGATTCTTCAGTTTGTATCCGCGTGGCTAGCAAATCCTAAGGCTGCTGGAAATGTGCTAAGTATTCACGGTCCTGCTGGTGTGGGTAAGACAACTCTAGTTAAGGAGGGTATTGCGAAGGCATTGGGTCGCCCTTTCCACTTCATTACTCTGGGTGGCGCAACCGATGCTTCTTTCTTGGATGGTCATTCATACACATATGAAGGATCTACATGGGGACGCATTGCTGAGGTTCTCATTCAGAGCCAGTGCATGAATCCGGTTATCTACTTTGATGAGTTGGACAAGGTTTCTGATACACCTAAGGGAGAGGAAATCATTAATCTGCTGATTCACTTGACGGACGGAGCACAGAATGACCGATTCCAAGATAAGTATTTCACCGGCATTGATCTTGATTTGAGTCGCTGTCTCTTCATCTTCAGTCACAATGATCATAATAAGTTGAATCCTATTCTCAAGGACCGTATGTATAACATTCCAGTCAGTGGATTTAATATGAAGGAGAAGACTGTAATTGCTGAGCAGTATCTCCTGCCGACTGCTCTAAAGGATCTCAATCTCTTTGAGAAGGTTTCTATCTCAAATGAGATTATAAAGTATGTGATTGAGAATCATACTGGAGGTGAACCCGGTGTGCGTGAAATGAAGCGTGCTATTCAGACGATTGTCAGCAAGATTAATCTTCTGCGATTCTACAATGATGAGAAGGCGGTTCCTTTCTCCATCAAGAACTTCAAATTGCCGTTCACAGTAACTAAGGACCATATTGAGGTTTTCCTCAAGAAGAAGCCGGAAACTGACCCTAGCATTGCGCACCTTTACACTTAGTCGCCTCCCTTAATCATCTAAAAACTGTGATAGGATTCAGATTTCCTATTATAGTTTTTTTACTTGCGCTTCAGTGTCTTCTGTTTGCGTCTACGAGCCAACGGTTGCGGATCTTCATTGCCTTGAGAATTTGTAGACATTTTTCTAGTATTATTCATTGCCTTAAGATTCTCATCAAAGTGACGAATATGATTCTGTATATCTAGCACATATCCCAAATTAAAGTCATTCGTGTACTTACCGTTGCCATTTGTAAATTTAATTATTCTTTCGCAGTCCTCATTTACGGCTTCCTTGACTTTATTCCACTGATTTTTAACATTTTGTGGCTGGTTCTTTAGTCTAAGACTGTTAAAAACCTTTTGTCTTGTTCTACAAAAAATACCCGCCTTGCCTCTAGCAACCGGATTCTTGATTGATTTGTATTTTCCCGTATTTGTATTTTTAAGATTGTATGTCTCAACCATCTACTAGTATTTCAGAATTAAAATGGCATTGTTCCCACCATCATGTCTTCACTTGTTGTCGCGTTTGAATCATCACCAAACCATGATTTCATTGACAGCATACTGTCGCCTACTGAATTTACAATGCCAGCAATTTCAGAAATGGGTTCTTTCTCAGTTGTTGTAGCCGTAGACTCAAGAGAACTGAGTAATCCTTGCAAATCAGACGACCAGGAATCAAATCCACCCATAAAGGCTAATAGAGCAGTAAAGACAGTTCCTACTACGAATGTAATTCCACCTTCTGCGGGTGAAGGTAGATCATTAAACTTATAACTCTTGTAGCCCGCGCCAACAATCAAAACGAGGACACCGCCAGCCAGGGCCAGCAAAGCCTGTAATTTCCAATCCATCATTAATGATTTCCCTTTTTTTTCTGGCTAGTTTTACCCGCACACCTTTAGGTGTGCAGATGGATGGTCAATTATTCAAGAGTTTCAAAATCATCAATTCCTCCAGCACCGGGGTTATCCAAATCCTCCGCATCAGCAGAATCTAATCCACCAACCTCGTGTCCAATGTGAAGTAGTTCATCTTTATCTTCCTCTTCCGGCATTGGTGTAGCAGGCCTATCTAGTGGATTTTCAATTGACCGCATCTCTCCAACATTTGACTTTCGTTCATCAAAGACTGAGACCATCTCAGAGAATTGAACAGCCGGCTCTGTATCAATCTTAATACTTGCCGGGGTCTCTTCCTTTTGAATCTTAAAAACTTCAGTGGATGTAATTGGAATATTCTTTATGTCAGGTTCAGATACTACAAGTGCTGGTGGTGCTGCTACAGGTTCCGCTACAGGAGCAGCTACCGCTACAGGAGCAGCTACTACTACAGGAGCAGCTACTACTACAGGAGCAGCTACCACTACAGGAGCAGGTGCTGTTACAGGTTCCACTATAGGAGTAGGTGCTGCTACAGGCGTTTCAGAAGGTACCACAGGCGCCGCCTCAACATTAATCTCCTCAGAAACATTATTCGCATTTGTTACAACATCTTCATCATCAGTCGGCTCTGAAATATATTCCTGCAAGATCTTCTTAATGGGCAACATATCACGAACAGCGGCATAAATCGCCTCCTCAATGATTGCCTCCGCCTGTAGTAAATTCTTCTGTCTTTCAATGGAAGTTAGCCCTTCATCCTGAAAAAGAAAAGGTGCCTTCCAGAAAGACTTGGCTGCCTCCGTAAATAAACGGTGAAGAAAATGGTCCAACTTGGGCACAGTTATCGTCAATTTCTTATTCTTCTTATTTACGCGAACTGACGCCATAACCTTTGTATGAGCAATAAAAAGAGCCGTCATCAACTCCTCCAAATAGTCACAACGAGAAGCTTCCACAAGTTTATTTGTCTCCTCCGCAACAACATCCGAATTCCACTTCGGTATCTCGGCAATCTTCTTTTGAAAACGTGAAAGAATAAACTGCTGGGATTCAGACCATAAGTTAGCACGGGTTTTTCTGAAGAATTCTAGCAGAGGCTGTACCAACTTGTTAGCCATCTGCTTCTGATACTCAACACGAGCCTCCGAGAAGGTAGCCGATTCCATTAATTATTCACTGTTTTCTTTTACGCCCGCATTTACGCAGTTAAACCATCCGTTGCTAAAAGAATTGTCTGCGACCGTGTATGAACACCTCCAGGCGTTTCCATAATTCGTCGCCAAAGTTCCATTGTATGAGGCGGCAGAATAGTAAGAAGTCCTATGCGCGGGTCAAACCCATTGTCATGTAGTGTAGTCTCCCATTCAACAATTTCTTTAAGAGACCGGCCTTTTAGGCTCGGCGGCATCAGACAAAGTTGATTCAGTGAAAATCCGGCTGCAACACCAAATGCTTGGAGTAAAGCCCAGCGAAGATTACCATTCGCAAATCGGGAAACACCCTTGATTTTCTCCGCTAAAAGTGTGGGGATCCTACGCTGAATTTCATATTCAATTTCTATTTGAGAAAGCGGGGACAGTTGAACAATCTGGCAACGACTACTAATCGGATCGCTAATTGCGGTTGTATCACGAACTTCAAAAATACAAAAAATGCTGGAGGAATAGACTTCCAGCATACGACGCAAAAATGCCTGTGCGTCGTCAGATAAGACTTCAGCATGTTCAAACAAAATATAACGAATTACTTTATTAGACCCCGATGAAAGTCGGATAAAATGCTTTATAGAATCGCGTTGTTCTCGTAATCCAGAATCTGAATAACAATTAATAACTAAGAGATGATCTGCTGGAGCCACTAATTTCCAGAATGTAGATTTTCCAATTCCAACAGGACCTACCCAAAGAACGTGTGTAGGCTTCTGACTTACTACAGTGGCCGCCCATTTCTCAAAGATGCTACCATTTCCCACCAGGTCTTTATAAGACCGCGGTGCGTGTGGATCTAATGCTGCTGTATTCATTCTAATTTGTTAGAGGCGGGATGGATTTAAATCATTAATGTTTGCGCGTGTAGCGGCGTCTATTTACACGCTGCTTGCGGGTTCTGCCAGCAGCTGCGGCCTTCCCCTTAGCAGCAGCACGAGCATTTTGCCACTTTAGTAATGCAGCTACTTGTACGCCCTGTGACTTTGTGAAATTGCTAGTTGCCTTATTCTTTTCAGGACCATTGGGTAAGCTCTTCTTTAACGCAGCAAGACGCTCATGTTCAGCGTGTGCCTTTTCATAAGCATTTCTAGCTGTATTAACATTGTTGCTCATTTATTTTAAACACACATTTTTAAGCGCGCCCAGCAGCTCTGTCTGCCAGATTAATAACATAGGGATTCTCATTCAGCGACTTTACCGACGCAGGATTGAAACGGTCCTTGGACACATCTAACCGCAGAGGAGCACGATATTTCTGTACACCAATAATCTCCGCACCCGAAGGCGGGCCATTTACACGATAGACTGGAGGCTGGCGATCATTGATATAATCCGTATCCAATTTCTTCATCTGAATATTGGTCTGATCCTCACCACTAAAGAGTGACAGGAGACCATTGCCGTTTATAGGTTGGCGCCCCTTTGCCACAGTCTCCATTTGAGAATAGTGACGCATGTTGTACTCCGCATCATAGACACGAGCACGCTGTCCCTCTGTTGTCGCAGCTGAGCCTGTGTATTCAGACTTGGCTGAAATAGATGCTTTCTGCGTGAATCGCATACCGTCGGGTGCTTGAAGTTGCGGTTTATTAGGAACGCCTTGTAGACTGACGTTCATAACCTTATCGGGTTCAGAAAGTGTATTTCTGCCGGTTACACGAGCAATATCATCCGGGTCATAGACAGTCAACTTCTGCGGTCCATCAGCCGGACCCGCAATTCCTAGCCAGTCATTATCAACTGTAGTTTCTTTGACCGTTGTGCGCGCGATATCATTCGGGTCATAAACAGTCATCGCGCCGGGGATACCCGCGCCAAGAGCAGAGAAGTTACCTGAGCCGCGGATATTTCCGAGCATTTCCTCATTGCGTGTGGGCTTGGCCGCATCTTGGAAGCGCACACCCGTTTCGCGCTGGTCAGGCTTCACGTTGAGCCCCATGACCTTGTCACCCGTGAAATAACGTTCGTTGGGACGGATTTCAATGCCCTTCTTACCATAGTCATTTTCCGCCGAATCCACGTTGCCGAAATAATTGGTCGCATCCGCGTTACGGAATCCAAATTCACCATGCTGGCTGACGAGTGGTGCCCTAAAAGAGGGGATTTGATACTCCTTCTTATAATCAGTGGAGCCTGCTGTTCCGAAGTGCTCCTGTGTTGTCTCAGGGCGGGCCGTGTGCTTAAGAACTTCAACAGAACGCATGCGTTCACGCTTATCAGTGCCGCCATTCGCAAAGTTGCGTTCACCCTTCGCATTTACATAGAAACGGTCAGGCAAGTACTTGCGAACCTCTCCGCGTTCACCCCGATTGGTTACAACTGATTTACCAGGTAGGATAGCACCCGCAAACGTTAATTTGGGATTATTAGCCGTACGGATTTCATCTGTAGAACGGGGTTTAGCATAATCAAGAGATTCAGGCTGCTGGTAGCCGCCGGAGGGAATGCTAGTAAACCCTTGACCCAAACCCTTTCCAACACGTATCTGCTCAAAAGGTTTTTCATTTGCTCTGTTTTGCGGGCCCACAATACGTTCTTGCATGAAGTCTGAGTGGGATTCAATTCCATAAGGATTACCTGTAGGTTCACGCTGAAGGTCAAAGAGCGGACCCTGCTCCTGCTTGTTAAACTGCGTAGAAGCCGCTCCTGTGTAATTATCAAGAATACCCCGATTTCCTGTATCCGTCATATTCTGCTTGACTGAACCACGGAAGAAGGGAACCATGTTATTGTGGGTAAATTCACCGGCGTCCAGCTCAACGCCTGTTAGAGCAGAAACTACTTTCTGGCCTCGGGAGTAATTAGGCGTCTCTTCCTCTCTATCATTACGGAGAAGAACCATGGGTGAAATACTAGAACCGGCTTCTTGGGGAGCAGGGCTGGCTGAATCTGTAAATGCCATAGAGCCAAAAGAATTATCATTCTGTGTTCCATAGTTTGTGGGAAGACCTTTAATATCAGAGGGATAAGGTTCCATTGCGATTGAACCGCCCGAGGGAAGTGCGTATTGAATATCTAATTCTCCAGTCATTTGCCTTAAAGGTGTTACAGGAGCAGCACGTACTTTATACGGACCCGTTGTCTGATTGAAAGGTGAACCTGATTCAAAGTTTTCAATAACGCGTTTCTTTTGTTTCTCTACAGTTGGAGGAACAGGTGTCTTAGGACTCATATAATTTGTAAGAGCAAAGCCAGTTCCTAATAAACCAATCATGGCGGCAATCTCCATTCTCTAACAGTGGCGATTAATTTTAAGCAGTCATACTTGCGTAAAATTAATATCTAGTATCTATGTTTGGAGATTTATAAAGACTGCTTGGAACGATTCCATGTAACACTAGGCGGCCCTACAGGAGCAGGACACTCAACATCGCTCTTAGGAGAGTTCCACTGGTCCTGCGTTGCGGGTATAACTTCCTTGACCTGTTCACGTGCCAGCATATTATCTGATTTGCCATAGAATGAATCGCTCCAGTTGTTGAGCGGTGTCGGCAAGGAAGGGGAGGGATTATTCGGTTTAGGAATACAGGGGCGATGAGAATCCTTAGATAGAATACGTCCAGGGACAAACCAATCAAACGGAACCATGACATTTTCCTGGGGATTCTGGCAGAGGTACTCCCAACGATTCCAGCCAGTTCCTCTCAATGTACACGGCGGATCACCCAGACGATTGAAAGTTTGCGTGAATGAGGCTTCAGGCATTGCAGTCGGCTTGACTCCATTGTAACGATTGTTATTTGGATTGTAACCACCGCAGGCAGATTTTACGCTGAGACGATTAATATTAAAAAGGTCAGATTCAACATCTGTGCGCTGGTGATCAACGAGTTGGGCCGCTCCCCATTTCTGGAGTCGGGTGGTCGGCTCAGGCACGAAGACACCCTGTGTTCCATTAGCAGGTGAACCGAGTTGATAGCGTCCAGCACCCGTTGTTATCCGAAGGTCATCTTCATAGTGGCAAGGGTCAGACCGTAAGTGGGTCCATGAATAATCTGTAACAGAAGACATCTTCACTCTAATGTTCGCCGACAATTCTTTTGGATAATTCTTCCAGTTTCTTTATAAGATTTGTTTGAAGAGTGATGAAAATAATACTAACTACAATTTCTCCGTGGAATTCGGTGGAAAGATAAGGATTATATGTGTGCTTACCGGGGAGATAGAACAAGAAGGGCACTGTCTTTACCAGTTTCCGGATATAGAAAACGCATATTGCTAGAATGATTGTTTGACCCAGAACTTCTAGCATAAGTTGCCACGACGATTTGCTTTTATCAAATGCTGGAAATACTGAGTTAGTCCATACTCCGACATAGAATGTAACAATTCCATAGAGAATAGTATACTGAATTGTTTCAGAAATCTCATTAATACGAATCGTATTCAAATTGAATAATTTTCGTAACCGTGACATGAAATGAGATTTTCCATATGGTTCTATCATCTCTCTACTCCTTTCTGAGTTTTTAGAAGCGATACGAGGTTCCTGTTTCTTGTGTGAAACGATTAGGATATGCAACACCCTGATAACTGTTCATCTGGCATGTCTGTAAGTGGGTAGGACGGGTCGCAATGAAACGCTTTTCATTGTCGGCCTTATTTACATAAGAGATACCAGACGGCCAGTCGGGACAGGCTGCTCCTCCCAGAGCACACTCAGGTTTGTACTGCTTGGTATTACATCTTGTATTAGGGCGCGTGATACCCTGTAAATCGGATTCAACATCTACCATCGGAGACGCCGTAACTACACTAACCTCATTGCCACCGACCAGGCCAAGCGCGTTGCGGCAGGGTTTCTCATGATAGAACTTGTCAGGAATCATTGTATATCCGGACAAGTTGCGGCTTTGGTGCTCGGACAAGAATCTTTCATTGCCGGCACCTCTGCTAGACTGTGCTGAACTACCGAATAACGCAGGAGCATATTCTGTCATTATCTTCTATTTAGAGCCAAATAATTTTTTATCCTGCTCATCGCGTTTCTGCTGCATGAGCCGGAACTCTTTTTCTATATCACTTGCTGGAGGACAGTCGGAAGATTTAGTAAGAGTTATATTTGTAAAACGATTTGCGAAACATCTGATTTTTTGGTTTTGTGTTTGTGCTTGAGGTTCTGTGGATTGCTTGTTAGACGGCATTATTTTCTCTCTTCTATAAAGGGATGAATCTTTTGAAATCAATTGTTGTTGCTGCTTCGCCCAGCAAATCATATATGCCGGTCGGAAAAGCAATTTCTGTGAAGGATATTAAGAAGCAGCAGTTGCAGAAGGTTAAGCAGACGACGCGGAAAGCCCGAATTATTAAAAAATTGGTTTGAATAGCAGGATATCAAGGAAGTTTATCTACGAGATAACTTTCTTGTTGTTCTATTACGGCTTCTGTTGTGGCTACGGCTTTTGCGCAGCTTTTCTTTTTGGAGAAGTGCGGCTGTATCCGTATAGCCACCCAGAAGTTTACCATTGCGGTAAATCTGCGGAACACTTGTTTTACCCGTCAAACGTTTGAGTTCTGCGCGATGCTCGGGTCCTACAGGGACAAATAGAGGCTTCTGTGCTTTCAAAAGTTGTTTTGCCTTCTGACACCATGGACATGACTCCATGCCAAAAATAACAAGAGGTGTTGTTTCAATAATATGTGTCAAAGTGTGCATTCCTACTTCTTAATATGAAAATCGCTTCATTGAGTTAGAATCACAAATAGGCGCATATCTGTTATTGACAGATGAACGTGTTCCTACAAAATCAGGAAGGCACTTTGTTCCTAGCACAGGATTGCGTATAGTGGACGCATTTGAAGCAGCCGCATAGCAGTCCACGGGTAAAGAAACAAAGAGACCCTTCGTATTATTAGTTTCTGAGCAGCAGGTCGCAAATCCCGCAGTCTTGAATAGCAATGACTCTGAACTGCTCGGTACAGAAGCACCGCCCATAGATAAAACAGTCTTAATATCGCACGGTTCAACTAAGCCAAATGATGATGTTGCGGGGACAAAAACTTTACTGTTCTTGTATTTTAGTGCGGTGGTTGTCTCAGACGCATCACGAACTTTGCTAGTTGCTAGAGTCACTGACGCGGCCTCTCTACGAAGACGTGTTAAACGGCTGGCGTCCATTTCTACTATATAAAACAATATTTTTAGAGAGTCTTATACGATGTCATTATCATCCGTGATTCTAGCAATTGATTTTCGTGAATCCAGTCTAATGACACAGCTACAAGTATTGAAAGTGCCTTTTGTTTCGGAAAGTCTTCCCTTGGGCGATGTGCTCTTCCGCGACTTGAGCGGCAGCGCAATTGCTCTTTTTGAACGAAAGACACTGGATGATTATGCTGGGTCGCATTTAACAAATCGCTATCGGGAGCAGCGCGCTCGTCTTCTTACTGCTCGGTCACAAGGAACACAAATTGGTTATCTGCTAGAAGGTGGCTGGCGTTATGGAGCACAGGAGCGGGTATTCGGAAAACCCACAGAAGAAGGGAAAAGGAGTACAGTCAATGAAACTATGCTGCGAACATTGGCCTATCGCCTCCAGTTCAAATACAAGATTCCTGTAATTCAAACAGCAAATGTGCTGGAAACTGCGTATACACTCAAGCATTTGTTTGAGATTTTAGAGCAAGATGCGGCATATTTTAAAGAGACGCCAGAAGAGGACTTGGCCGCTGCTAAACAAGCAACTGCTACAACAGGTAATTTCTCTGCTAGACGGAAGGATAATGTGGAACCAGCAGCATCAATGTTAATGGGCCTACACGGTGTTAGCCTTGTAAAAGCAGAGGCGATTCTAGCAGTAGTTCCTACAATTGTTGATCTCTGCGGGAAGTCTGCGAAGGAGATAGCAGATATTCCTGCTGGAAAGGGGCGAATTGGGCCGAAATTAGGGGGTGATATTCACGGGGCTCTTCATTAAAATATTTGTAGTATATAGAGTAAAATATGCCTAATTTTAAGACATATCATAATAATAAAAATATTTATAGTGTTGATATGATGTTATCTTACATTAATCTATATGGACATCCAATTGTTAAAGTGCCTATAGAAAAATTTATTCCACAACTTAATGAAAATGTGTGGGGAGATTGGTCTCCTATGGATGTTATAAAAAAGATTGATTCTAAAAAATATAAAAAAGACGCCGAACTTATTCAACGAGCAAATTTAGAATATCCAATAATTATATCAGGAAAACATATTGTAGATGGATATCATCGCCTTTCAAAAGCATACTTAGAGAACAAAAAATATATTAACGTCTATATATTTGATGCAGAACTTATGAATAAATTTATTCTTAATAAAGATATGGATTTTGTAAAGGTCCATCAGAATACTGATATATATCAAATAATAGAACTTTGGACAAAGCGTTTTTGTAAAGGGAATGTTTCTGTATAAGATTGTTTTGTTTTTTGACTAAAAAATTGAAGCCCCTAGCAGCACAGAAGTAAGTCGCAGCAACATTAGTAAGAAATGCCTACCTATAAAAACGTTGATGACCTCCGCCAGTATATCCCGCCGGATAATGGATTGGATTTGACTAAGACAAATCGCCATATTGCCGTTATTGTAAAGGGAAATAAGATTCTTGCAGCGGCTATGAATCAGTTTGGTTCCCGTTCCTTCGGCTCGGGCTACACATATAACACAATCCATGCGGAGATTAATGTGATTAAGAAGTTGGGAAGTATCAAGAAACTTAATGGTACTACCATGTATGTTTTCCGCACAGGAAAGGGAATGAATGAGGACAGTATTTGTCACAGCAAACCATGTTGTATCTGTGAGAAACTACTTGAGAAGTGTATGAGGGAATATGGTCTTAGGCGTGTCTTCTATTCAGTTAATCCCGACGGTTCGTGCCCCAAGCCAAATCGTCATTATTAAACAAAAAAAGACAAAAATTTGAAGAAAATATTTTTTTGCTAGAATACTAAATGCCTATCTTTGGTGACTATAGTATACCATTTTATCATAATCCTTTCTGGCTGGGTGGATTTATTAGTGGCGTTTCAATTGGTATCCTCATAGGAGCAGCTATTAGAAAGTAATTGTTTATCCTAACTAAGAATGGTACATGCCATAAAGCAGGACTGCTTAGTATGTTTTGAACAACGGTTTTGTCCACCACTTTCCTATGGTTGTTGTCATTTTGACATCTGTGTAGTCTGTCTGGAAAAATGGACCGAGGTAAATCACGGGATTGCTCGTTGTCCTGTGTGCCGAGAAATTCAGTTTGAGAAACCTATTACATTTTTTTGTCTGCGATGCCAACGACCTTCTACTCGGCAACAAATGCTCATGGTTCAACTTTTTATTGGCCAAATTATTTTTTTAATTCTGCTCTTGTTAAAATAACTAAAAATTGTCTTAATTTACTTTAGTAAATTTGACGCCAGCAGGGGCTTAAGAATGCCCAGCGAAAAATCTTTAAATGTCCGGTGGCATAATCAGCAAGGCCGTCCAGCGAATTATGAAGAAGGATCTTCCTTCAGTCAATAATGATGATATGAAAAGTAATGGAATCTATTATTTTATGGACGAGAAATCAGTAATGAAAGGAACAGCCCTTATTATTGGACCGGGAGGTACTCCTTATGAAGGCGGCTATTGGTTCTTTTCTGTAGTCTTTAGTGATAATCACCCGTTT
>Ga0114967_10003324_pt1 | contig 13232 bp, 13 predicted proteins | sample M_130628_MF_Meta_FD_92639 | JGI IMG/M metagenome (GOLD analysis project Ga0114967, IMG submission 92639) | Freshwater microbial communities from Lake Montjoie, Canada to study carbon cycling - M_130628_MF_MetaG | ecosystem: Environmental > Aquatic > Freshwater > Lake | place: Lake Montjoie... | reverse complement strand
CTTCTGAAACAATCCACAAAGAAATCGAAGAAGCTACAGCACTTGAAATGCCAATGCTAGAGCAACACATGACCATCATTTCTACTTTGGTATCTCTTGGAACCCTTGCGGGATTATTAGGAACGGTAACAGGGATGATTAAAGCATTCGCCGGATTAGCTGGTGGTGGTGGAGCAGACTCTGCTGAGTTAGCAAACGGTATCTCTGAAGCGTTGATCAACACTGCTACAGGAATCTCAACTTCTGCTTTAGCAATCATCATGTACAACTTCTTTACTTCTAAAATCGACAGTCTTACTTACGCAATCGACGAAGCTGGTACTACTATCGTAAATACTTACAGACACTTCAGAGGTAGCTTAAAACAATAATTTGGTAGTATCTATCAACAATAATATATAAAACAATGGCAATAAAAATGAAAAAAAAGTCAACATCGACCGATATGACGGCGATGTGTGACGTTGCATTCCTTTTGCTTACGTTCTTTATTTTGACTGCTACTGCTAAAGTTCCCGAGGCAATGCCCGTGGATACACCGGCCTCGACCGTACAAACCAAGTTGCCCGAAAAAGATTTGGCAACCTTAACTGTAGGGAACGGAAAAGTGTTTTTTGACGTAAAAGGGAAAGATGTTCGTATGAGAACCCTAGAATTGATGGGAAATAAATACGGTGTAACATTTTCAGAAGACGATCAAAAACAATTTGCAATAATGGAAAGTTTTGGGGTGCCCGTTCAAAATCTGAAACAGATTATTGAAATGAAGCCTTCAGATAGAAAGAAAGTGCAACAACCGGGTGTGCCGAAAGATTCTTTAGACAATCAATTAGCCGATTGGATTCAAAATGCGCGCATAGCAAACATTGAATTGCATGATAAAGAATTAGAATTAGCAATCAAAGGAGACGCTAAAGAAGAATATCCTGTCATCAAAAAGGTAATGGATATTTTACAAGACCAAAAAATCAATAACTTCAGTTTAGTTACGGGTTTACGAGGAAAAGAAAAATAATTAAAAAATATACTAAATGGCTGAATTAAATACCGGCGACGGTGGTGGTAAAAAAGGCAGTAAAAAGGTAAGAAGTAAAAAGCAAAACTCAAAAGTTGATTTAACAGCGATGGTGGATTTGGCTTTCCTTCTAATCACTTTCTTCATGCTTACCACTACCTTGTCTAAACCCCAATCCATGAATTTGGGTTTGCCAGATAAAGATCCAAAAGATGATACGCCTCCGGTAAAAGTTGACGAAAATCGTACAATGACAATCTTATTGGGTGACAATAATAAATTAGTGCGTTATGTAGGCTTGCTAGCAACTCCTGTAAAAGGAGGGGCTCCCAAAGACTTTGAATACGGTAAAGATGGGATCCGTAAAGAATTACTAAGCAGAAAAGCTGCGGTACTTCAATACACAGGAACCAAAGATAAAGGTATGATTGTAATCATCAAACCTAGTAAAAAATCCAATTACCGTAACTTAGTAGATGTGCTCGATGAAATGGCAATCGTAGGAGTTCCTACTTATGCTATCGTAAATGAGTTTTCACCCGAAGAAGCTAAATTGCTTAGCAATGGAACACCTCCTGCAACCGATAACACGGCTAAACCTTAATCTAATTAAAAAAGAAAAGACATGAAATTAGATTTATTAAAAAATCAATGGCTGGAAATCGTTTTTGAAGGACGAAACAAATTATACGGGGCGTACGAACTAAGAAAAACCAATGGTAAAACAACCGTTAGATCGCTAGTGATCGGAGGAGTAATCTTTGTTTTCTTAGTAAGCATACCTGTATTGGCTAACTTAATTCCTGATGGTGATGACGATGCGGTTTTAGATCAAAAAATCACTACTGTAAAATTACCGCCGAAAGAAAAACCAAAAGAAAATCTTCCACCACCACCACCACCACCGCCAAAAGTGGACCAAGTGAAGTTTGTGAAGCCCGTTGTGGCCAAAGCAGAAGAGGTGACCGAAGAACCACCAAAAGTAGAAGAAATCAAAGACAAGAAAATAGGTTCGGAAACTATTAAAGGAGATCCAGATGCAGAACTCTCTGTAGAGCCTGTGGGAACAGGTCCTAGCGAAGTAGTAGAGGAAGATAATAACATCTACAACACTGCGGGTATCGAAGTAAAGCCTGATTTTCCTGGAGGTTTGGAGAAGTTCTACAAATTCGTGGGTAAAAACTTCCAAGTGCCAGATGAAGAAGGTCTTAAAGGAAAAGTATTTGTGACTTTCGTAGTGGAAAAAGACGGTTCGTTAACGGATATCAAAGTAGTAAGAGATATTGGATACGGAACAGGAAAAGAAGCGATAAGAGTATTAAAAGCTTGTCCGAGATGGAATCCAGGAGAGCAAAATGGTAAAAAAGTAAGGGTATTGTATTCCTTACCGATTACGATTCAATCCGCAGAATAAATGGTTTCTAAATTCCTAGAAAACTTTAAGAAGAAATCGCTCAAAGAGCGGTTTCTTCTCGTTATAGGCATGTTGTTTTTTTTGATTTATTTAACATTTGGCCTCCTCATCATCTTTTGGAAAGCACTTCCCTTAACATTACCTTATAAATACCGAATTGTTTTCGGAATTTCGTTGATTGTTTATTCTTTTTTACGATTTTTGCGGTTCTTTAACAAAGACTAGTTTTATTATAATTATGAACAAAGTAACCAAAACGATAATTGGTAGTCTGTTGCTAATCTTACTCTTGGTCTTTTCATGCCAAAAGAAAGAAGGAAATAAGGATACCATCACAGAAGGAAAAGCTACGCTCTACGTAGACGAGTCCATCTTGCCTATTGTCGAGGAGGAACAGGCTGTCTTTGAAACGGAATATGCTGCTAAGTTGCATTTGGTTCCACAGTCTGAAAAAGAAATCATGAACGCCATGGTAAACGATACCGCTAAAATGGCAATCCTAACCAGAGAATTAACTCCTGCAGAAGCGAAAGCATTTGAAGCCAAAAAAATAATTCCAAAAATCATACCCATCGCAAACGATGCGATCGCGTTTATAAGGAATAAAACTTCAAATGATACGCTTGTCGCCTTACAAGACATCATCGATTTTATCCACGGCAAACCGGTAGCCAACATCAAAGGTCTCGTGTTTGACAATGCCAATTCCAGTACCGTAAGGTACATGAACAAAGTAACAGGGGCCACAATCGAAAAACAAAAGAACATCTATTCCTTCAAAACCAATCAAGACGTAATTAAATACGTAGCCGACAATGACGGGATGATTGGAGTAGTAGGAATGAACTGGGTATACCAACCCCCACTGGATTTAGAGGAAACGGTAGATAAAGTCAATATTTTAGCGGTTAAAAGCATCACGGGTACTGAATATGTATTTCCTTCACAGGACAATCTAGCAGCCGGGAAATACCCTTTGGCACGTCGTTTGTACATGATCAACTGTCAAGGATATTCTGGACTAGGGATGGGATTTACTTCCTTTATAGGCAGCGAAAGAGGCCAACGCATTATTCTTAAGTCAGGATTAGTGCCCGAAAGGTTTCCTACCAGAAAAATTGTGATTAGAAACAAAATTACTAAAGATAAAAATTAAAAATTGCAAGATGAACAAGTTTAAAATTTTCAGCTTAGCGTTAGTTGCAACAACCATTGCAAAGGCACAAGAATTAGAACCAGCGAAGAAAGCTATTGATGCTGAACAATTTGAAAAAGCTAAATCGCTATTGAAAGCAGTCGTTCAAGCGAAACCAAATAACGGGAAAGCCAATTTCCTTTTAGGAAACGTCTATTTAAAGCAAAATAGCATCGATTCGGCTGCCATCTTTTTTCAAAAAGGATTAGCAGCAGCTGATGGAGCCAAATTCAATACAATCGGATTAGCCCAAATTGATTTGAATGCAGATAACAAAACTGCAGCTCAAGCTAAATTCGATTTAGTGCTAAAAGACCTTAAAAAGAAAGATACAGAGGAATACATCTATGTAGCTCAAGCGTATATGAATGCTGATAAGCCGGATTACAACGCCGCGGTAACCGTATTGACAAAAGCCGCAACAGCCAATCCAAACGATGCTTACGTACAATTAGCCTTGGGAGATGCATACTATGGATTAAAAAAACAAAACGAATCTTATGTAGCCTATAGAAATTCTTACCAAGTGGATAGCTCAATTCTTAGAGCTAAAATGCAGCTAGGGGTACTATTAAAAGGTGCAAAAGCGTATACCGAAGCGGTAAAAGCCTACAACGAAGTAATCGCAATCGACGCTAACTACGGTCCCGTATACAGAGAATTAGCCGAAACTCATTACCTATGGGGGAATAACGAGCCTAAGACCTATGCCGAAAACATTCAAAAAGCATTGGCGTTCTACGAAAAATACATGAGTTTAACCGACTATTCTTTGAACTCTCGTATGCGTCATGCCGACTTCCTAATCTTAGCCAAAGATTATAAAGCATTAGAAGCGGAAGCCAATAAAATGAAAGAACTTGATAAGGTAAACCCAAGAATCTTCCGTTACCTAGGTTATTCAGCCTACGAGAATGGAAATAACGATGCGGCTTTAGAAGCATTGCAAAAGTTTACAACTAATCCAGCCAACAAATTAATCCCACTAGATTATGTTTATCTAGCAAAAGCTAAAATCAAAAAAGGAACCAGTGCCGATGGTAAATTAGTGGATCCTACGATGTTAGCCGAGGCTATTGCCAACATCAAGAAGGCAGTGGAGTTGGAACCGTTAGTAGCCAACGATTTAAATGAATTTGGTAAAAAATTATACGACCAAAAAGCATTTGCTGCAGCAGCTGCCGTTTTTGACGTAGCCGTTTCTATTCCTACTTCAAAGAATTACTTAATCGATAACTTCTATCTCGGAAACGCAATCTATTATGATAATACCAGAAAAGATGTAGTGAAACCAGATGCAGTGGCCCTACAAAAAGCCGATGGCGCTTTCGGTAATGTAATTACGGCATCACCAACAACTCAAGATGCTTATTTATTCAGAGCGAGAACCAACCGTTTGCTAGAAAACGATGCCATGATGGTGACGTATTACCAACAGTATATTGATACCGTTACGGCCAAAGGGGAAGCAGAAATGACAAAAAACAAGGCAAAGTTCATCGAAGCCTACAACAATATGGCAGCATCTTTCGCAAATACCGATAAGGCCAAAGCTAAAGAGCTTTTCAACAAAACATTAGCCTTGGATCCAACCAACAATTACGCAATCGAATCACTAAAAGTGTTGAAGTAATAAAAGGTACTAAACATGCTCAAAGCCGTTCTGATGCTTCAGAACGGCTTTTTTTGGGTCCATCATTTTCAAATTTTCAAATCTTCCCATTTTCAAATTAACTATCTTTGCCCTCTATTGAATTGAAAAATGCTAGCAAAAGAAACACAATTGGCCGTAGATAAAGGTGAAATGCTTCCACTAATGGAAGAGTTTTATACCATACAAGGAGAAGGATTTCATACGGGAACTGCCGCCTATTTTATCAGAATAGGAGGCTGCGACGTGGGCTGCCATTGGTGCGATGTAAAAGAAAGCTGGAATGCCGAACTGCATCCGCCTACCGCAACAAACGTAATTGTGAACAATGCCAAAGCTTATGCCGATACCGTAGTAGTAACGGGTGGCGAACCCCTAATGTGGGACATGGCTGTACTGACACAACAGCTGAAAGATAACGGACTAAAAGTACACATCGAAACTTCAGGAGCTTATCCCGTTACCGGGTCTTGGGACTGGTTTTGCCTGTCTCCCAAAAAGAATAAATTGCCCGTAGACGATGCCTACGCGATGGCAAGCGAACTCAAAGTAATCATCTACAACAAACACGATTTTATCTTTGCCGAAGAACAAGCCGCGAAAGTAAATAGCAGCGCCATACTGTTCCTGCAACCCGAATGGAGCAAAAAAGAAGAAATGACCCCATTAATTGTTGATTATGTTATGAATAATCCCAAATGGAGAGTGTCGCTTCAAACGCATAAATACCTGAACATTCCTTAAGTTAACATAGGACTAAAATATTCCGAATCCCATTTCTATTTTGATTTAGGATTTTTTACTTTTACCTAAAAAGTAAGAAAGCAATCATGGACAAAACACAGTTTTTACTAGACCCCAACATAACCTTCTTAAACCACGGTAGCTTCGGCGCCTGCCCCAAACCCATCTTTCAAGAATACCAGCGATTCCAACTGGAGCTCGAAACCGAACCGGTTAACTTCATCCAAAACAAACAAACGCCCTACTTAAAAGTAGCAAGAGAAAGTCTAGCCAGTTTTGTAGGCTGTCAAGCGAAAGACCTTGTCTTTACGCCAAATCCTACCTTCGCCATCAACGTCATCATGCGCAGTATGACATTGAATCCAGGGGACGAAATTCTGGCGACCAACCATGAATATGGGGCCATGGACCGCACCTGGAACTTCTATTGCAAAAAAGCGGGAGCAAAATATGTACGCCAAAATATCACGCTACCAATTTCCTCCAAAGAACAAATCATCGAAGAGTTCTGGAAAGGATATACACCCAATACCAAAGTGGTCTTCCTAAACCAAATGTCCAGCGCCACTGCCTTGCTCTTCCTAGTAAAAGAAATCATTGAAAAAGCCAAAACGCTAGGGCTAATAACCATAGTAGACGGAGCCCACATTCCGGGTCACATCGAGTTAGATATAGCAAGTTTAGACCCTGATTACTACACAGGAACCCTACACAAATGGATGCTTGCTCCCAAAGGAAGCTCGTTTCTTTATGTGAACCCTAAACGGCAAAACGAATTAGAACCGCTAATCGTCAGCTGGGGATACGAAAGTGTCGCGCCAGGGGAAAGCCAATTCCTAGATTACCACGAAATCCAAGGAACCCGAGACGTTTCCGCCTTTCTTTGCACTCCCAAAGTAATAGAATTTCTAGAGCAAAACAACTGGAAAGCAGTAGCAGAAGACTGCAAAAAAATAGTACGCGAGAATTACCAACGCTTCTGCGATCTAGTAGGCTCACAGCCTCTTTGCCCAATTTCGGCCGAGTTTTTAGGCCAAATGGCAAGCGTACCCATCAAAACCAATAAGCCAGCGGAGTTAAAAGAATTGCTGTACAAAAACTATAACATCCAAATACCAATAATGCCCCTTAACGGCAACTACTATCTAAGGTATTCCATCAACGCCTACAATACACAATCAGATCTAGATATTTTATATAAAGCACTGGAAGAAATTATTGAATCAACCGATTTGATTACAACACCCTGCAACTAATATCTTATGAAAAAAATATATACAGTATTGCTATTAGGGACTATACTTATTACGCTATCGTGCTCATCTTTAAAAAAAGAGAAATATAATGTAATTAATGAGGCCTTAGCAGATAATGAGTTTAATTCTTTAGCTTATCAATTTTTTACCGACACTATTTATAGTGAAAAAAAGATAGCACTTGTCAGAAAAGATATTTATCCTCTTAATAATATTGGATATTACTCTTTAAATTGGGATATAAAAATTGACACGATAAATAAAGTAATTCCAATGTTCAGCATCGGATGGGTAGATAAAAGCAAAAAAATCATTTTAGAGCAGCCAGATATTACCGAAATAAGAAGACAAATTGAAACCGCAACAACCTTTCAATTTTGGGAACAATCAAAGATTAATAACAAAAATAGATTTATTGTCATTGACAATGACACATTGTATAGTAATAAATGTGCGTATAACATCTTTAATTGTAAAAAAAACATTTTAGTTTATCATTTTACAGAGCCTGTAATTAATATAAAAAGAGATGTTGCTGTTTTTGGATTTCATTGTTATACTAACTCTTCAAAATACAACTCCTCTTTTTTACATGGAATGGCTATTATGAAAAAGGAAAAAAATAAATGGAAATATTTGGGTTATATGAGTGGTACCGAAATAGATTAAATTAACATATCAAAACATCTATAAAAACAGTCTTGGCGAAGCGGAGACTGTTTTTTATTTTTTCATTTCTTTCGTAAGATAAGTTTATTGAATTTGAGTTTAACGTTATATTTTAGTAATTAGTACTTCAACTTTACAAAATGGTCACGCAAAGTAAATTGTAAACTTTAATTTATAAAACAAAAACATTATTGAATTACATGCAATTTACAATCCAAGTAATTCAAACTTGGTACTCGGTCAATAGCAAAATATTTACACCACCTTAGTTTTTCAACAAGAAATCGAAAATACTATTGTTACCCCTATTCTGTAGCTGTTGACAATAGATAAACCCTTTTAGTTCCGATAACAAAAAATACTTTGTGTCTTTGTGAAGACAAGCATGCAGATGCTTTCATCAAAGCAAAAGAATACTTATTTATAATCCTTTATTCAAGTACAATACAAAAGAGATCTAAAAAATAAAATTTATAAAAGCATATCCAAAAACAAAACTTAATAAGGCTTAAGTAAAACGGTATAAGCCTTCCGCCAAAATATACAAGACAACCGCACGAATAAAATATACTTAACAGCAAATGAAAAGCTAAATGAAAACTGAAAATATAACCTCAGAAAAAAAGCAGTAGGCAACATACATTTTATCAATTGGAGGTTTGGTATAATCAAAAGTATGTTTTGTACTTGCAAAGTCCAGTCTTAAAAAGCAAAGAAAGTAAATAAATAACACCAACTGCTAAAATCAGAAACGATTACAACGTAAGCCGCGCCAAATAATCATAATGCGAACCTTCCTGCACTAAAGTACACTGCAGGCCATTAGCATGGGTCGCATTTTGCAAGGTGTTATAGTCCAAATACAACCAAGGAAAAGGCTCCTCCGTTTCGTTTTTATAAGAAACCGTAAAAGTCAATTCGCCATAATACCCATCACCCGGTATCCATTTACCGCCATCCTCGTCGTCATCAAACATGTAAATGATGTCCGAACTGTCAAGCAATACCTGCCCATTCGGACGCAATAAGGTTTTCAGTTTTTGCAAATAAGCACTTGTTTGGGCCAAAGTGCCAAAAATACCCGTCCCATTCATTAATAACAATAGGGTGTCAAATCGCTCGTCTTGTAAATCCATCATGTGAATCGCTCGGGCGTCTTTAACACCCCGCAACTGGCAAGCTTCTACAGCACGGGGTGAAATGTCAATCGCAGTAACGTCCAGTCCCTGCTCCTGCAAATACAAACTGTGACTCCCAGCCCCACAACCTACGTCCAATACCCTTCCCATCGCAAGCTGCATCGCTTTCTTTTCCAGTTTAGGCATGGCACTATAGGAACGAAACAAATAAGCCACGTCCATCGCATCCGCCTCCGAAATGTTGGTTTCAGTAACCAAATCCTCAGGAGCATTTTGCGTTTGAAAATCCAGTATAGCTTTTCCAAATAGGTCTTTCATCAATTTTCGATTAAAGGGTAAATGTTTCAGTTTAAAAAGTTCTTAACTTTGCACTCGATCCGAACCAAAGGGAACGAGCAACGCCAACTTGAAACTTGAAACTTGAAACAAATTTTAAACAATATTCAAAAGCTTGCCAAAGATAAGCATATCGAAAACAAAAAGTATTTCGATAAGCTCAAAAAGAAAACGCCCAAGAATTTGGATTACGTCATGCAGGAAATCCACGACGCCGAGTTCAAAAAAACCAATTGCCTCAATTGTGCCAATTGCTGCAAAACAACCGGACCCCTTTTTACCGCCGCCGATATCGAACGCATCGCCAAACATTTCAAACAAAAACCACAACAATTCATCGACCAATACCTGCGCATCGATGAAGATAAAGATTACGTACTGCAAAGCGTACCCTGTACCTTCCTAGACCACGAAAACTATTGCATGATCTACGAAGTAAGACCCAAAGCCTGCCGAGAATTCCCGCATACCGACCGGAAGAAATTCCAACAGATAGCCGACCTAACCCTGAAAAACGTAGCCATCTGCCCAGCAGCTTACAATATTGTGGAAGAAATGAAGAAAAAATTACCCTTATAAAATGAAAATATACAGATCAAAAATAGATTGGTGGCTAGTAGTACTTATCCTAGCCGTATTTGGTTTCCCAATTGTACAAGGGATACAAACAAAAGAATACATGCTTTCAATAGTCTTCATAACACTCTTAGCGTTTTTTTGGATACTGGCAATAACATTGAAATACAAAATCGAAGACGAAATGCTCTCTATTTGGCGAACCAAAATCAACATCAAAACCATACGCAAAGTATACGCTACCAGAAATCCACTAAGTTCGCCTGCCTTATCCATCAACAGAATTGCCATCGTCTACAATAAATACGACGAGGTCTTAATCTCTCCAAAAGATCGAGCTGATTTTATTGGCGAACTCCTAAAAGTGAACCCCAACATCGAAGTGAAACTTTAATCGTAAAGCAAATACTTCTTACGCATAGCCTTAAAAGCAGTTAAATCTGGCTCCCAAGTTTTACGTATCACATTTTCAGTGGCCCCTGCCTCAATTTGCTGCTGCAATTGCTTAGTCCCCGCCAGTTTAGTAAAAAACGGGTTAAAGAATTTAGACGGGTCCGCCGTGGTCTTGTAGGCTTTCAGCAACCACTTCAATTCAAGACGCGTGACTTTAGGCAGGCTTGATAAATCTTCCCCATAACACAACTGGTTTTTATACGGCGGCTCCTTGGCACCCAAATTCGGAACGGGAGTAAAACTAAAATCACTTTTAGGTAGGAAGGGCGAACCATAAACCTGAAATTGCTTTTCAGTACCCCGGCCCACACTCACATTCGTGCCTTCAAACAAACACAAACTAGCATACAAATTCACCGCTTGGTCATTAGGTAAATTGGGAGAAGGTTTCACAGGTAAACTATAAGCCCTATCGCGTTTGTAATGCAAACAAGGTATAACGGTCAAGGTACATTGCTCCCCATCCTTCAACCATTTTTCACCATTAATCATCTGAGCATATTCACCAATAGTCATTCCATGCAATAACGGTATAGGATGCATCCCCACAAAACTAGTATATTCTTTTTCCAATACCGGCCCGTCCACAATAGCACCATTCGGATTAGGTCGGTCCAAAATAATCAAGGGGATGTGGTTTTCAGCACAAGCTTCCATCACATAATGCAACGACGAAATATAAGTGTAAAAGCGCGCGCCCACATCCTGCAAGTCAAAAACCATAATATCTATGCCTGCTAATTGAGCAGCCTTAGGTTTTTTGTTGTCTCCATACAGCGAAATAATCGGCAAGCCTGTAGTAACATCTTTCCCATCCACCACATGCTCCCCAGCATCCGCCGTGCCTCTAAAGCCATGCTCGGGCGCAAAGATCGTTTGCAATGAAATCTTTTGGGCTAATAAATAGTCAACAAGATGGGTCCCATTACTAAGGATCCCCGTCTGATTTGTAACAATCCCCACCTTCTTATCTTTCAACAACGGCAAATATGCTGCCGTATTATCAGCACCAGTCATGACGTCGCCAGTATACAAGGTCTTAATCCCCCTCTCCTTCGGAGAGGGGCTAGGGGTGAGGTCCCTAGGGGTGAGGTCCTTCGTGATGACGTCATTAGTAGCTAAAGTTTCAATCCCCCTCTCCTTCGGAGAGGGGCTAGGGGTGAGGTCCTTCGGTTTAGCCCCGCAAGAAACCATTAGTAAAAACGAGAATAATACTGTACTTTTGAACACCAAATTTGATACCATACCATTGAAATTAGAATATTTTATAGCAAAACGACTTATTGTTGCCAAAGACCATAAAAGTAGTATTTCCGCACCAATAATAAAAATCGCCATCATCGCCATTGCCCTAGGCATGATCATGATGCTCGTCACCATTGCTACCGGTATCGGACTCCAACAAAAAATACGCCAAAAAGTAGCCGCCTTCAACGGCCACATCACCATCTCAGGCTACAACGACAACAATTCCGATGTCAGCTCAAAACCCATCTCCATCCACCAAAGCTTTTACCCGAAGTTCAAAGAAGTAGAAGGAATTGACCATATCCAAGCGGTAGCCAGCAAAGCAGGAATCATCAGAACCGCAAACGCCTTCGAAGGAATCATCTTCAAAGGGGTAGGGAAGGACTATGAAACAACCAACCTCCAAGAATACCTCACCAAAGGACGACTGCCCAACTTTTCTTCGTCCCTAAACGAAGAAGTCCTGATCTCTGAATACCTATGTAACCGACTCAATCTTAAATTAGGAGATAAGTTTGTGACGTATTTTATGAAAGAAAACAGCGAAGGCTATAACCTCCGCAATTTCAAAATTGTCGGCATCTACAATTCAGGATTCCAAGAGTTTGACGCCACCTACGTAATCGGAGACATCCGCCACGTGCAACGCATCAATAAATGGGCGCCAGACCAAATAGGAAGTTTCGAAGTCTTTATATCCGACTTCAACCAAATCGAACAAAAAAGCCAAGAAGTCTATCGAGAAACATCCTCCACCTTAGACACCCAATCCATAGTCGAGAAATACTATTACATCTTCGAATGGCTAAAACTATTCGATTTCAATATCCTAGTCATGCTAATCGTCATGATTTCCGTAGCCACCATCAATATGGTCGTGGCGCTTTTGGTGCTCATATTAGAACGAACCCAAATGATCGGCATTCTAAAATCACTGGGAGCAAACAACTGGTCGATACGAAAAGTCTTCCTGTATAATGCAGCCTACTTAATCGTGCGCGGACTCTTCTGGGGAAATACCATCGGAATCAGCATGCTCCTTATTCAAAAGTACTTCGGCATCGTAAAATTACCTTCAGAAAGTTATTACGTCAACGAAGCCCCAGTAGACATCAACCTCTTCTACATCCTACTCCTAAACATAGGGACCATCATCATCTGTCTACTAGTACTCCTAGTACCGTCCTACATCATCACAAAAATCACCCCGTCCAAATCCATTCGATTCGAATAAAGGACCAAGCAACGCAAAGGTGTAAAAAAGGGGAGCACCCGCCCGGTTTCCAATTCAATCCTCCTCCCGCTGTCCATTATATCTTTTTCCTTTAGCAAGGAAAAAGGATGCCATTCCCATCGGGGCTAGGGGAGCACTCCTTGCTTACAGAGCCTACTCAAACTTTACTCAGAGCCTAGTATATAGTACTGATACAGTACTGAATTCTTTAAAATATACCTTCGTTTGGTATTTTGCCAGACGATTTTCAACTGGCATGAAGTAGGATTTCAAAAAAGGTTATCAACACCTCAAGCAGGGTT
>Ga0114967_10003322_pt1 | contig 13236 bp, 13 predicted proteins | sample M_130628_MF_Meta_FD_92639 | JGI IMG/M metagenome (GOLD analysis project Ga0114967, IMG submission 92639) | Freshwater microbial communities from Lake Montjoie, Canada to study carbon cycling - M_130628_MF_MetaG | ecosystem: Environmental > Aquatic > Freshwater > Lake | place: Lake Montjoie... | reverse complement strand
GCGAGATCGGAGATCGCGTCGGGACCTCCACGCTGTTTGCGGCGTGGAATGCCGCTATCTATGTGGCGCAGATCGAAGATGAGCGCGTTGAACAGGTGGCGCGCAACAGCGCCTACCTCGATATCACTGCCGAAGTGCTGCAGAAGCACGGCGGCCTCTGGTTCAATGACGAGACCTTCGTCGTGACCCGTCGCCGCAGTTAAGCCCCAACCCCATACTCAAACGAAGAGGCCACCATGTCTGATTACAACCAGTCCCTGCTGACCAGCGATGTCGTCAAAGCGTTCAATCAGTCGCCCGACCCGCGCCTTAACCTGCTGATGACCACACTGGTCAAGCATCTGCACGCTTTTGCGCGCGAAGTGGACCTGACACCCGCCGAATGGATGGCCGGCCTGCAGTTTCTGACCAAGACCGGTCAGATCAGCAACGATCACCGCGCCGAGTTCATTTTGTTGTCCGACATTCTGGGTCTGTCGATGATGGTCGTGTCGCTGACTCAGGCGCGCGAGAGCAAGAACATCGAGGGTGCCACCGAAGCCACCGTTGAAGGTCCGTTCTACTGGCCCGGTTCACCCGACGTGGCTTTGGGCGGCAACATCGCCGAAGGTGTGGTCGGCGAACCGGCCTATTACACAGGCCATGTCGCCGACGTCACCGGCAAGCCGCTGCCCAACGCGCTGCTGGACCTGTGGAGCGGCGATGGTGACGGCACCTATGACGTGCAGCTGTCGGCCACTCCGACCATGCAGGCGCGCGGCAAGATCCGCACCGATGAGCATGGCCGTTATCGCTTCTGGTCCATCCGCCCGACTTACTACCCCATCCCCAGCGATGGCCCGGTCGGCGATCTGATGCGCATCACGCACCGCCCGATCAACCGGCCGGGACACATCCACATGATGGTGTCGGCGGCTGGGCATGTGCCGGTGACCACGCACCTGTTTGTCGCCGACAGCCCGTTTCTCGATCAGGATGCAGTGTTCGGCAAGCGCGACAGCCTGGTGGTGCCCTTCGCCAAGCACGCTGCCGGAACGGCACCGGACGGCACCGTCATGGACAAGGCCTACTACACGACCAGCTATGATTTCCGGCTGGCCCCCCTACCCGCCTGAACGGCACACACTGGATAACGCATGAAGATAGGCAAGAGCACGGTCCCCACCACGGCGATCTGCACCTCCAACGCAGACACCATCGTGGTGCGCGGTCATGATTTGGCGCGCGACCTCATCGGCAAAGTGTCGTTCGTCGATCACTTCTTTCTGCTGCTGACCGGGCGCACGCCCACGGCCGGTCAGAGCACCGTGCTCAATGCCACGCTGGTGGCCATCGCCGAACATGGCTTGGTGCCCAGCGTGCAAGCGGCGCGCATGACCTTCGCCGCCGCGCCCGATGCCATGCAAGGCGCGGTCGCAGCAGGCATCCTCGGTTGCGGCTCGGTCATCCTCGGGGCTTCAGAGACGGCCGGCCGCCTGTTCACCGAAATCGATGCACTGGTGCAGCAAGGGCAGTCGCTGACGGCGGCTGCCACCACGGTGATGAGCGCTTGGAAGGCCGCACGCAAGCCCATCCCCGGCTACGGTCATCCGCAGCACAAGCAACGCGACCCGCGCGTCGATGCGTTGTTTGCCGTGGCCGCAACTGCCGGCACCGACCTGCGTTTTATCGACATCGCCCGTGAAGTCGAATCGCTGACTGCAAGCCTCATCGGCAAAGACCTGCGACTGAACGTATCGGGCGCCATTCCCGCGGTGCTGCTGGGCGCCGGCTTTCCGCTCGAGGCCCTTAAGGGTGTGCCCATCCTGGCGCGCACGGCCGGACTCATCGCGCACCTGTACGAAGAGCTGCAACAGCCCATCGGCTTTGCACTGACTTATCAGGCCACGCGTGAACTGCAATACACCGGTGAGGCCGCCAAATGATCAAGGTCCTGCAAGGCGTCAAGGTCATCGAGCAAGGCACGTTCATCACCGGCCCGGCTGCCGGCATGTTGCTGGCCGACCTGGGCGCCGATGTCATCAAAGTCGAAGCACCCAACGGCGGCGACCCGTTCCGCGCCTTCAAGGGCGGTTTATACAGCCCGCACTTCCAGACCTATAACCGCAACAAGCGCAGCATCACGCTTGATGCCAAGAACAGCGAAGACCGCAAAGTCTTTGACCAGCTCATCGCCAGTGCCGATGTCTACATCCAGAACTTCCGTCCGGGCGTGGCCGAAAAGCTCGGCGCCGGCGCAGCCCGTTTGCATGAGATCAATCCGCGCTTGGTCTATTGCTCGATCAGCGGCTTCGGCTCCACGGGGCCGCAGGCCGACAGCCCGGCCTACGACACGGTCGCGCAGGCTGCGGCGGGCTTTCTACATCTGCTGGTCAACCCTGACAACCCGCGCGTTGTCGGCCCGGCCATCGCCGATTCCTTGACCGGCTTTTATGCCGCCTATGGCATCTTGGGTGCCTTGATCGAACGCGGCCGCACCGGTGTGGGCCGCACGGTTGAAGTCTCGATGCTCGAGGCCATGAGCCACTTCAACCTCGACTCGTTCACGCACTATCTGCAGGCCGACGAATTGATGGGCCCCTACAGCCGGCCGCGCGTATCGCAGTCCTATGTGCTGGAGTGTGGCGACGGCAAATGGATTGCGCTGCACATGTCCTCACCCGAAAAGTTCTGGCAGGGCTTGGCCAATGCCATCGAGAACCCGCAGTTGCTGCAAGACCCGCAGTTCTGCAGCCGCGAACAGCGCATCGCCAACCAAGAGATCCTCATCAAAGTGCTGGGCGAACACTTCAAGCGCCGGCCGCGTGCCCAGTGGTGCGAGCGCCTCAAGGCCGAGGACGTGCCGCACTCGCCAATGTACGACGCGGCTGAGGTGCTGGCCGACCCCCAAGTGCAGCATCTGCAATTGCTGACGCAGGCCATCCATCCGCAAATGGGTCTGTTCCGCACCATCCGCTCGCCGGTGTCTTTCGATGGTGAACGCGCGCTGGAAGTCACCGCGCCGCCGGTACTGGGTGAACACAACGAACAGATTCGCGCTGAACTCGCCGCCAAGGTCGCCACACCATGAATCAAGCCTACATCTGCGATGCCATCCGGACACCCATCGGCCGCTATGGCGGCTCACTGGCCGGTGTGCGTGTGGATGACCTAGCCGCGATCCCGCTTACCGCCTTGCAAGCCCGTAACCCGCAGGTCGATTGGTCTGCGGTCGATGATGTGATTCTGGGCTGCGCTAATCAGGCCGGAGAAGACAATCGCAATGTCGCGCGCATGGCTTTGCTACTCGCCGGACTGCCGGAGAGCGTCACGGGCATCACCGTCAACCGGCTCTGCGCATCGGGCATCGAGGCTGTGACCCAAGCGGCTCGCGCCATCCGCACCGGTGAGTCTGAACTGGTGATTGCCGGCGGCGTTGAAGGCATGTCACGCGCACCCTATGTCATGGGTAAGGCCGACACGGCCTGGTCACGCAATGCCAGGATCGAAGACACCACCATGGGCTGGCGCTTCGTCAATCCGCTGATGCAAGCGCGCTTCGGTGTCGACCCCATGATCGACACGGCCGAGAACGTTGCCGCCGAGTTCGCCATCGCCCGCGCCGACCAGGATGCGTTTGCGCTGCGCAGCCAGCAGCGTTGCGCCGCGGCGCAGGCGGCCGGACGCTTTGCGATCGAGATCACGCCGGTGATCATCAAAGGCCGTAAGGGCGACACGCGCGTGGAGTTCGACGAGCACCCGCGCGCAGACACCACACTCGACAGCTTGGCCAAGCTGAAAGGCGTTGTACGCGCTGATGGCACAGTGACCGCAGGCAATGCCTCGGGCATCAACGATGGCAGCTGTGCCTTGCTGCTGGCCAGCGACACGGCCGTGCAGCGCTATGGTCTGCAGCCTTTGGCCCGCGTGGTGGCCACGGCCACGGCCGGTGTGGCGCCGCGCATCATGGGCATAGGCCCGGTGCCCGCAGTGCGCAAACTGCTGCTGCACACAGGGCTTTCCATGGCCGACATCGACGTGATCGAGCTCAACGAAGCGTTTGCCGCGCAGGCGCTGGCGGTCACACGTCAACTGGGCCTGGCTGATGACGATGCTCGCGTGAACCCCAACGGCGGTGCCATCGCGCTGGGTCATCCGCTGGGTGCCAGCGGCGCGCGCCTGGCAACGACGGCCGCCCGGCAGTTGCAGCAAACCGGTGGCCGCTATGCCCTGTGCACCATGTGCATAGGCGTGGGTCAGGGCATCGCGATGCTGATCGAACGCGTCTGACCAGCAGTCAGACGCCCGGCAGTCAGAGACGCAGCAACGGCCGCCACCACGGCGTGCCGGCGATGATGATCAGCAAGGCCGGGCCATAAAGCCCCAAAGCCAGACGATGGCGGGTCACATCGTTGCCGGCCTTGCGTACCAGCACAGCCGCCACATGCACCAGTGCGATGGCCGCAACCATAACCAGCCCATGCGCAAGGTTGACAAACTGCTGCCCGGATGCGGTTTGCAGGCTGTCGGCATTGCTGCGTGCCATCGTGGTCAGCGGACTTAAGACCAGGTAAAGCGCGACACCGCTGAGCAACTGCAGATCAACGGCAATGGCAAACAGACGCGCCTTCAGCGCCACGCCAGTGCCCCACGGTGTTTGCTCGCGCAGACCGCGCACGACCGAGATGAGCAACAACACGCCCAGACCCAGCACCACCCAGCGCCAGGTGTTGTGAGCGATCAATACGTAGGGATACATGCCTGACCTTTATTCAGCGGAAGAGGTCGTACCGTGCGCCACAGCCGTGCGTTGCTGCAAGGCCCGCAGCGTATCGAGCTCGAGTGCGCTGGGATCGGGCGTCTGGCGGACATCGGCCGCAAACAACACCGGCCAACCGGTGGCCGCGCGGATCTGCTCCTGCGTGATGCCGGCATGGATGCTGACCACGGTCAGTTCGCGCGTCACCGGATCGGGTTCCATGATGCACAGGTCGGTGATGACCGCCACCGGCCCCTTGCCTGGAATCTTGAGCCGCGCCCGCGCATCACCACCGGTCAGATGACCGGCCGAAGTGATGAAGTCGAGCTTAGGCACAAACGTGCGGGCTGACTGACGCACGATGATCAGCACTTCTTTGGCGTTGCTGGCGATCTCGGGTGCACCACCGGCACCCGGCAAGCGCACTTTGGGCTTGTCGTAAGGGCCGATGACCGTGGTGTTGAGGTTGGCAAAGCGATCGATTTGCGCCGTGCCTAAAAAGCCCACATCGACGCGTCCACCCTGCAGCCAATAGCGGAAAATCTCGGGTGTGGGCACGACGGTGTCGGCTGTGTCGGCCAACTCGCCATCGCCGATCGACAGCGGCAACACATCGGGCTTGGCACCGATGGGCCCCGATTCGTAGATCAACAGTGCATTGGGTGCATGGGTCAAACGCGCCAGGTTCGCTGCGGTAGAGGGCAAACCAATGCCGACAAAACACACGGCGCCATCGGGCAGGCGACGCGCCGCAGCAATGGTCATGATCTCGTTGGTGGTATAGCTCATACCTGTGCTCCCTTGCTCTGCGCCAACACCTGCTTGAACTGCTGAAAATCTGCCGTGTCACGGATGTGTCGTTGTACCCAGGCCGTGAACACCTCGCGCTCGCGGGCGATGTCGTCCCAAGCGATGTAAAAGCGGTTATCGCGCACGTAATAACCGTGGGCATAGGACGGGAAGGCTCCGCCGGGCTCGTGGCACACAGCGGTTACGACAGCGCGGGGCAGGATGCAGGCGTTGGGCGGCGCATCGAGTGAGTCGACGATCTCTTCGACCGTGACGATGACGCGTTTAGCGGCCATGGCCGCCTCTTTCTGCACGCCCAGGATGCCCCACAGCAGCACGTTGCCGCGCCGATCGGCCTTTTGCGCATGGATGACCGTGACATCAGGACGTATGGCCGGGCTGACCGCCAGCTCTTCGTCGGTGAACGGACAACGCATAAAACGGATGTTGGGGTTATAGGTCGGCAGGTCCGAGCCCTGATAACCGCGCAGCACAGAAAACGGCAGATTGGCCGCACCGGCGACATAGGCATTGGCCATGTCGGCGTGACCATGCTCTTCGAGGGCCAGCGGCTGCGGCCACTGCCGCTCGACCGCATCGCGCAGGCGATGCAGTGAACCAACGCCCGGATTACCACCCCACGAAAACCGCAAGCGGCTGGCGCAGCCGGAACCGATCAACTGGTCGTAGATCAGATCGGGGGTCATGCGCACCAGATACAGGTCTTTGCGCCCCTGACGGATGATCTCGTGCCCGGCGGCACTGGGGATCAGGTGAGTGAATCCTTCGAGGGCGACGCAATCCCCGTCCTTGACGAGGTGGGCGACAGCTTCGCGCAGGCTGGTGATTTCGGTCATAGGTCTCTCCAGATCATCAGGCGGGCGGCAGGCCGGCGTGCGCCCGCTCTAACAGTGCGGTGATGGCCTCGCGCTCAATGGCGCGGGGGTTCCAATAAGCGTTCTGGGTGGCCAGATCAGCGGCCAGCGCGATGCCGTCAGCCGGCATGCCCAGCGCCGCCAGGCTGGTGGGTGCCCCCAGCGTCAGGTTGAGCTCGTACAAAGCCCGGGCGGCGTCGGTGTGGCCCAAGGCGCGCCGCAAGGCCGCCATAGCCTGCGGCACAGCCGCGGCGTTGTAGGCGATGGCGTGCGGCAGGATGACCGCATGCGTCTCGGCATGGGGCAGGTTGAAGCTGCCGCCCAGCGTGTGGCAGAGCTTGTGATGCAGCGCCATGCCCACATTGCCCAGCACCGTGCCGCACAGCCAGGCGCCGTACTGCGCCTGTTCGCGCGCCGCGATGTCAGCCGGATCGGCTTTGACCTGCGGCAGCGCCTGCGCCAAGGCGCGTATGCCCTCTTCGGCCAGCAGCGCCATGATGGGGTTGCCGTCGCGGGCGTACAGGCCCTCGGCCGAGTGCGCCAGCGCATTAAGGCCACTGGTCATCGACAAGCCCACCGGCAGCGTCAGCGTCAGCTGCGCGTCATAGATGACCGTGCGCGGCAACACGCGCAGGTCTTTACCGGTCTTTTTGACGCCGGCCTCGGTGATGCCATAGATGGGCGTCATCTCAGAACCGGCATAGGTGGTGGGTATGGCCAGGATAGGAAAGCGGCCTGCCGGCTCTTCGAGCGCAATAGCCTTGCCCAAGCCGATGGTCGAACCGCCGCCGATGGCCACCGCACAATCCGCGCCCAGTCGTGCGGCCTCGGCGCGCGCTGCCCGGGCCGTCTCGATGGGCACATGCATGGCCGCGCCCGCAAACAAGCCCGCTGCGCGTGCGCCCAATCGATCTGCCACCTGCTGCGCGATGGCGGTTTGTTCCGGCGTGCACAGCACCAGCGCCCGCTGCGCACCCAGCAGCTCGACCTCGCGCTCTAAATGTCGCAAGGAACCCGCACCAAAAATGACGCGGGCCGCAGCGCTTGTATAAGTAAATTCTTGCACCGGCCCCACCTTTGTTTTTTGTTATTGGCGCCTAGCCTACACTGCGGCTGCGTGGCGTTTGACAGCCCCGCCGTTCACACCTACAGTTTTCCGCAGAATACTTAATTTGCGCAATCGCATTGGGGGGCTTTTATGTCTGATCGCATTCAAGGTCTGCATCACATCACGTTGTGCACCGGCACAGCACAGGGTGATGTCAACTTCTTCGTCAAGATCCTGGGCATGAACTTGGTCAAGCGCACGCTGCTGTATGACGGAAAAGAACCCGTCTATCACCTGTATTTTTCGGATGCCACCGGCACGCCGGGCAATCTGACCACCTGCTTCCCATGGCGCCGCACCGGCCGCAAAGCCAAAGCAGGCTCGGGCCAGATCACACTGACCAGCTACACCGTTCCCGCAGACAGCCTGGAATGGTGGAACGAGCACCTGACCCAGAAAGGCGTCAAGGTGCTTGAGCGCTACGAGCGCTTCGGCCAGAAAGTGCTCAAGATGGAGCATCCGGACTGCCCGGCACTGCACTTCGAACTCATCGAAGACGCCACCGATATGCGCAAGCCGTTCAACTCACCTTACGTGCCCGAGAAGTACGCACTGCGCGGCTTCCACAGCTGGACCGTGACCGTGCGTGACATCGAAGACATGCACTTCTTCATGAACGAAGGCTGGAACCACGAGAAGGCCGGTACCGACGGCGAGTTCACCCGCTACACCGTCAACGGCGGCGGCGCGGCCAAGATCGTCGATCTGCTGCTCAAGCCCGACTTGGCGCCTGGCAACTGGTCTTACGGCGAAGGCATGGTGCACCACGGTGCCTTTGGCGTGCCCGACCTGACCGTGCAAGACAACGTCAAAAACGAAGTCGAAGGCTTGGGCTTCACCGACTGCTCGGACGTCAAGCATCGCGGTTACTTCCAGTCGGTGTACGTGCGTACGCCGGGCGGCGCGCTGTTTGAAGCCACGCACACGCTGGGCTTTACCGTGGATGAGCCGCTAGAGACCTTGGGTCAGGCGTTCATCATCTCGCCGCAGTTTGAGAGTCAGAAAGAAGAACTGCTGCGTCGTCTGAACGATCCGATCAACCTCTGATGCTGTCCATCCCGCCGCGCGCCACGACGCGTGTCGTGGCGCCGGACGGGGTCGCAGTAGCCGTGCAGGACTGGGCAACCCCCGGTTCTGCAGGGCACAAACCCGATGTGCTGCTGGTACATGGGTTCTCGCAGTCACACGGCTGCTGGCTGCCGCAGGTGGCCAGCCCGCTCGCGCAGCAGCTGCGCCTGGTCACTTACGACCTGCGTGGCCACGGCGCCTCAGACAAACCCGACAGCGCCCCGCTCTACCAAAGCTCTACGGCTTGGGCCGGTGAGTTGCATTCGGTCATCACGCAGACCGGTTTGCACAAACCCGTGCTGGTGGTGTGGTCCTATGCGGGCCGCATCGCGCTGGACTATCTGGACCGTTATGGCGACAGCCGGATATCGGGCTTGATGATGGTCAATGCGACCTCGCACACGCACAGCGACTTCATGGGACCGTCAGCCCGGCTACTGGCACAGACCTGCGACCCCGACCCGGCGATAAGCGACCCTGCGGTCGTCGCCATGCTGCAAGCCTGCGTGGCACAGCCGCTGCCTGAGGATGAGTTTGCGTACATGCTGGCCTATAACCGGCTGGTGCCTGCAGCTATACGCACGCACCTGCGCAAACACACGCGCGACTACCAAGCGGTCTTACAGTCTTTAAAACTGCCGGTACGGGTGATCCATGGCGAGCTTGATGCCATCAACCTGCTGGCCATGTCGCAGCACACCACGGCTCACGTGCCGCAGGCGCAGTTAAGCGTTTATGAAGGCGTGGCGCACACGCCCTTCTGGGAAGCACCAGCCCGGTTTAACGCCGAGCTGGCGCAGTTCGTGAGCGACAGCCAGTCTTAGGGCCAGAACTTCTTGCTGGCCAGCGCAGCGCCCTCTGACAAGGCCGCCATCTTGGCCCAGACCACGTCAGGGTCCACACCACCCGACCCGACGTGGATGCTGAAGCCGCAGTCCACACCGGCCATGACATTGTCACGACCCACCAGATGGGCATAGCGGCCGATGCGCTGCGCCACCAGCTCCGGATGCTCAATGTAATTGGACTGGCACTCGATGACGCCGGGGATCAGCACCTTGCCTTCAGGCAGCTTGACCGTCTCAAACATCGCCCATTCATGCGCATGACGCGGGTTGCCGGCCTCAAATTGAATGGCGTGCGGCTTGGCCTTCCAGATGATGTCGACGATGTCGGCAAACGGCACGTCATAGTGATGCGGGCCGGGGTAGTTGCCCCAGCACAGGTGCATGCGCACTTTCTCGGCGGGGATGTTGACCAGTGCGCGGTTGATGGCCTCGACGTGCAACTCGAGGATGTCGCGGAACTCGGCGATGTTGAGCTTGGCAAACTGTGTGTGCCGGCCCATGGCCAAATCCGGGCAGTCAATCTGCAGCATCATGCCCGCATTGACGATGGCTTCGTATTCGTGGCGTAGCGCCTCGGCCAGCGCGAACACATAGTCCTGATGGCTGGGGTAATAGTCATTACGGAAGAAGAACGCTGTGACGCCCGGTGAGGCCGAGCTTAAGAACGTGCCGGTGGGCGGCTTGGCGCTGATGGCCGCACTTAAACGCTGTGCATCACGCGTCGGGGCTTCGACATCGCGGATGCTGACCGGACCGTTGCAGGCCGGCGTTTTGCGATGCTTGCGGCCCGGGTCAGCAAACACCCGCGCCTTGGTGTTGGGGAAGTCTTCGATGTCCTGGAACATAAAGCTGTTGCCGGTACCGCCAAAGCCATTGAAGCGGTCTTTGATGTAGGTCGCATAGCTGGGCTTGGACATCTCACCGTCGTTGATGATGTCGACACCGGCTGCAATCTGCTTGCCCGAGACATAAGCCACGGCTTCAGCGATCTTGGCTTCGAGGGAGACCTGATCTAACGCGATGCCGTCCTCGCGGGCGAACATGATCTGCATCAACTCTTCGGGGCGCGGCAGGCTGCCAACGTGGGTGGTCAAAAAACGCTTGTGGCCGGACATAGTCGACTCCTTGGTCGCGGGTTTTATTGCCAGAAAATCATAAACGGTTTGCAGTCTGCACCCAGCATCAGCTGGCATCTACCGGACCGGTGACCCATTGCGCGAACACCACGCGCGCCATGAAGTCCACCCAATCGGTGGCGCGCAAGGACCACAGCGGCGCATTGCGCGACTCTTCCAGAACATTGAGGTAGCTGCCGTCGCGGCGGATCTCAAAGTGCAGATGCGGGCCTGTGGCGCGGCCGGTAGAGCCGACAGCGCCAATATCCTGGTTGCGCTCTACCTCGGCACCGACCTGGACATCGGGGGCAATGCGATCGAGGTGACCGTAATAGCTGGTGTAGCCGCCGGCATGCTCGAGGATGATGAGGTTGCCATAGGTGCCATGGCGACCACTGAACAACACCTTAGCATCGGCTACCGCGTGCACAGGTGTGCCGCGCGCGGCGGCGTAATCGACACCCATGTGGACGCGGCCGCGGGATTTGCCTTTGCGCGGCGGCGTGGTGATGACGCCTCGCGAGATGCGGTGATAGGACACAGGGGTAATCCAGAACTCGCGCTGCAGCCCGCGACCATCACGCGCCGAAAACCAACCACCGGGCAGGTCAGGACGATCGAGAAACACGGCGCGCTCGAGCAGCTGCTGAGTGCGCTTGTCGATCAACGAGACCACCAGCAACTGCACCGGGGCCTCGGCTTCATCTACTTTGTAAGCCACACGCAGCACCAGATCGGCCGCCGGCGGATGGGCCCTATCGCGCAACTGGGGCAACAACGTTTGCAACTGGCTGGCTTGAGCCGCTGTGAACACCGGCACCAAGGTTTCGACCGGATCATCAAAGGCACTGGCTTCGATATCCACCACGCGCACCAGCAAGGCATCGGCATAAGTCGGACCGGGCAAGGCGACATCGCCGGCCGTACCACCGGCAGTCGGTACGGCGGTCTCGATCAGGTCGGTATCGGGCGTGCCCAGTGCCGCGTTAGCGCGAACCATCGAGAAGGCGGCGACTTCGCCATCGGCATTGAGCGCATAAGCATAGGGCTGGCAGGCCGCGGTGACCTGCGAACCATCAGAACTGTCGAGCTGTGCGCCTTGCGGTGGTGCCACCCACAACCGGGTCACGGATGTGTCGACACCGGTTTCCAAACAACCGTGCCGTATGGACACCACGCGCTGTGTTCCGGCCAATGGTCGATTCAGGACAGTGGCCATTTTGCGGTTGTGCGGCAGACCTGCCGGGAACGGGATGGACGCGACTTTGGGCTTTCGCTTCGCTTTGGGTTTGGTGGTGGCCTTGGGCTTGGCGCTGGCTTTGGGCTTACTGACAGCCTTGGACTTGGCGGCAGGTTTCGCCTGAGCCTTGCTTTGCGCAACCGCTTTGTCCTGTTGTGCTGCCTCCAATGCCGGTGACACAGAAAGCAACAACGCCGCGACCAGCAGCCCCTGCCAAGGCTTGAATCTGGCGCGCAGGCCGGTCAAACCAGCGATTCCCTGCACATTCTGGCCACGACTTCCGGCATGTCTGAACTGGCGCTCCAACCCAGTTCGGTACGCGCCCGGCTCGGGTCGGCCGCACTGATGGCGATATCGGTCGGACGCAGCAGATGCTGGGCCTGCCGGGTGTGGCGGGCCCAATCGAGACCGAACTGTGCAAAAGCCGTTTCGACAAACTGCTGCAAGCTATAGCTGTGACCGGTGGCGATCACGTAATCGGCGGGTTGCTGCTGCTGCAGCATCAGCCACATGGCCTCGACATATTCGGCGGCCCAACCCCAGTCGCGGGCAATGTCGAGTCGGCCCAGCTCGAGCACCTCGGTGGAGCCGGCCGCAATGCGCTTGGCCGACTGGATGATCTTCTGCGTCACAAAGCGCTCGGGTCGCAGCGTCGACTCATGGTTGAACAGCAGTCCCGTGCACGCGAACAGGCCATAGGCTTCACGGTAGTTGCTGACCAGCCAATGTGCTGATGATTTGGCGACGGCATAAGGGCTGCGCGGCGCAAACGGCGTGGTCTCGCTGGCCGGCACACCGGTGGTATCGCCAAAGCATTCGCTGGAGCCGGCGTGATAGAGCCTGACGGGCTTATCGATCATGCGACAGGCTTCCAGCAGGTTGAGCGTGCCCAGCGTAATGCTCTGCATGGTTTCGGCCGGCTGCTCGAACGACAGTCCCACCGACGACTGACCGGACAGAAAATAGACTTCATCGGCGGCGCTGCGCTGCAGTGCGACATAGACGCTGCGGAAATCTTCCGGCGACATCGACAGCACACGCACTTGATCGCGCAGCCCCAGACGCACGAGGTTGCCGAAGCTACCGCCCTGCGCATCGCGCGAGGTGCCGAATACGCGGTAGCCCTTATGCAACAGCAGGCGCGCCAACAGACTGCCGTCCTGGCCACCGATACCGCAGATCAAGGCCGTCTTAAGCCCCGCTGCACCGTTCAAATCCATGCGTCACCTGCTTGCGATATCGGGCAAATCGATGCGCATCATAAACCCGCTGGCACAACAGCGGTGTGGCAGTGACCGGACAGATTATGGAATGACCGGGCCGGGTGCAGCCTTAACGACGCTTGCGCTTGGGCACAAACGCCAGGAAGCGGCGCGGATTGTCCACCATGATGCGGTGCAAAACCTCATCGCTGGCACCGGCAGCTTTGAGCATCGGCAGAAAGCGGGTCACCGG